>Ga0265301_10002440_pt1 | contig 21402 bp, 7 predicted proteins | sample AusTroGonzalo_MG_2_FD_193488 | JGI IMG/M metagenome (GOLD analysis project Ga0265301, IMG submission 193488) | Bovine rumen microbial communities from tropical cattle in Woodstock, Queensland, Australia - Gonzalo_04 | ecosystem: Host-associated > Mammals > Digestive system > Stomach > Rumen ... | reverse complement strand
CACGTGGCCAAACATCGTATTTGCCAGCGCATGGCCCGCACCCTCTACCGATATGCCGTCCACCATGTCGACCACCCGCTGCGGGTCGTCCACGCCGCCGAAACGCTTCACCAGGGCCAGCTTCAGCCCGTTCTTCACGTTCTCCTCGATATTCTTCAGTTCTTCGTTCTTCTCGAGGGACGGGTAGGCATACGTCGGCGTCCCGGCTTCGTCAACGAACTTGAGGCTCGCCAGGTCCATTGCGCGGCGCACGATTGCGTTCACCTTCATGTCGATTGCGGTGAACCTGCGGTCGTCATACAGTTTCCTCGATACGGCATTCCAGTTGACCTTGCCGTCATCGCCGGTGCAATCGGAAATGTCGATGTCCAGGGCATCAACCACCTGGTCGAGAGGCAGCGGCTGCAGCTCGTTCTTGAGTACCCTCGACCCTGCCTCGAAAATGGTACTGAAAGCGCTTTCCACCAAGGCGATGAATTCAACGCCGACCCCGCTCTCGAGAAGAGACCTGTAATCTTTACTGTTAAACATCGGCAATACCGTAAAACTTCAATTATCCGTAGTTTATATCATCAAAGCCTCCCGGCGATAATATAAACTACCGATTAACAGAATATTTGCAGGGTGCGGAATGGCTACCAGACAGAACAGCAACTACATCGTCCCGGAAAACATGGCGAGATGCATTTCCGAGGCGTATTCACGGATTTTCGGTCAACCAATCAACGAGAGCATCCTGCTCGAGACGCAACACGAAATCGATGCGATGACCCGCGAGGCAGTCTACAAGACCATCGTGTACAACATGCTCGGCGGCGGCCAGATTGACTGGGACAACCCGAGAGTCCAGCAGATGTACCAGAGAATCCACGACGACCACATGAAGCCGGTCTCCCAGTTCCTCCGGGAATTCCAGGCATCGCCGGCTGGCCAGAACGTAAGTCTCCCCGAATTCAACGAGCAGAGCTTCACAAACCGGAGAGGCAACGAGCTTACCCTCATGCAGAGCATCCTGAACAACATCAGGCAGACATTCTTCAATTTCGAAGGTGCCAACCGGGACTACATGCCCGGCGTCACCAGGATTGCGCTTCTCCGTCCGGGCCTAGGCGGTTGCGGATTCGGTTCGCCGGAACAGGAAGCCGGCGAAGTCAAGCTCCTCAAGAGTTTCGTGAAATACGCATGCGAGGTATGTCCCGACCCGCAGGCCGAAGATGCCGAATTCGACATCGACTTCAACGGCATGACCCTCCGGGATATCCGCGGCGGCTTCGGGAATGCCCTCGGTCGGGACCTCGAGGAACGGCGCAATGCTGTAAGGGGATACGCATCAGCAAATCCCGGCGGCAACTACCGTATCGTGCACATCCCGGACTTCCAGTCCGCTACCGGGTACCGCCAGTATTTCCCGGTGTCCCCGTGGTGCATCTGCACGTCGCAGATGATGTGGGACTCCTATACGCTCGAAGGGAAGAACACCGTATACTTCTGCCTGAAGGACGGCTTCGAGGACATCCCGGCGGAACCGGGCGAGAACTGCCCGCTGGATGAATACGGTACAAGCATGCTTGCCGTCATTGTCGACGGTGAAGGTGACCTCTGCACGGCCACCCCGAGGTGGAACGACGCAAACGGCAGTTCGGACTACCTCCTTACCGAAGAGAACGTCGTCGATATCATCGGGCAGCCGTTCTACGATGCATTCCCGCCGGTAGAGACCGAGGAACCGGAATACGTACAGCAGGCACGTCGCGGTATGGGCATGCCCCCGCGCGACGGCCGCCCGGTTGGATTCGGGGACTAATTTAGGTACAGGTTGAACAGTTTAGAAGCGGTACAGAGAATGAGCATGGACTACATGGATACACTGTCGCTCTTCGGCCTCATACTTACTGAGGCGGAAGGCCAGGAAAACGCAAAGAAGGAAACTGACCTGGAGAGGGCACGCCGCATCATCGAGGAACGGCTGTGTGACTACTTCACGCTGGCGGGTTGCAAGATAGACGCCTCCGACAGGACCATACCCGACGCGAGACTCGACGGCAACACCGAGCCGCCTCCGGAAGGATACCGTCTTTCCGAATTCATAAGGCTGTGGATTACCAGCCGGCTCCTCCACCCCCCTTCAGAAGGCGGATGGGGTATCGGCGACTCGAGGCCGGCAATCGAGAATCTCCGCACGATGCAGCAGAACAAGGGCGACAGGAGCCTCCGGGGCATCGGGTCGTCCGGAAACTCGCTTACCCCGGAATCACTGAAAAGTCCGGACAAGTATCCGGAACAGCTCCGGAACTACATAGCCGCCCTGTCGGCCAAATACATGCTGGGCATGGTCCGCATCGGGATGGAGGAATGCGGACTGCTGCCATATACCCTGTACAACAAGCGGGAAATCCTGGATTCCATCCTGCAGCCAGGGCATCCCATCAACGACGAAGGCACTCTGAAGTCGATGGTTCCGCCGGACTGGGACTTCGAGAAGCTGTACCATCTTTCGCACATAATCATCCCGCAGTTCATACTGAAGCTGCTCATCGCGCCTTCCGCGCCGACGCCGAACTGCAACCCGGCACTGATTGCGCAGAACGAGGCCTATCTGGGAGACGACCTCAGGGTTATCCAGGCATACGTAACCCCGATTGATGACCTCCCGGAAATAAACGCCAACCTCCAGGTAAAGGGGTCCGCCACGCCGGCCACGTACAACGACATGGCAAGGTACGCCGCCGCATGGAACTTCTCCATTTCCGACATAAAGAAGAAGGCCTCGCATGACACCAACGGGCGCGAGCTTACATACACCCCGCCCGACGACACGGAAATTCCACAGGACCTGGGAACCGAATCCGATGAAGACGACTCGTTGCACGTAACCTACGTGTCCGAGGCGGGAGACGACGGTACGCACCAATACAGGGACGACTCCGGGCGCACCTGCCGCGAGTACCCGTCGCAGAGAGTGGGCGACTGGTACATAGTGGACGTGGACAACGACACCAGGCACCGGTCGCAGAACGTTTCCCTTCTCTCTAACGGATATACCGTACTGGAAGACGATTCGGGCGAACAGTACAAGTTCTGGTTCCAGGGAGGCCGTGGAAACTCCGTTGACAACAGCAATGGCCACAGAAACCGCGGCGTTTATCCATGGTGCTGGATATGGGGCCACTACAACGACTACTGCAAAGCGGAATACGGCGACCGCGGGTACATGATACTGAGCAAGCGCATATCCGACCCGGACATTATCCAGTACACCCCGAGGAACGGGCGCGACTCAGAAAACAACGGTACGCCCTACGACTCATCCGCATTCGGTATCGTCGTCGCCGGCCCGGAGAACCCATACGGCATACCCGGGCTGGTAAAGCCTACCTGTATACAGGGAAGGAACGACATGACCGACGGCAGCTACCGCCCCGGCGACGAGGAGGCCATACACTATGACAGTTCGCTTGTCCCCCACGGCGGCGAGATTCCGGGCCTAATCAAGTACGGCGGGTGGCTCGATGACGATAAACGGAAGGTCGCCGCGTGCATCAACAACTCCATCTTCTCGCTCGCCCTCATAGGAAAATGGGACGGCTCAATCAAGGTGTCCAACGGGAAGACCGACGTCCATGAAGTGGAAATGTACCCTGACAGGATTTTGCCCCTCATGCAGAAATGGTTCCCGGTCGACAAGGGAGACTCCGGAACACGGGCCCTTACCCACGAAAAGAAAATAACCCTGAATACGATAGGCGACAAGGGTACGCTCGGCAAGATACTGGCGTCCTTCATTACTACCGAAAATACCGATGAATCGCTCAGCAGCCTCCTGCTAAACGTATTCAAGATGGGAGACGGCAACGTATGGCACGTCCTGGACATAAAGAAGGATGACACCGGACGCGTAATCGGGTTCGTCCTGACGCACGCGGACGAGGAATTCAGGCTTCGCACGGCACGCTCGAGCGGCAGGATAAACGAGTCCGGATACGATAACGCCATCGGCAAACTGCCGGCGATGCTGTATACCCGCAACGACGACGGCAGGTTCATACCGTTGCCGGACGACGACCTCACCGTAGACAAGGCGACCCGGCTGCTCGAAATGTGGAGAGACAACAGGGAAAGACCACTGCACGAAAGGGTCGGCGACTGGACCGACGACGAACCGGCCGATGCGCAGGAAACCCAGGATAGACAAATTGTCTGGGCTCCCACCATGAAATCATCCGGCAAGAGCAGGAAAATCGGCGTAGGCTCCAACGGCGAAGTCTGCATCAGTGGCCCCGAGACCGGGAACGAGACCGTCGCCCTCTTCACCGACAAGACGGTCGCGGAATTCCTGCTGGCCCATACCCTCCGCGGTACCTATATCACCACTGAAAATGGCGACCACAACATCTGGATAACCGCCACCGGGGAAAGGGAAAGCGGCGCGAGCGAGATGTACATCCTTTACGTAAGGAAGGGAAGGTGCAAGACGTTCAAGGTGTCCGGCTCCGTGATAGGCAACGACACCCCCAACGCCATCCTGACCGACGGCAACAGGGTAGTCCTCGGCAACCTCCTCGGTGACATCGCCAGGATGAACCGGCAGAACAGCGACAGGTACACCCTGTACCTCGACATGTCCAGCCTGGACGAGTCCGGGCGCGGTTCCATGATTGACGGTGCCGGCATATACATAGCGGAGCTGCGCGAGATGGCCCAGACGTTCCACGGCTGCGTCGGCCTCGCCGTATCCAACGGACGGGCCGACTTCAACCAGGGGGAAGACACCGTGGTCGGCGTCATGGACTGGTACAACGCGGACACGCTCGAGTTCGTCAGGACGACCGAGATTACCCTCGGGATGATACCGAAGTCAGTCGGACGGCTACCCAGGGAAACCATCCTATAAGAAAAGGCGGCCCGGCGGCCGCCTTTTCCGTATCCCCTCGACATTCTACCATGGATTGTCCGGCTTCTGTTCGCCGGATGCCTTCTGCATAGACCGGAATATGCTCCCGGGTTTGTCCTGCTTCCCGCTGGCGAAAGGCATAAAGGGCTCGGCTTCCTCCTCTTCCGGGATTTCGTTGTCCACTTCCTTGATTTCCGAGGCGTTCTTCCCGAGGAAACCCTTGAGAAACTTCGGGTCAAGCCCGCCAATCACGTCGTCAAGCGACACGACCTCCACGTCGGACGCCCCGGCGTCGTCCCCGCACATCCCGGCCATCGCCTCGGCGTAGTCCGCGTTGTACACGCAGCCCTCGTCCGGGTCGACGTCCATCACGGACTCGGAAATCCCGGTGACCTCGGCCACCGTGCGGTACTTCCTGCAGTCCTTGACCCCGTTCCTTTCCAGGATGGCGTAGTCCTCGTCGTCGAGCTTCCTGGAGAAGTCGAGTCCGCGCCTGGCGATAATCTCGCCGCCGGCCCTGGCGATGCAGTCGGCCTCCATGTCCTTAGCCATGAGGCTGTCGTGGAGCTTCGGGTTGAACTCCTTGAGCACGTCGGTCATGCTGATTGAGGTGGCGTCCGTCACGCCGAACCTGTCGAGGAACCTCGGGTACTTCGGGAGGGCCCCCATCTTCTCCGTGCCGTCCTTGAACGACTTGTACCAGAACGGGATTACCGATGTGTACTCGGCGAGCCTTTCCGGGCGGACGCCGTTGCCGTCGACCACGTCGTCGAACTCGTCGTAGTCCGGGACGGTAAGGCGCTTGGCCTGTTCCCTGGTCAGCTTGCTGTTGATTAGCCCGACCTTGGACATGTCGCCCTTGATGTCAGACTCCACCTTCTTCTCTTCCGGGGTTTCCGGGGTTTCTTCCGGGGTTTCTTCCTTCGCCTCCGGGGTTTCTTCCTGGGTGTCTTCCGGGGTTTCTTCCTTCTTCTCCGGCTGCACGCCGTCTACCTCGGCCGTCCATGCGCCGATGTCCTCGGCCTCCTGCTCGAAAGCCCGGTACGCCTCCTCGGCGGTTTCCTTGTCCAAATCTGCCATCTCGGGGTCTCCGTAGTTTTTCCCTGACAGAAACTACAACAAAAATCCCCGGGGAAACCCCGGGGACTCCAAAAAGTGGAACTGTCCGGTACTACCTGGACATCAGGACGTGGTTCCTGGAGCCGACGCCGCCGTTTTCGGTGGTCATCGTCCCGTAGCCGTTGTCGCTGAGAATCATGTCGGCGAGCTGGTCGTAGTCGACGTCATCCGGGGCGGAGAAGTCCTCGGAGTAGTCGGAGACACCCCCGGTTGTCCTGGGAGCGACGTCGAGGTCGCCGTTATCGGCGAAGATGTCGTCGACGGGAGCGCCGTAGTCGTCGTCGAGCTCGTATTCCGGGGTATCGTCGAGACCGAAACCGGGCGTGGTGGAGTTGATTGCGTCGACCTTGGGTTTCCCGGCGTTTGCCTTCTTCCCGCAGCAGCATTCCTCGAAGTTCAGTTCCTCGAGCTCGCCGTCGGCGTCATAGGTGTTGTCGACATCGGATACGCCGTTGATGTTGTCCGGGTCTTCCAGGTACTTCGAGTTGTTTTTGTCCGCCTTGGTATAGAGGTGCGGGCAGTTGTCCTCCGGATGGAACTTCGACGTGCCGTAGTTGTTCAGCTTGGCCTCGGTCAGCTTCTTATTCTCGCCTTCCGGCTTTTCCTGTTCGGCTTCGGCTTCGTCGGTTTCAACGCATTCGCCGTCCTGGCATTCCTCGCCTTCGGGACATTCGCCGTCATCCTGGCATTCCTCGCACTCGCCATCCTCGCAGGCGTCGTCCTCGTATTCGTCGGTGTCGCCGCCGGCGTCGTTCATAGCGCCCTTGATGACATCCGCTGCGCCGGAGAGGTCGCCGCTGTTGATTTTCTCGTCAAGCGCGGAGCATACGCAGCCGAGGAACTGCTGTTCTTCCTCGTCCAGGTGAGGCAGGAAGCCGCCCACCAGGCCCTTGAACGCCGTCTCGAAGTCGCCGAGGGAAAGGCCGCCGGCAGACTCGGTCATCGCCTTCTTCGGGCGGATGTAGCCTTCCTTGACCGCAAAGCGGTACTTGAAACGGTCGATAGAATCGTTGTTTGCGCCGTTCTTCAGGGAATCGGCGAAATTCATGTATGCCTCGAATGCCGCCGGGCCGAGAGTACGCTTTGGTTTCATTGACATATCCTTATACCTCACGTGGTACATTGTTATCCCAAGTTTATACCGTGCGCCCCAAAATTTTTGCCCCGGAAACCCGGGATAAATGCGTGCCATTCGCATAAACTATGGATTACAGGAGTTTTGCCATGGCCACCGAGTACCACGTAGTAACATTGCCCAACAAGTCGAAGGTTCCAGTAAGGGACCACTACCTCCGCGAGGGCAGGCCCTTCTCCATTACCGGGGAGGTCAAGGCCGAGGGGGTCATATTCGACGGAACCGAGGGAGTCGAGCTCCACGCCACAATCGACGAGGAGGTGATGGTAATCACCGACCAGGAAATCGACGAAATCATGGATACCGAGCCGCCCGAGTTCTAGTGCAAAAAAATCGCGAAAAACATAAACTCCGAATTGTAATCCGGAGTTTTTGCGTATGTCCGAACAGAATGTGAACCAGTCCAATGTGAATGAAGAACGCGATGTCAAGTTCCTAGACAAGCACGGCCTGCATACCGTATGGTATAAGGCCAAGAAGTATATTGACGCCCAGGACGCAAAACTCAACGAGAAGAAGATTGACAAGGTCCACGGTGCAGAGGACGAGGTCCCAGTATTCGACGACCACGGGAACCTGAAGAGTTCCACCAAGACCATCGTCGAGCACAAGTACGACCCGGTGACAGGTGAGGTTATCGCCGACTACGAAGGCAACCTCGTCACGGGCCATGCCGTCGAGGAAGCACTCGACGACCTGGACGAAAGCATACAAGAAGAAATCGATGCCCTCGACACAAAGAAAGCGGACAAGGTGAAGAAGGGCAACCCGGACGAAGACCTCACGGGCAAGGTAGTGCTCAGCGATGCCGCAGGCAACCTGGTAAGCGCCGGGAAGACGGTCATGAACAGCGCCCCGGTCGACGCGGAAGGGCACGTGGACTATACCGTGTTCAACGGGAACATCCCGAGCGGGAAGGCCGTGGTCGACGCCATAGAGGACCTGGTGAACCGGAAGGATGCTGACGTCACGTCCATCGACGGAAGGAACCTGAACGTCCGTGTCGTTGAAGAGAATGGGGCGATTACCGAAGTCCACGTCACCGAGGACCATTCGGCTACACGACTGACGACCGCAGTCGAGGGTGATGTCCCCCAGTTCGACAGTAACGGCGACCTCGGAACTACCGGGCGGCACGTGGTCGACTCCCTGTACAACGAGGCAGTTGACCCGGAAAGCGGTGATACCGAAGAGACCGATACCGAATTCACCGAGAACATTCCTACCGGAAAGGCCGTGCAGGAGGCCATCGACGACTCGCTTGGCGTCCTTGACAAATCAAACGAGGTGGCTGACGGAAAGTACATCACCTCGCTATCACAGAATAACGGGCAAGTTTCCTACACTGTAGGAGACATGGATACCGACCCCATCAACGGCAGCGCGAAACCGGTTACCTCAGGCGGGGTGAAGTCCTACGTGGACACAACGGTAGACACCGCGGTCAACTCGCTCGACGTTGCCGACCTTGTGCAGGACAGCTCCGGGAGCATGTCCGGCAAGACACTGAAAAGCCTTTCCGAGGAAAACGGGAAGATTTCCGCCACTTTCCAGGATATCAGCATCGTCTCCGGACAGGTGACCGACAAGATGGGCACATACGACGGCACCGGGGTCGACAAGGACAAGGTAGCTACCGGGGCCGCCATCAAGGATGCAATCGATACCCTTGACATCGAGAGAATCGAAAATACGGCAGGAAAGACCATTGCCACCATCACGGAAGCCGACGGCAAGGTGGGTGCAACATTCCAGGATATCGCAATCGTTTCCAGCCAGGTGACCGACAAGCAGACCAATACATTTGACGGTTCGGCCGAGACACTTACTACCGGGAAGGCGGTGAAGGCTGCCATCGACGCGCTGAACGGCACCGTACAGGCCAGCAGCACCAACGTGAGCGTTTCCGTTACCGAAACGGCCGGTAAGCTAACCGGGATTACGGTCACCGACACGGCGGCCACTGCCGACCATGTCCACGGCGAAATCAACAACGACGGCACCATCGGCGCAACTGCCGACCTCGCCGTGGTCACCGGGGAATCCGGCGCGGTCACCGTGGCCGACCTGAGCACTGCAGCCCCGGTCGCATCCGGTACCGATACCGCCTTCGTGACTACGGTATCCCAGGATTCCAAGGGAAAGATTACTGCCGAAAAGGCGAATCTCCCGGAAGCCACTACCGAGCACGCGGGTATCGTACAGCTGGTAGATAGCTACGAGTCCAACTCTACCACGATGGCACCGACGGCCAATGCGCTGAAGGCAGCGTACGACCATTCGTCCCAGGTCATCGCGGACCTTGACTATACAAACAAGCTGGGCAACGGCCAGTACATCACGGACTTGAAGCAAGTCAACGGCCTTATCGACTACGGCGTAGGAAATATGGCCACGCAGCCGGTCCAGGGCGACATGAAGCCTATCACGTCCGGCGGCGTACAGCATGCGTTGCTCGAAGAGCACGACGCCCGCGTCGCGTTCGACACGAAAATCGACAGCTACCTTCCAGATGCGGTGAGCAGTAGCAACAAGCTCGCCGACAAGGCGTACGTCGATGCAATCGGTGAAAGGCTCGAGGCCCGCTACCTTGCATCCAGTGACCAGAACGACCTTCCGTTCCCCACCAAGGCCGCATTCGATGCGGCCCAGGCTGCCAACCCGCCTCGGTTCTACTATGAGCACCAGCTGACCACGCCGGACAACAACGACGTCGTGGTCGTCACGGCTGACGAATCCAAGATTGACCAGAGCACTACCGGAGTGGCACCTACCACGCGCTACCGTTTCATCGCGCACAAGGTACAGGCCACTGACGAGCATGGTGACCCGCTGTATGACCCGGATACCAACGAGCCGATTTGGGAACTTGACTCCAACGAAGAGCCCGTCTGGGTTGGCTCCTGGTATTTCGAATACGTAATCAACAACTCGGCGCTGAACCAGGACCAGCTCCTTGCAATCAACAGCGGCATTACGCCGACCAAGCGTTCTGACTACGACAACCACGTGTACAACCTGGCCCCTGTATCGGACGGTCAGGGCAACATACACTACGAGCACCAGGACCACATGAACCCGCATGGCACTACCTACACGCAGACCATGCAGTCCGAGTCCGGTCTCGATACCACGGCAACCGAGCTGCAGTCTTTGCACGGTCTCGATACAGAGCACGTGGGTGCCGCCCAGTTCAACGCGCTCGCCGGGCTGAACCTAGAAAACAACCAGACGATTCAGAACCAGCTCGACGTGAAGGCCGACCGAGTGTTCCCCAAGTACGACACTAGCGGCTATAGCGTGGCCGGCAAGATTATCGTCGGTGCGGATACAGCCGACCAGAACGGCAGATACAACATTGTCGATTCGGGTTATGGCATCACGCAGAACTACGTTCCCGGCGACGTTTCCAACGTCACTACCGGTTCGAGCATAACACAAGCTATTCAGACACTTGATGCAACCGTAAGCAGCGCGACAGAAAACAAGAAGGTATCCGTTACTGTCGTGGAAGACGACGGTAAGATAAAATCAGTGTCTGTTAACGATGATAATGCGGCAAGTGCTGCCCAGGGTGCCAAGGCAGACACGGCAATCCAGAACGTGATTGTCCACAAGGCCACGGGAGAGGACCAGACGCTGGTGAAGGACGCCAACCAGGCGGTCACGCTGGATTTGTCCGGCTACAAACCACTCCAAGGTGCCGTATCCGACCCGACCGCATCCAGTGAACCGACGCTCGAATTCATTTCGAACATCACACAAGATGCCAATGGCGTAATCAGTCCAGTCAAGAATGCTGTTAAGGTATCATCCAATTATGTCGTAGACGGTACCGACCCGGTCAACGGTACCGCCGTAACCGCCGCGCTCAACACGCTCGACGCAGAAGTATCTTCAACCAAGGACGTGGGCATTGTTTCCGACAACATCGCACTCAAGATTACCGAAGTCAACGGCAAGGTTACCGAAGTGCTCGTCACCAAGGACAACACGGTAAACACGGATGACATAGCCACTGCAATCGAGGCGCTCGACTACACTAACCCGTTGCAGGCCGGCGACTACATCAAGGAAATTTCCGAAGTAAACGGCATTATTTCCGTCAACAAGGAAGCCATGGATACCGCCCCTGTAGCGGAAAGCAAGAAACCGATTACGTCGGGTGGAGTATACAGCGCAATCGCGGCGCTCGATGCAACCAATCAGGTTTCTGCCGGTGACTACATCACCGCCGTAAACGAGACTGACGGAAAGGTATCAATCGTCACAGACACGATGGACACCACGCCGAGTGCCAACAGCCAGAAGCCGGTGACTTCCGGCGGAGTCAAGACGGAACTCGACAAGAAAGCCGACAAGGTAACCAATGCTACCGCCAACGACATCGTCATGCTCGACGGAAACGGAAACATCGCCGATACTGGTAGGTTCATAACTAACCAGTATCTCGACCCTGATACCACGAAGACCGAGGAAGAACGCCGCCAGATGTTCATGTCCAACGTGCCTACCGGTACGGCGGTGAAGGCAATCGTAGACGAGGCCGTGTCCGGTATCCATAGCGAAATCGATGCGCTCGACGCTACAGTATCAAGTGCCGACGGTACCACGCCGGGTACGAACGTGGATGTACAGGTGGTCGAGTCCAACGGCGTGATTACCGGGGTGAACATCGTACGTGACGACTCAATCAATGCGACGGACCTCTCTACTGCAATCAATGCGCTCGACGCTACGGTTGCCAGCGACGATACCGGGGATACCTCCGGGAATACCTCCGGACAGAACGTGGATGTCCAGGTTGTTGAGACAAACGGCAAGATTACCGGTGTCAACATAATCCGTGACGATACGGCCAATGCCCATGACATCGAAAACACAATCTCGGATTTGAACGCGGAAGTTGATTCCACGCTTAAATCCGGTATTACCAAGAGCAATATTGGGCTGAAGGTTACCGAGACCGCCGGCGAAGTTACCGAATTACTAATCACCAAGGACGACACGGTCAATGCCCAGGATGTATCCAGCGCAATCACTACGGCATTGGATGCGCTTGACCTTTCCGAAGTCGGTGGCAGCACAAATACCTACATCTCGGCAATTTCCGAGACCAACGGCCAGGTATCCGCCACGGCGACCCAGATGAACACGTCCATTATGGACAAGAGCGGGGACGCCCTCCAGGTGGCTCCCACTACGGGCGCAGTGAAGTCGGCCATCGAATCCCTCGACGTTTCCGATACGGCGGTAAGCCAGCAGTACGTCAGCGCCGTGTCCGAGGCCGACGGCAAGATTACAGTGAGCAGGAAGACGTTCTCCTTCTCCGACATCCCGGAGACGCTCGGCGTCGCACAGGGCGGTACCGGAGCTACCTCGGCAACTGACGCCCGTACGAACCTCGACGTGTACTCCAAGGGTGAAGTCGACAGCATGGTCAGCGGCCACGGAAAATTCCTTGGAAACCTGACCGCCACCGAAATCAATAACCTTACGAGTATTTCGAACTCCGATACAGTTATCTGTGTCGTCGCCGAAGTGGTTCCCCCCGCTGTACCCGATAACCAGGTGGACCGTGGTGACGGAACTTATATTACCGTTCGTGACGGCGAACAGCTTATCGTGAGCGACAAGAGCGGAACTCCGCTGTGGGAATCTGTTACCGGAAAGTTCAAGCTTACTCAGCAGGCATATAGCGACGCAAGGACAAGTGACGATTTCAGCGTAATCGACGGTCTTACACAGAACGCCAACGGTGAAGTTACGACCACCCGTCATTCTCTATCCGATGCATCCAACATAGGGGGAACAGCCACGCACGGTCTCATGTCGGCCACCGACAAGGTCAAGCTCGATGCACTCCCCGACCGTAGCGATTTGGATAACTCACTTGCTGCAAAGGCGGACAAGGTGTCTAATGCCACGGCCGGCAACTTCGCCGCGCTAGATGCCAATGGTAACCTGGCTGACTCAGGGCACAAGCATTCCGACTACAAGACCGTGCAGACGGCTGTGTCCGACCCGAGTGCAAGCGGTAGCACACTGGCTGCAATCGACACGATTTCGCAGAATGCTAATGGCGAAATCACTGTCACCAAGAAGACCATCCAGGACGGTACTACCGAGCAAAAAGGTGTCGTTCAGCTAGCCGGTTCTATCGGGGCCACCGTGTCCACCGAGAACAACAAGGCCGCCACGGAAAAGGCTGTCAGGGATGCAATCAACGACCTCGACGTATCCAATATTACTGGCTTTGACAAGGGTAAGACGCTTGCCACCTTGACTGAAACGAACGGCAAGATTGCCGCTACTTTCCAGGATATCGACATCACTTCGGCCCATGTTACTGACAAACAGACAACCACGTTCGACGGGACAGCCGAGACGTTGACAACAGGCAAGGCAGTCAAGTCGGCACTCGATACCCTCGTTAATGGTCTCGACGCAGAAGTAACATCTACCGATGGTACCAATGTACAAGTCAAGGTCACCGAGACAAACGGCAAGATTACTGCCGTGAACGTGACTACCGACAACACCGAAAATAAAGGAAATAAGGTCAGCTCTTGGAGTTCCACGCTCACTGACGGTCACTACCCAAGCGAGAAACTCGTTAAGACGGAACTTGACAAGAAAGCTGACAAGCTAACTACGGCAACAGCCGATAACTTTGCATCGTTCGATGTCAATGGAAACCTGAAGGATTCCGGACACAAGCATTCCGACTACAAGACAAAGCAGACCGCAGTCGAGACGGCTACTGCCGACACTGGTTCCACGCTGACCTTCATCAGCTCCGTGACCCAGGATACCAACGGCGTAATCACCCCGAAGACAAAGACAGTAACCGTTGATTCCACCTACAGTGCAGACGGAACGAATCCGGTGAACGGAACCGCTGTCGCTGCCGCCATTGGTACGCTCGATTCCGAGAAGACCGGAACAGGCACCAACGTGACGGTCAAGGTAAAGGAAGTAGACGGTAAGATTGATTCGGTTACGGTTACCGATACTAGCGCATCCAGCACCCACGTACACGGGAACATTACCAATGACGGCAAGATTAGCCTGTCTGGAACTGTGCAGACGACGAAGTCCGTCGTCACTGATGCAACCGGCAAGGTGACCACTGCCGACCTGACTACTGCAGAACCGAGTACCGACGGTACGGGAACCGCTTTTATCACATCTGTATCACAGGGAGCTACCGGAAAGATTTCAGCTACCAAGGCAGCCCTGCCTACCGCTACTGTTCCATCCGGTTCAGCCGCTACCGGTACCGCTGGTATCGTGTCCTTGAGCAACGCGACAAATTCAAACTCGCAGACCGTTGCTGCCACTTCCAAGGCCGTAAGCGACTTGGCGACATCCGTGGGTAACGCAAAGGCCGACAAGGTAAGCGGCACCGGGCTGAACGGTCACTTGGCCGGTCTGGATGCCAACGGAAACCTTACCGATTCCGGAATAGCGGCATCCAGCGTGAAAACCAAGCAGTCCGCCAAGACAGACCCTACTGCTTCCGGAAATACGCTATCGTTCATAGACTCCATTACGCAGGACTCAAACGGAGAAATCACTGCTACCAAGAAGAATGTTACCGTTGACGATACCTACTCGGCAGACGGAACGAATCCGGTAAACGGAAAGGCGGTGGCACATGCTCTCGGTACGTTGGATGCGACTGTTACCGGTATGGCAGCCAACAAGACGGTTGCGACGCTTACCGAAACTGACGGTAAGATTGCGGCCACCTTCCAAGATATCCATATCTCCATGAGCCAGGTGGACGACTTCGCCCATGCCCACGGCAACATCAGCTACGAAGGTGAAATCGATTCCAGCGCAGTAACTATCGGTTCAGGTGACTCACTGGTGTTTACCGACAGTAGCAACAGCAATAAAGTCGAGAAGAGCTCGGTAACATTTGATGGTTCTACGACAAACCAATTCCTTTCCAAGAAAGGAACTTGGTCTGATACTGTGGCCAATGCTACAAATGCAGTCAATGCCAATAAGGCGACTAATGATGTAGACGGCAACCCGATTAAGACTACCTATGTCAAGGTATCCACACTTGGTGAGCCGAACGGAGTCGCGACCCTAGGTGCCGATGGAAAGGTTCCGGCGGCTCAGTTGCCTGGCTACGTCGACGATGTAATTGACGGATACTACTACAATTCCAAGTTCTATTCCGACTCGGCCCATACCCAAGAAATTACTCCGGAGACCGGCAAGGTCTACGTGGATGTGTCGACCAACGTGACATATCGTTGGGGCGGTTCGTCAGTGGGGTATGTTGTGATAGGTTCCGACTTGGCCCTTGGCGAAACGCATTCTACCGCCTACTACGGTGACTTGGGCAAAGCGGCATATGACCATAGCCAAATTACGTCGGGCAACCCGCATAATGTAACCCTGAGCGAACTCGGTGTCACCGCAAGTGCCGCCGAAATTAACAAGCTTGACGACTTGGCTACAACGAAGACCGAACTCGGCTATGTGCATGGTGTTACCTCCTCCATCCAGGACCAGCTTAACTCCAAGGCAACCGGCACACATGTACACGGAAATATAACCAATGATGGCAAGGTCGGCAGTACCGCCAACTTGGCTTTGGTAACCGGTACGTCCGGTGCGGTAACTACGGCTGACTTGACTACGGAAGCGCCTACTGTTCCGTCCAGCGGAACTACCGAAACTCTGGAGTTCATCGATTCAATTAGCCAGGATTCGAAAGGCAAGATTACCGCATCAAAGAAAAAGGTGAAGATTGCCTCTACCTACTCGGCAAGCGGTACAGACCCGGTAAACGGCACGGCAGTTGCCGCCGCTATCGGAACTCTGGATGCAACGAAGACCTCCACCGACGGCACGAACGTCCAGGTGAAGGTTACCGAGGCGGACGGTAAGATTACCGCAGTTAACGTCACGACCGATGATACGGCTAGCAAAACCCATGTTCACGGCAATATCACTAATGATGGTAAGATTGGGAGCACGTCCGGTTATGCAGTGTACACCACTACCGGAGGAGCACTGACAGCCAGTTCTATTGCCGTAAGCGAGCCTACCGCATCGGGTACGTCTACTTCGTTCATAGCGACGCTGTCCCAGGACGCCAAGGGCCAGATAAGTACTACAAAGGCCAACCTACCTACGGCATCCACTTCTACGGCCGGCATCGCCAAGCTGTCTTCATCAACAAGTTCTTCTGATGAAACAATGGCGGCAACGCCAAAAGCAGTCAAGACCGCATACGACCTTGCATCCGGCAAGATTACTAAGGTATCGAATGCTACTGCTGGCAACGTGCCTACGCTGAATGCCAGCGGAGAACTGGTCGATTCCGGAACTGCCTTGAACAACCTGAAGACAAAACAGACCGCTGTAGCTGACCCTACAGTTCCTTCTAGCGGAACAACTACGTCACTGTCGTTCATTGATACGATTAGTCAGAACACGAACGGTGTCATTACCGCTACGAAGAAGAATGTCGCCATTGACAGTGCCTTGAGCAGTACTAGTACCAATCCAGTGCAGAATAAGGTAGTAAACGCCGCATTAAGCACGAAGGTCGATACTAGAACAATAAGTGTTGAAGTTCCAGCAAATGAAACTCGTTATATAAAAATGACATGTACATCCGACCGGCACCAATATTTATGCTTCTTCAATGGAACGCTCGGTGAAGCGCATGCCGAATGGATGTTTAGAACTTATGGGGATGGAGGTACCGCTAGAACAGTAGTTAATATTATTGGTGGTACATTCCCTGATAGAAAGTGGTATGTCGCCGGTTCAGACGGTCAAGTATTTTATATTACTCTGCCAACCAGTGCCGGGGTTCAATATTATAATTATAGAGTTGCCTCCATAGATGGTTCCTCATTACCAACAATAGAATCGGCAACCTCTGTACCGTCAAATTTTGTAGAACTTGGTGTAAAGGGTGTTGGAAAAGCAGAAAAACTCAGGCTTGCACAACAGTTAGCCGTTAACTTAGCAAATACGTCAACTACATCTACCTTTGATGGTTCGGCCAACCAAACTAACATCAAGGTTTCCGGTACGCTCGGTATAGCCAACGGCGGTACCGGGGCTACCACTGCAGCAGATGCACGGACTAATCTCGGCGTGTCGTCTAGTGAGGAAGTTGCAACTGCAATTACGACGGCAATCAACGCCCTCGATGTCGACCAGTTGTCCGTATCAGCATCCGAGACAATCAAAACCGTCAAGGAGACTGACGGCAAGATTGCGGTCACCAAGCAGAGCATCGGAATAGCGTCCAGCCAGATTACCGACAAGAGTGACGCCTATTCTGCTACAGGAACAGTAGCAGTTACTGGAAAGGCCATAGCTGCCGCCATAGGTACCCTCGACGGCTCCATCAGCGGTACCGCCGGAGCTGCCAAGACACTCACTGCATTCAGCCAGAATGATGGCATTGTCTCGGCTACGTTCGGTAATATCTCAATACCATCTAGCCAGATTAACGACAAGACCGACACCTATTCCGCTACCGGTACAGCTGTAGTTACTGGGAAGGCAATTGCCGCAGCGTTGGATACTCTCGACGTTGCTGAAGTTGGCGGCGAAGGAAAGTACGTCTCCAAGATTAAGGAAGAGAACGGCAAGATTTCGGCAACGGTGACCACCATGGACACCACGCCGACTGCCAACTCGACAAATGCTATTACGTCCGGTGCGGTCAAAGTAGCATTGTCCGGATACAAGCCGCTGCAGACTGCAAAGAACAGCCCGACGGCAAGCGGTAACTCGCTCGCTTTCATCGACACTGTCTCCCAGGATGCCAACGGCGTCATCACGGCCACAAAGAAGAACGTGACTATTGATTCCACCTATTCATCCACCGGAACCAACCCCGTTAACGGAAAAGCTGTAGCCGCTGCCATCGGCACGCTCGACGTAGAAGCAATCGCCGGAACTGCCGGACAGACTATAACGTCGATTTCTGAGACGGACGGCAAGATTTCGGCCACCTACTCCAACATTTCCATCACGAAGAGCCAGGTGTCCGACTTTTCTCATGACCATAGTAGAATAACCACTATCGGAGATTATCGTGATACCGCAACTACATTCAATGATTACAAAAACAAGCTGGTATTCCAAGGGTTAAAACGTAACAATGTAATGAACAATCCATCTAGTGATGGATATTCATACGTTGTTGGTTTAAGTGGTTGGACAAATTCCACTGGTGGTAATGCACATGAATTGGCATTCAACAATACTGGAGTATTCCATCGAACCGGTGATGAAAATTCATGGGGAAGTTGGACTAAAATTGCTAAAACTACGGACATCACCAGTGCTATTCAAGCACTCACCGCTTCCTCAGTGGGTGGCACCGGTAAATACATCAAGTCGATATCCGAATCTAACGGTGTCATATCGGCAACTGCCGTTACCATGGATACAACGCCTACAAGCGGACACTCCGATACGACGGTAACCTCCGGCGGTATCTACACTGCACTGTCGGCCAAGCAAGATACGATTACCTGGATGACATCGGCGGAAGCTAAGCAGTGCTGGGCCGACGCATGGGCGGCAAGCGCTACGGCATAAGGAGAAAGGATGGCAGACTCGATAAACAAGTACGCTTCGGAGGCCGAGTACAATTCGGCCTCCCACGGGAGTACCCCGGAGGTCTCCAAGGTTTCCGGTTCCGCCACCCCTGTCAGGTACGACGGTATGAACACGGATACCACCGGGAGTCCCTCGGTGGGCGACGCGGTCTACCTTGACCCGGACGACAATGTACGCTTCATTAGCTGGAAGAACCTGGTGCCCGGCGCACTGGGCAACGGGTGGTATCCGGTAGGGGTAGTAATTAACCGGTTTGGGAGAAATGTACGGATACGGTACAAGAACTATAAAGCATATTCAGTTGCATCTGCGATGTTTTATAAGTTAAGCAGTCAGACCAGCAATAATATTACATTCCAGGTGCCGAGTGCAAGTCAATCAACAACTTTGGTTGAACTGGGCGCAACCTTCACTGCTTCCAAGTCCTTGGCATCCGACCCCAGTGGATTCATCAGTGAATTGGATTCATGGTTACGATTGCATCAGCCGGGGAAAAACGGAAATCCAGGAATGATTCTAAATTGGCATGCTGAATATATAAATAACATACCATGGCTTGTATGCGATTGCGTGAATAACTCAAATATAAACCTAGCATGCACTGGAATGACTGCAACAATAACGACCTATTTTCAGCCGCAAACCACATATTTCATGACGCTACCAATTAAATGCGGTTGTGACCTTGACCACGGAATTATATTTAATGCCGATGCGATGATTGCTAGAGGTGCTGTCAGAACACCTACGTCAACTGTTAACTTAAGTACACCAGGTGACCCCGTTACTGAAGATGCATTTAATAATAACGAATACTGTACTGCTCTGCGTGCAAAGTATTCTACCTACATGGACTATGTGTGTGATAGGACATTACGGTGTCCTACTAAATCGCATGCATATTTTACTGCGTTACACAATAAAAGTTATCAGTTAAGCCATGATATGGCATCATGTACGTTTCCAAACATTGACGGTGTTACGACGAATTATTTTCAAATGTGTGTTTGGGCAAATGCGCCAGATACAAGTTCGCGTTCGGCGGCGGTGAATGCCTCATTTAAATGGTATATGCCTGGAGTTATTGAAGGTTATGAATATTGTTGCGATAGAGGAACGACGATGGATGACCCGGTATGGTCAACTATGGGTAAAATCAGTGACAACCAAAATACATTAGCTAGTATACGAACAGTAATCGGATTAAATTCATATAAAAATGACCGTGTCTATTGGAGAATGTATGGGGTATCTAATCTTAGTTACGGTGGAGGAACCCGTGACCCGTTTTACACATTTGCTCGACTTTCATTCGCCGACTATGACCTCACCGGGAGAACTTAATGGCCGAAACAATCAACAAATATGCAACCGAAACCGCCTATCAGGAAGACACGCATGCAACCTCCTTGGACGAGGTATCCCTTGTCACTGAAACCGGTGATGTGCATTACGACGCGCACAATACTATCATCAACCGCAATGAATTGAAAATCGGCGATGCCGTATATGTAGATGACAGCGGGAATCGAGTCTACATTTCCGGACCTACGCTAAAAGCAAGTGACTTGGGCTCATCGCTCCATCCATGCGGAGTTGTGGTGTCGCGAAACGGTAGCAAGGCGAAAATACTCCATTGGAACATCATATCACGCCGTGGCGCATTTGTGTCAGCATATACCTGGAAATTTGTTCCCAATGGAGACCCGGTAAAATTCAAGGTAATTAAGGCAACTGATTCCGGTGCCGTATCCAACACTACTGTTGATATGCCAGTCACATTTACTGCAACTAAGAATTATTCTACCGACATGGCGGGGTACACTGCCGAGCTGGATACTTGGCTGCGAGCGAATCAGCCAGAAAATGCAAATATAGGTGCAATATCATATCAATGGCATGCTGCCATTATGGAAGACTATACCGGCACACCACATTGCCATCTTATATCTGAAAGAACTACATTTGCCAATTACGCAGGGAACACCGGATGTACAACCGGAGGAACCTTGACCTGTAATATGTATGGGAAAGAGACTGCATATGGAGGCTTATTACGAAAAAATAATACCAGCATTAATTTTGCCGGGTACAATAAGCATTATATTATGGCATTTTATTCAACTAACAATGGCCGAGCGCCGACTGCTAATATGGGTGAAACAACATATGGATTCGCCGCAAAGACACCGTTTGAAACCAGCGAATATTGTGCAAATCTGCGAACTAAATACGGTACCTGGGAAAATTACGTTGAGAGCATTATGATAAAAAATATGCTGGCTGGCAATCAGTCAAAAATGGCCGGTCGTGAGCTAGAAAATAGCCGGTGGATGGCATCTCAGCAAGTTACGCATCTAAATGGAACAACTAACCCATTATTTCCTGCCGGTTATTATTCAGTCAACCCGGATACGGTCGCTATAGTGAACAGCTCATTTGATTGGCATATGCCGTCAGTGCCGGAGGCATACTTAGCATTCAGCGGAAAAGAATTGCTACCCGGCAATATAATAGACCAGACGATGATAAAGATGGGCGGGCGTGCATGGGACTGGACTAATGGAGTATACTACTGGTTATCCAGCAGAATAAATAATGTGTGTAATTGGGAACTAAACGAAAATGGCCGTGCCGG
>Ga0265301_10002439_pt1 | contig 21406 bp, 29 predicted proteins | sample AusTroGonzalo_MG_2_FD_193488 | JGI IMG/M metagenome (GOLD analysis project Ga0265301, IMG submission 193488) | Bovine rumen microbial communities from tropical cattle in Woodstock, Queensland, Australia - Gonzalo_04 | ecosystem: Host-associated > Mammals > Digestive system > Stomach > Rumen ... | reverse complement strand
AGAAGTGATGAAGAAATATAAGGGACATATAGTAGGGACTACTGCCTGTATTGGCGGAGAACTGGGTAGTTCAATCCTTGCTCTTACAGCTTGCGAAGAAGTTGATGATAATGTAAATGCTCAACGCTATCACAATCAGATTGTTAGCTTTCTTGAATTCTGCATTGACACCTTCGGTAAGCAAGACTTCTATCTCGAAGTAGCGCCGGCCGCAAGCCCAGAGCAAATTACTGTCAACCAACGCATTCTTTCTATTGCTAAAGCATTTGACCTCAGTCTCTGTATTGGTAACGATGCTCACTATCTTACTAAAGAGGATCGCTATATCCATAAAGCCTACCTTAATTCCAAAGGTGGCGAGCGAGAAGTTGATGACTTCTATGAATATTGCTATCTTAAAACCGAAGAAGAAGTTAAAGACCTTCTTCGTGAAAGTTTTGATGCAACTACAGTAAACTCCATTATTGATTCTTCTAATGAACTAGCTAGTAAATTTGAGTTTTATAGTCTAGAACACAATCAAAGCGTTCCAGAAGTAGAAGTTAAAGATTATCCTAAGTCTGCTTGGTGGGGAGTAAACAATCCTCTCGCTGACGATTTTAATCCCGGCGGTCGTTATGAAGAACTAGGTAGATTATTCACTTCTGACAATATCCAAGAGCGTTATTGGGTAAATGAATGCTGGAACGCCCTTAATGAAAAGATCGGTTATTGGGGCGAGCATGAAGATTATGTAGCAAGATTAAATGAAGAAGCGAGAGTAAAGAGAGTAGTTGGCGAGAAACTCAATACCTGTATGTTCGCCTATCCTAATACTCTAAAGCACTATATCGACCTCTTCTGGGAGTGCGGTTCTACTGTTGGAGCAGGTCGTGGTTCTTCGTGCGCAGCGCTCAACCACTATCTCCTTGGTATTACCCAACTCGATCCTATCAAATGGGAGCTTCCTTTCTGGCGTTATATGAATGATGACCGTGTTGAGCTAGGCGATATTGACCTTGACCTTGCACCTTCTAAAATTCAAACAATTTTTTCTGCGATTAGAGAAGAAAGGGGAGAGCTTGGTCTTGTCCAGGTCTCGACATTTGGTACCGAAGGAACTAAGTCTGCAATCCTTACAGCTTGCAGAGGATATAGATCGGAAAGTTTTCCAGAAGGCATTGATACTGATGAAGCCCAGTATCTTAGCTCACTTATACCGTCAGAACGCGGCTTCCTATGGCCTATCGAAGATGTGGTTAATGGAAATGCAGAGAAAGGCAGAAAGCCAGTCCAACCTTTCATCGCCGCAGTTAACCAGTATCCAGGACTCTTGGAGATCATTACTCGTATCCAAGGGTTGGTTAACAAAAGATCCAGCCATGCTTCCGGCGTCATCTTATTTAATGAAGACACTATCTTTGACTCTGCGGCGGTTATGCGAACCCCAAAAGGAGCATTGATTACCCAGTGGGATCTGCATGACCAAGAGGCAGCAGGAAGTGTCAAATATGACTTTCTTTTAACAAGCGTACAAGATATTATTATCAAGACTATCGAACTCTTGCAAGAAGATGGCGTAATTGAAAAAGATATGTCGCTTCGAGAGATTTATAATAAATATCTGCATCCTGCTGTTCTTCCGCAAGACGATGAAAAGATGTGGGACGCATTAGCAAACGGCGATGTACTGGGTTGCTTCCAATTTGATAGTGCTGTTGGCAGTCGAGCCGCAAAGATGATTAAACCTAAGAATCCAAGAGAAATGGCAGATGCCAATGGATTAATGAGACTAATGACTTCTGAAAAAGGGCAAGAAACTCCTATGGAGAAGTATGTCCGATTTAAGAATAATATATCTCTTTGGTATAAAGAAATGGACGCTTATGGATTAACAAAAGAAGAGCAAGAAGCGTTTAAGCCGCATTTTCTTTCTTCTTACGGTGTTCCGCCATCTCAAGAGCAGATGATGACGATGCTACAAGATAAAAAGCTTTGTGGTTTCAGCTTGAAAGAAGCCAACGACGCACGAAAGATTGTTGGTAAGAAGCAGATGAATCGTATTCCTGAGCTGAAACAAAAGGTGATGGATAGCGCAACGTCTGCGGCGGTTGGTAGATATATCTGGAATTGTGGCATCGGCCCGCAAATGGGATATTCATTTAGTATCATTCACGCGCTTGCTTATTCATTTATCGGAATGCAAACCCTTTATCTAGCTACCCATTTCAACCCTATCTATTGGAACACTGCATACTTAATCGTCAATTCTGGTTCTATTGATGAAGATGCGGCAGAGCAGACTGACTATACTAAAGTCGCCAGAGCATTGGGAGAAATTATGAACGCGGGAATTAAAATCTCATTGGCGGATATCAATAAATCAGTCTTTGGCTTCTCTCCCGATGCAGATAATAACCAAATTCTATTTGGATTAAAAGGGCTTGTTAACGTTAATAACGATCTCGTTAAAACAATTATCGACAATCGCCCCTACACCTCTATGTATGACTTCATGGCTCGCGTTAATCCTAACAAGCAAGCGATGATTGCCTTGATTAAAGGTGGTGCTTTTGACCAGTTCTACCCTACGCGCTATCAGGCTATGGTAGAATATATTTGGACGACCTGCGATAAGAAAAAGCGATTGACTTTGCAAAATATGCCAGGTCTAATTCGCGCAGGACTTTTGCCAAACAATACAGAAAAGCAAAAACTTGCAAGACGCTTCTATGAGTTTAATAGATACCTTAAGGCGGAATGCAAGACGGACGGTGGATATTGGGCAGATGAAAGAGCTATTGATTTCTTAAATGAATTAGATTATGGTGGTTTAATTCAAAATAAATTTGGTCGTCCCTTTATTGATGCAAAAAACTGGGATAAGGAGTATCAAGGGTGGATGGATGTATTCCGCGATTGGATTAAAGCAGATCCACAAGGAATACTTGATAAATTGAATACCAAGATTTTTATGGCAGACTGGGAGAAGTATGGTAAAGGCAGCTTGTCCTCTTGGGAAATGGAAGCGTTATGCTTCTACTACCATGACCATGAGCTGAAGAATGTCAACAAAAGTAAGTACGGAATTGTAGATTATAGCAGCTTGCCAGAAGAGCCAGAAGTTGAAAAATTCTTCAAACGTGGCAACGCGCAAATTCCCATTTATAAGCTGCATGTTATCTGCGGCACGTGCTTAGCGAAAGACAAAACCAAGCACGTAGTATATTTACTCACCCCAAATGGAGTCGCAACAGTTAAGTTCCGTGGAGAACATTTTGCGGCGTTCGATAAGCAGGTATCTCAAAGAAACCCCGATGGTACGAAAACTATCATTGAGCGTAGTTGGTTTAACCGAGGCAATATGCTAATGGTCCAAGGCATCAGACGCGGCGATGAATTCGTAGCGAAGAAGTACAGTACGAGTAATCTCCATCAATTGTATCATATTGATGGTATTAAAGAGAATGGTGACCTTGTTTTGAGAAGTGAAAGATATGACGGTGAGCAAGAGGAGGAAGACTCTTGAGAATAGCTGAGCTCGTTAAACAATATAATTATAAGCCGTTGCCTGCGGAGTTATCCGCAGCGCAACGCGCTCAATATCTTAAAGAACTTCCTTCCAATTTACAGGTTGATGGTGATCAAAACTGTGAATTATATTCAAGAGGTCTAAAGATTAGTAATGGTTATCGTCGTATCGTGATAGGTGATTATGGAGCCTATATTGAAATTGCGCCTTCGCAAATGGAGATAGAAAATCTTGAAGTAACACCTGGAATGGAATATAGATTAAATAAAAATTATATCTCTGTTAAATATATTTGGTTATGTCCAAAAGGTCAACCAGATGTCAAGATTTATTTCCAACAGCACCCTGTCTCTTATGCCGACTACCAGCCGATGATGTTTTACATATCGCCCTTTGAAGTAGCAATAAAACAAAAGGAGAAAGAAGAATGATTAAAGAAGAACAAGTGCCAATTCAGTGGCGGAAAGAAAGCGTTCTTTATTGTGATAACTGCGGTGAAGTTATGAGACTTGACCACGAACGTACTTCTCTTTATGATACAAGCTGGTACTATGAGTGCCCTAAATGTGATTTGCGTTTGATATCACCCAGAAGATTGGACGGTGTATTAAGTGTATAATATTATAGCAATAGCAGGAAAAGCAGGTAGCGGCAAAGATACTATTATGCAAAGGGTACTTGCGGCCGCCCCCGATCGGTTCCACGAGATTGTAAGTGCGACGACCCGCCCTCCTCGTGAGGGCGAGGTCGATGGTAAGAACTATCACTTCATGGATTATGAAGATTTCAGAAAGATGGCCGACGAAGGTGACATGCTTGAGTTCACTTCATTTAATGGTTGGTATTATGGTACTCCAATTTCCTCTCTCGCCCCTCACAAAATCAATATCGGCGTTTTCAATCCCGCCGGTCTGCGCTCATTGTTACGATCGCCGCAAGTTTGTCTATTTATTATCTATGTTGATACTCTTGATAAGATACGATTAATAAGACAATTAAATCGAGAGGAAAAACCAAATGTACATGAAATCATCCGCCGTTTCTCCACCGATGAAAAAGATTTTCAAGATTTTATATCTGATTTCAAGCCCTATATTGTGTTGAATAACAATACCTCTGATCTTGATTTTGCGGTACGAAGCATTACCACCATGATGGCAGATGAAACCTTTGGGCAAAATTGATTACAAGATAATGGATAGATTTTAAATATAGTATATACAAAATACAATATCTTGTATAGGAGGGTAAAAATGCTTTAGGTAACAAAGCGAAATGGTATTAAAGTACCTTTTGATAAACAACGTATTATCGCTGCTGTAAACTCTGCCTTTCTAAGTGTTGATGGCAAGCTCTACGAAACAGATACTGCAAGCGATATAGCTGATGATGTTTATGCTTGGGCGGCATATGATAATGCTGGCAAAGAAATTTCCGTAGAAGATATCCAGAATAAGATAGAAGAACTGCTAATGCGTTCAGAGCGCCATGATGTAGCTCGTGAATATATACGTTATCGCTATAAACGAGAGATAGCTCGTAAGGGCAGTGACGATTTCGTTAAAGGATATAGCGAGAAAATTAGTGCTTTAAACCCCGATATGCAGAATGCAAATGTGGACGAGTTCTCCTTTGGTGGTCGTGTAGGCGCAGGCTCTGATTATATGATGAAGCAATACGCACTTGATTACTGTGTATCCAAAGCTTCCCGCAACAATCATCTTAATAATGAAATTTACATTCACGACTTATCGGCATATGCTGTTGGTATGCACAACTGCTTATCTATTCCTTTTGATAAGTTACTTGCGGAAGGTTTTAATACAAGACAGACTGATGTACGTCCTGCTGGTAGTGTAAATACAGCTATGCAGCTTGTAGCTGTGCTTTTCCAGTTGCAAAGTCTCCAACAATTTGGTGGAGTATCCGCTACTCACCTTGACTGGACAATGGTGCCATATGTGAGAAAGAGCTTCTGGAAGCATTATAAAGATGGCGTAGATTTTGTGATTGACTCTGACTCAGAGCTTACTGATCCAGAAAACTTCCGCGAAAAAACGTATAAGTTTGTCGAGCTTTGTAAAGAGCAAAATGTAGGTATCGATGATAAAGTACTCTTACTTGATGGGGAAAGTCCTATTTATAAATATGCTCTTCGTCAAACCGAGAAAGAAGTTCATCAAGCCGTGGAAGGTCTCTACCATAACCTCAATACGTTGCAGTCACGAAGTGGGAATCAACTCCCCTTCACATCTATCAATTATGGTACTTGTACTCTCCCCGAAGGACGCATGATTATTAAAGCGCTACTTGATGTTTCTATCGAAGGACTCGGTAAGTTACATAAAACCTCTATCTTCCCCTGCGGCATCTTTCAATGTATGAAAGGAGTTAACCGTGAGCCAGGAGATCCTAATTATGACCTGTTCCGTCTTGCCTTGCAAAGTACATCTACAAGGCTCTATCCAAATTACGCGAACGTTGACTGGTCCGGAAATGCCGGATACGACAGAAACGACCCAAAGACCTATTTCAGTACAATGGGCTGCAGGACAGCAAATGGCGCTGATATCAATGCCGACCCAGGAGTAAATCCGCAGACCAAGGATGGGCGCGGCAATATCTGTCCTGTCACCATTATTCTTCCCACTTTAGCGATGGAAGCTAAACAAGAGATTCTTGCTTGTGGAGATATTGGACATGAAGAAGTTGATATTATTGATGGGTTTATGGGTCTTCTCGATCAAAAGATCCATGAAGCTAAAGATATGTTAATCGAACGCTTCGAGTATATCTGCGCGCAACCTTCTTCTGGCGCCAAGTTCATGTATGAAAATGGCAGTATGATGGGGTATGATGGTAAAGATACACGTTCAGCTCTTCGTCATGGGACTCTCGCCCTTGGCCAGTTAGGCTTAGCTGAATGCCTCCAAATTCTCATTGGGTGCGACCAAACAACAGACAAAGGGATGAAGTTAGCTAAAAAGATAGAGCAACTATTTAAAGATAGATGCAAAGAGTTTAAAGAGCAATATCATCTAAACTTTGGTGTATATTACACTCCGGCGGAAAACCTCTGCTACACGGCGCTTAAAGCGTTCCGCAAGAAGTATGGCATAATTCCTAATGTCAGTGATAAAGATTTCTTTACTAATTCTATACATGTACCAGTATGGAAGAAAGTATCTCCTTTCGAGAAGATTGATATTGAGAGCCAACTAACAGGATACTCAAGTGCTGGCTGCATTACTTATGTAGAGTTAGAAGCTGCCGTTAAGAATAATATAGATGCTCTTGAAACTATAGTCAATTACGCTATGGATCATGACATTCCATATTTCGCCGTAAACGTACCTAATGACACTTGTCTCGACTGTGGCTATACCGATGAGCTTAATGGTACCTGCCCTATGTGTGGTAGTCATAATATTCAAGAGCTTAGACGTGTAACGGGATATTTAACTGGCAACTACAAGACTGCCTTTAATCTCGGTAAACAAGATGAAGTCGAGCATCGAGTCAAACATACTGGACAAATGGAGGAATAAGCCATGAAAGTTATAAAACATGGTAATAGATTATATTACCGCGAAACAGAACATGTTTGTGAAGTCTGCGGATGTAAGTATGCTTTTAATCTTGCAGACATCTCATATAAGATAGATTACAATAGCGAAGAGGACAAGTTTATCCCCTGTAACTATATTGTATGTCCAGAGTGCAAAGGTATTTATATTTTAAATCAAGAGACAGAAAGTGAGGAGCCTGCGGGCGGGAGCTCTGAAGCGCCTACAGGCGACCCTTCGACAGACCCTACTGATCCTAGTGGAGGCGACTAACCATGCGCTATGCAGGAATCATATATAACGATATAACTGCGGCGCCAGGTATATGTCTCTCCTTCTTTGTGCAAGGATGCGATCGTCATTGCCCAGGGTGTCACAATCCAGAGACATGGGACTTCGATGGAGGTTTGGAGTTCACCGAAAAAACGATGAACTCCATCCTCGAAGGACTAGTCGCCAACGGAGTACATAGAGATCTTGCAATCATGGGCGGAGAGCCTATGGCAGAAGAGAATATGTTCTTGGTGCAGATGATAATTAACGAGGTCAAGAAGGTATTACCGCAGACGAAAATCTTTCTTTGGTCTGGTTACACGTACGAAGAACTGGATAAAAGAACGGATGGCCGCACAGCCGCTATTCTTGCATCTATTGATTGTATTGTTGATGGACCGTATATCGAGGCTGAGCGCGATATTACGCTACCCATGAGGGGCAGCCGCAACCAACGCATCATTCCATTAAAGGAGGGCAAACCTTGTGAAGCAATATAATTGCCCTGACTGCATGGTAGCAGAAGATTCGTGTGATGGCTGCCAACGAGCAGCGACCGCAAACAAGCCATCTAATTACAATGATTTGTTAGAGCGATTAAGTGAACCCATCCCGCATCTTAGATGGGACTGGGACTCTACTGCTGAAATCCCCTCTTGTTGTCGCAATTGCAGTAACCATCCTTCTAATGGAGGTTCCGGTATTTGTCATTGTACTTTACCTTATGCAACAGAGAATCCAATTAAGTACGATTATCAAGGATATGAAATAACAACTTGCACTTCTGAAAATTATATTGTAAAATAATACTATAAAGGAGTGATCACAGTGACATTATATGAAATGAACCAAGCCGGCTATGCTAGCCTTCCAAAGATGGCTAAAAGCGCAATTTCAGCTGCTGAAGACAAAGTGGCGGACTGGATTCAAGCCAGTTTAAGCGAACATGGCGGCGAAAATATATATTTTATGCTTTTAAATAACGATCTTCACTACTATACGCTCTTTAATTGGAGAGCATTATCCCCTAAAGAGGGCGGTGGAGATAGCGAAGACGTTGTGAGAGAAATTTTCTCTATCGTTAAGAGTCTTGGCACCCTTAAAGCTATAGAGAAAAATAACAATGACGCTTGGGAATTTTGGATTACCAAACCCAATGCTACGACTGACGCCTACTATCTATTCGATTATACGAAAGGAGTGATAGAGGTATGATAGAAGATTGCTTAATAATTGACTACGACCCATTTAGCTGTGAATCTCGCGTTATTGTTGTTGAGAACGGTCAGCGGGGAATGATGGGCGTAAGTTCGGATGTGAATAATCTTGCGAAAGAGCTTCCCACCTATTGTCAGAAATATAACCAATGTAAAGTAAAGTTCCACGCTCCAGTTGGTATTTTCTATGAATTGAAACGTCAATTGGAAGAGAATGAACAGACTCTCTATGGGGAGAATAGAATAGAATTGGAGATTTGTTAATATGAGTTATCTACTTAAAGTGCAAAATACTTACCGCGTTGAAACAGAGCAGGAGGCATTAACTCTTCGTGAGACACTCCGCAATAAAAGTAATGGCGAGCTTATTGCTTTCTCTTACACAGTCAAAGAAGTGAAGCAGAAGGGTGAGGTCATTGGAACCTATGTGGTATGCAAGGCGACTATAGAGTTTAATAAAGAGAAAGAGCCTGAGCGTACGGTTCAAGTAACCTATGAGGATATTTAACATGGAAGGTATTAGATTTGATAAAGTCTCCCGTTTTAAAGATGTAGATCTGCCTCTCCCAACAAGAGGTACAGAGTTTTCAGCAGGATATGATTTTATTGTGGCTGAGGACGTAGTCCTCAAACCTTACGAACATGTCTCTACAATACTCCGGAACGGAGTAGCCCTTAATGATTACTGGGGATATACAAAACCAGTGACGCTACAAGAAATGGCTCAGGCCACGAAAGATCTTAAGGCCAAAGTACAGCTTGTATCCACTGGCATGAAGGCGTATATGCCGCAAGGCACTTACCTTGAACTTACCATGAGGAGTTCTACTCCCCTTAAGCACTGGCTCATTCTAGCAAACTCGAAGGGAATTATAGATGCCGACTATGTTGATAATCCCGATAATGAAGGCGAAATCTTTATGCAGATTATCAACCTTGCACCTTTTGCTATCCAGCTCAAGCGTGGCGATAAGATCGGCCAGGGTATCTTCCATAGATTTGAGATTACTGAAGACGACGCAGCAAAAGGTAAGAGAGAGGGAGGACTTGGTAGCACAGGTTCTACTATCTCCTAGGGTATGACTCAATTTATCAGACGAGAGATGGAAGAACGTGCGGCCGCAGGCTCTATGGTGTCTAGCGAGCAAGGTTAAGGTGGTTATAATGAAAGTTCTATGTCTTGACCAAGCTACCAAAGTGAGCGGCTGGTCAGTATGGGATGGTTAGAAATTGGTAGCATAGGGAAAGTTCTCCTTTGAAGAGGACGGTAATCTAGTCTCTCGTCTGCACTAGATCAAGCTTAATGTCCTATAGCTTATCAAAGATTATAATATATAGAAGCTATATCTTGAAGATATTTAGTATCAACAACAAGCTGGAGTTACGACGTACAAGATTTTAGCCGAACTAATAGGGGTCTTACAAGAGTTAGCTTTTGAAAATTAGATACCGTCTGAATTAGTACATTCGTAGTCTTGGAAATCATCCTGCGGAATTAAAGGGCGTGCTAGAGCAGAATAGAAGTAGAGCGCATAGTAGCACGTTAAATAGGTCTATGGTCTATCTGTATCGTAGGATGAAGCCGATGCCATTTGCATAGGCGAGCATGTTACAAGGCAAGACGCATGTGCTTGGTGACCTCTTTGGGCAAAATAAAAAAAAATATCGCCCTCTTTTCTCATAATATGTAGAGACTATTATAAGAAAAGAGGGCGATATTTCAATGGATATTGTTGATTTTATTTTGAAGTATTGGCTTGAGTTTCTACTAACTGCAATAGGTGCGGCGATAATAGCAAACTTTAAAAAGATTAAAGAAAAAATTAAAGAATACAGAGAAATGAAAGAGACAGAAAGAAAAGAAAAATTTAAATAGAATTTATTAGAAACTATTAAGCCAATAGTGGCAGAATGTGTTGCCAAATCAGATGCTACCGATGAAACTATCCAAGCGACACTAAAGCAGTTACAAGAGCAGCTTGGGAATCTCGAAGAGCGTGTTATTTTAATTACTTCTGGAGTTTTAGCCATGTAGGCGCAGGTGTTCAAAGGCGAATGTACCGCATTATTAAATCAAAAAACGCCTATTACATCCGACCAATACAACAAGTGCATGAACGACCATGGTTTATATAATAGGCTTGGCGGCAACCACGATGGAGATTAGCTGTTTGAGCTAGTAACGGAAAAATATAAACATTAGCTATGAAAATAAAGGGGCTGTTTGAACAGCCCCTTTATTTTATTAATTGATTCACCACTTTAAAAATCTCTGGCCCAAAGACGGTTACAAAGCTTGCTAAAAATTCTTCTTCTTCCTCTGGAAGTGCAATACCATAGCTCGCAATTACAGCATGGGTTACTTCATGGCATATAACTTGAACAAATAGGGTATTTGTATTTACGGTTGATGATATATAAATAGTATGATTTATACTATTACAGCATCCTATAGCTTTTCTGCCGTTTGGCTTTATCAGCTCGGGGTGATCGGGCGGGACAATGAAAATATGCCAAATCACCCCATTAATCTTAAACATTTGGATTGTTAACCAATTGTTCAACCTTGTTTGTTAAAGCCGCTAGTTTCTTATGGAGCATCATCTTTTCTTCTGGAGAGGCTCCACCAATCATTTCGGTAACATCCTGGCTTAGTTCGCCCATGTATTTCTCAAGTTCTTGGAGCTGAACTTCTTTGCCTTCGTGATGTTCTTTAGATTCCATATACATTCGACGGGTGAGCGGACTACGCCCTTCGCGCAAGTCGCGGGCAACCGGCTCTTTATAGTCGTGGGGACGATCAAGCCAAGTTCCTTCACGCCTTGCAGTATCCATATAAGGATCGATGTATGGTTCCCAAGCTTTATCTTTCTCCCAGTGAGGAGTGTAATACCGACGAGATTCGTACTCTTCCTTCTCCTTATTAGCGTCTTCCATGGCTTCAACAACAGAGCAGTAATAGCAGGCTTCAGCCATATCTTTGACCATATCGACAACCTCTCCGAGTTCATGAGTGTCGACTTTATCCTTGTTATGCTTTAACTGCTCATACGCTTCCTCAGCGACGATACACATTATTTCTTTAATATGTTCCATGAAATTATGCCACCCTTTCCACAATCAAATTAGCGTTCTATACATTTACTGGGATAGTGCCAGTATTCTGAATAGAGAGTTGGGTGCAACAGCCGATAGGTACATCAATGAAAATATCAGCAGATACATTATTATAATTATCCACCGCAGTCGGGGTAGAGATCATAGAAGAGCTAGGAATGCCTTCCCCATTAAGGGAAATGGTTAGTTCGACAGGGCCTACCGTCTCTCCGGTGGGGACAGCAATATTGCTGCCATATGACACGCGAAAACGGGCCCTGCATTGACCATTGGCCAAGCCTCGGAGGGTTACTATCCCAGATCCTTCACGATGAAGGATCGAGGGGCAACCACGGACACTGACAGCATTAAACAGGACATCCTGATTTACTGCAACAGTCTGTTCAGCGACAGCTACAATTTCCATGTTTATATTCTCCTTTTATTAAGCTACGAGATTATTATAGCCGCAACCACATCCATAGTTAGTGGGGTAGCCGGCATAAGGATTTGCCACTGCATAAGCAGGGATGGGGTATGGAGCAACACGATTTACGATGTACTGAGTCTGAGCCGTATTATCAGCAATCAACTCACGAGTCTGGGTAGCCTGGGAAGCAGCCAGATTCTGCATATTGACTTGATTCTGAAGAGCAACGTTCTGAGACTTGAGAGCATCGATTTCCTGCTGGCAGAGTTTGTCAAGAATAGCTTGAGTATTTGCATTGCTGGCTTCAAGTACATCACGAAGAGCATTGGAAACAGCATTGCGGTCTGCGCAAGCTTCGGTTGCAACAGTGTATTTAAGATCAGCAAGGCCAGCACGATTCTCGCAGCAGCAGTTAGAAAGCTGACTGGAGACATTGGTCAAGCCATTAGTGATAGCTGTCTGAGTGCCAAAAGCCTGTTGCATGTTTGCCATCTAACGTGCGTTATTGGATGCCTCAGCGCCAGCAAATCCAGATGCGATAGCAGCAGAGATTCCGTTGCCTGTCTGACAGATATTCTGGTTAACGCCTGCAAGTCCAAGGGCGGTGTCGCCAAACCCGCTAGTTACAGCAGACTGTAAGCCGTTAAGCTGATTAGAAATCTGCTGAGAGTTAAAGCCATTAGTAACGATGTTGTCAGTATTCTGGGTCATCATCCAAGGCCACATCATGAAGTTCTCGCCAAAGCCAAAACCATTCATACCAAAACCGCCGAAGCCTCCGCCCCAGCCACCAAAAGCAAAGAGAATGAATAGAATGAGCAGCCAGCTGCCATCTCCACCAAGGCCGAAACCATCAGCACCACGAGTTGCAGTTACAATATCAGATAGGGAATAACCATTAGAATTATTGAACATGATTAGATGTTCCTCCTTTTAAGTTAGTGAAGACCTAATCTAGCTTTAAAAGAGGAAAACTCCTAGTCAAAGTCCTTTCCTTGTGATTGCATGAGATTGCGGGCAAGCGCTTCAATGCCCTACGTATCATGCTTTTCGATCATAGAAGCGAGGTTCTAAAGCATAGGATTTTGATTTTGTCTAAGCATCTGCATTAGTTGATTAAGATTCATAGGCATTATTTACCAACTCCTTAGAATTGATATACTTGCGGCGACTGAGATACTGCGGGCGTTTGAGCTTGCTTTGATGCGCTCTAGGTCTCGGCGGCCGCAAGTTTTCTTTCCTATCCCATACTCATTACCTCTTGTTGTAATTGTTTCATCGCAGTGTCGAACTCGTCGCGAGTGATGTACTGCGCAGGATTAACACTTTCGGGCTGCGGGATAGGACGCAGTTCATACAAATTAACTGTGCTTGTTCCATCTGGATTTATCTGCTTAGTATAAATCTTTTTATTGCCTAAATCTGGGAAATAAAATATCGAGCCATCAAAATCAACCGGCGTGCCTTTAACCTCTTCTATTGATGTCACAGGACGTCCTTTGAGCTGGCCGGCCTATTCCCTTATGGCTGCCTGGGGCTGGAACCAACCTGGGTAGTATGGATTATTTACCATTCCGTAATTTTCACTCCTTTGAAAAAATTTTTTATCAGGTCTTCCATTATATAGTGAAAATTGCGATAGATGAATTTACCAATTTTGCCAAAAATTTTGGTAAAAAATTGCTTAGAGTAGTCGCGCTCACCCTCGGGGCAAAATAGGTTAAAATATCTACAACCATTTTTAAAATATAAGAAGGAGGAAAAGAATTATGAATCATAACATTCAAACATCTAAACTCATTCTTTTTCTTTCCTATGGCTGTGCTATTTTACTATCAATTACTGCGGTAGTTGCAACTTTTAAATAGCTTGACACTTCAGCTCTCCATATTCTTGCAGGAGTAGCTTGGGGCGAAGTTGCTGTTCACACCGCAGTTTATAGTATAAAAGCAAAAGCGGAAAATCGTCTAAAGATCTTGCTTTCTATGATTAAAGAGCTCTCTCAAAATGATAAGTTTGAGCCTGAGGTTATAGTATAGCTCTTCGAAGGCGTAACTAGGGAGGGATAAAGATGACAGAACAACAGCTAAGACAATGGATTGTTGATACTTTTATGTCTTATCTTGGTGCTAAACAAGGTTCAGCAAAGCATAAAGATATTATTGATACATATAACAACGATAAGCCATTGCCTCGTGGGTATAAAGTTTCTTATACCGATCCTTGGTGTGCAACTACGGTTTCTTCAATGGCAATAAAATGTAATATGAAGGATCTTATTCCGAAAGAATGCAGTTGCAAGGCTTAGATCTCCCTATTTCAGCAACTCGGAAGATGGCACGAGGATGATACCTACCGTCCGCAAATTGGGGATATAGTATATTACGACTGGGATGATGGTCCTAATTATGCAACAACAGATGATAAGAAAGACCCTAACCACGTAGGTATGGTATGCGAATCAAATGGAGATTCGTTCAGTGTAATAGAGGGAAATAAAGGTACACCTGGCTAGGTTGCTATTAGATATATGAAAGTAAATGGTCGCTATATCAGAGGATTTGGTCTACCAGACTATGCTAGTAAGGCAACTGAACAATAGCCACAAGGACAGAAAGGTCTAAACACTTATACTAAAAATGGTGTTTTTGTAGTAGAAGTTCCCGTCAGTTGTTTTAAACTATCCATGCGAAATCATAAAAAACGTGATATGGGACAGAACTATTGCAATGCCAATTTCTTTGCCACTTATTCAGAAGAAAATAAAACTGTTGACTTCACTTTGCCCGTTGGGCATCTTGTATGCGATTATAAAGTAAATCCAAAAGAATCTAAGAGTGACAAGTATTGTGATAAATACTGTCACGAAAGAGGTACTTTTAATGATGATAAATTCACCTTTGATTCAAATAAATGGTCTTTTGACAATGGATTCTTTGGTAACGCTCTTACCACACTATAGGTAAAGGGTGGCAAAGCCTGGATCAGCGACATTATAAGTGTCCCCGCTGGACTAGATTATGCAGTAACAGGCATCCCAATTATGATTAAAGGCAAAGATGTGAGCTGGACTAATTATGTCAGGCCGCAAGGGTGGAATGGTTCCGAGTTATATGCTACTTCACATATCTTTGTAGGTATCAAACAAGAGTAGGCAGATATGATTTATGTCATGGGTTGGACGTCTAAAACTAATAATATGGTATCTACTTCTGAAGCTTACAAAACATTTTCCGCACTCGGAATGTATAGCGTAATGAAGCTCGATGGCGGCGGAAGTTATTTCATTAATGCAAATGGAACAACAAAAGCTACCACAGAGAATAGAAGAATAAATGCTATTATAGAGTTTGCGGCCGCCGGTACATAGTGCCCTTATACCGAGCCTTTTATTGCACTTAAACAAGGTTCAAGTAGCACCACTGGTGTTAAATGGATACAATGGCAACTAAATAGGAAGGGCTATACTTGCGAGATTGATGGTTCTTTCGGGCCTATCACAGACGTATTAGTGCGTCAATTCCAAAAAGCAAATAATATCGCGGTTGATGGCATCGTAGGACCCGCCACCCGCAAACTATTGAAAGGATGAATGATTTATGTCTCCAGAATTAATTCAACAAATCTTTACTTTAGTTCTCATTCCTCTTGCTGGAATCCTTGTAAGATTCTTGGTTGTCTTTCTAGAAGCTAAATGTACTGAGCTTCAAAGTAGAACAGACAATGAGAAAGCAAAGAAATATATGTCAATGATTACTGACACTATTACTCGCTGTGTTATTACCACCAATCAGACTTATGTTGATGCTCTTAAAGAACAAGGTGAGTTTGATGAAGCGGCACAGAAGATTGCTTTCCAGAAGACACTAAATGCGGTTATGTCTATCTTAACCGAAGATACAAAGCATTATATAGAAGAAATTACAAGCGATATGCAAGAGTATTTGATCCAGTTAATTGAATCTGAGGTCAACAAAAATAAGCTTGTCGTCGAAGGATAAAAAGAAAAAGGCTTCGCTCTTTAGAAATAAAGAGCGAAGCCTTTTATTTGTTTACTAGATAACTGTAATTAGTATATCTATAGAAACTGCTCCAGTAGAAGTATCTCTAGTGAAGGTCAGTGTTTGGTTTTCTGTATCAACATCAAGACTAATAATGGTATTATAAGCAGTTTTATTTGTCAATGGAGTAATCTATAATGATTGTCCATCCAATAGCCAAGTTTGCCCACTGAGTATTGAAGTGGAGCTGTTATTGCTAAAATTAATTACTCGTCTATATACTTTTAATGTTTCTTCATCGTTCTCTGCATTAACACTCAATGAATCAACTTCACTAATTGAAGTAGAAAATTGAATATTTTGCCATCCAGGCTCTTGTGGTAGCTTAGGTTGAGAAAACCAAAAGCTAGTAATTGAGCCACCACTTTTTTTTAGCGTCACAGCAATAATTTCGTTTGTAGATTCGGTTTTAACGTTTGGTGATAGCATATTAAATACTGCTATAATTGACGCCTCAACGTTTTCAAAATTGAAATTATACGTTCCAGCTACCGGAACCCCATTACGAGCTATCTCCACTGTATTCTGTCCAACGCCAGTTTGTTCTAAATATAATGTTTCAATCACCTTAATAGGATTGTTGAAATTAATTGTTCCTAATAGTTCAACATCAGTGGAATTAGTAGCTACATAAATATTGCCAGAAATTGAGATATAATAATCTCCAGCTCCCATTCCTTGGACGGTCACTTCTCCGTTAACGGGGTCATTACCACTGAAGAATTTTGCTGCACGTTGAAGCTCCAAGTCCATACTGTAGTCGCCGGTGGTTTCGTTTTCAATAAAAGATCCTGTAGGCGCCCCTGCTGGTGGCTTTGTTTGTTTTACGGTTACAGTATTAAATCTCGCCGCACGTGGAAAAGTACACCACAACTTAGGAGTTAAAGTCCCTCCTCCTTCCACCTCTACGGCAGGAGGGGTTTTTGCCGTAATCCCCTATGTCCTAACATCAGCAGTCCAAACTGGTTTCGCTCCGCCCATTTCTGCTATAAGGGCCAGCCCAGTTGGTGTCTTAAACCAGACAGAACTGTCATAGTTTTTATCATCTGTTCCTGGTATCTAGTATGGATCGGAATATTTAACCTCTACATATGTGCCAAGAGGAATATTATCTGCATCTGCCATCATCTAGGTTTTAGATGTATACTATCTATATATTTCGAAATTTCGACCAGGAGGTCCTCCGTAAAATGCATCCATTTCTTTATACCTCCTTAATCTTCCTAAATATAATCTATAATATAATAGGCGGGCGTGGAGCCGTTCGTTCCTATCCCTAGCTATCTAATATAAAAACCATCAAAGTCTAATTCATACAAACCCGAATATCCTATTGTAATAACGGTATTATTAATTGTGAACTAGTCGCCTCTGGAGGCTTGAATACCTAATTTAATAATAGGATTTGTGTCTAAATCTGTAGGGATCTGTCCGCCTGAGCTAGCTCCCATTTTATATATCTAACCCAATTTCATAATTCTTACCTCCTTTATATTCTAGTCAGCACTTCCGTAGCTGTAATGGACATTGTTCCATTATAGGTTAAAGGAAGCGAAAACTGAGTTATCTAATAATTACCATTTATCTAGCTTTCCTTATCATATACATAGATAATATTATTTACATCCATATAGTATTTAGGAAGGCAAGTAATAGTTATAGTAGTGTTGTAGTTTAAGTTTTGATACAACACTTCTCTTAATTTATCGAAACAGCTAGCACCAGTGGTGCTAATACTAAATAGACTCTTACGGGCTTGGTCGGTCAATAAAAAGACCTTCTTGCCATAACTCATCCAACGATTTCTAAGCTCTCTTCCTTCATCGGTATTAGGCACAAATAATACCTCCGGCACATCTTTATTATAGATAACATTGGCGCCAGAGTCTTTTACTATCTTAGTGCGGCGACCGATTTTATTGACAGAATATTTTCCTACATCTGAGCCGGTATCTATGAAGTCAAGCCAGAAAGTGAGATTATCTGGATTAGTAGTGACAGTATTAGTCCACCCCATAGTATTATTGTCTTTTAACTCATAAGCTTCTCTCCAGCTCTTGATTAGCTCTTGATCGTAATACTCTTGAGATACTCCGGTTTGCTACTAAGCAATTAAAGCCTAACGATATAGCTCTTCTCGCCACTCGGAGCATGGAGTGCCCCTTAGCTCAAGACCATTAACTGACTAAGGTTGAATTATATAACACTTATTAACAGTATCATAATATAAATACTATAGTGCAAGATCTAACTGCGGTTTAGCGCATACAGATAAATGATAGCATATCTAAGTTTCTTTGTTCTTTGTACCATACACATAGAAGTCATTCTTCAAGTTATTATATTTGGGAGATCTAGTTATTTGAGTGGTAGTATCTAGATCTGTTAGGCTATATAAATACTTAGCATTATTATAATTCTTTAGGTAGTCCTCTGGTGTTAACTCATTAAGAGGACTAGCGGTATTGAGATAATTCTTTATTTGTTGAAAATGAAATACTCCTTGAACATCATAGAAGTATTCAAAGTTACCAAGCGTTTTGGCTATCTTGTCTAAGAGAGTAACTACTGTATCTCCAGCATTGAGAGTTAACTCACCAGGGTAGGTAAACTCAGTTTCCTCGTAACCTACATCATCGCCATTACCATAGATCCGATTTCCATGGTCTACTTCAGCATCAGTAAAAGAAAAGCTAGAATAGGTTTCCGAAAACTAGATATGTTTACTACCAATATACTTGACTAACTACACTACATAATCATCAACATCAGTAATCACTATCTTATCTGAATCTTCCCCACCATAGTGATTAACTGCTTCAAAAATTATGTCATATATCTTAGCATCCAATCTCTCAATTGAACCATCGTCATGCTATATCTCTTTCTCGTTGGCAACAAGAGTAGCAGGAATCGTACCGCCGCAAGTACCATCTAACTAACACATCTTATCTCGTCCTTGTATGCTAATAGTCCAATTGCCGGTACTTCTACTTATCGAAACGCTAGTAAGAAAGAATGTTCCGCAAGGAAACCACACAGGAGAACCATAGTTCTAATACTAAGGCAGCGGATTATCATATCCTATATATATTCTAACCTTCTTATCTATTGCTATATCGTTATTCAAATCCTCTATATTAGAGACTTGCGGCGATGCTAGCATCGTGAGGTTTATAGTGCGGCGAACCGCGGAGGATGCATTTACATTTAGCGTCCCCGCGGTAATAGCGCCTTCGATAGTTTTTATCGGACGTTCATCAAAAGTCAGAAGAACAATCTTAGCATAATGTGTGCGGATTTGAAGTTTATCAAGGGCGGTCAGAAATTCCATATCATTAAGGTAATTATCCATTTCCACCACTCTCCTCGTAATAAATCTCATAGAGGCAATTTATCTATCCGCCTGGGGCGAGATTATTTATAAATTGGATATCTTTAATAAATGTTGCAGGTTCCAATTTATAACCATTCGGCTCAATAACTTCTACGACCGATTCATCTTTTAGATTCTTGACATTTAATTGAGCATAACCAGATATTGAAATAGACAAAATGCTATTTATCTTAATATCTTCGTTATTACCCTTAAGAAGAGATGTAAGCCACTCACCAGCTACGTTAGAGCCGTCATTCTGCCATAATAGTATCTTACTATACCAAATTGTTGCAGCGCTATTATTACTTCCTCCATTAGCTTTTTTATATTTAACTTCATAAATGCAGTTAATATGAAGTGCAGAATCTGGAGGCGCTCCTTGACCAAATGAGACACTTAATTCGGTAATATCTTGCTCATTTGCTATGTTATCGGGGAGTTCAAAGTAGGTTCCTAATGCTCGTTCTTCTGTAATTGTTCCAGATATATTATATGAGGGCGGAGTAGTATCCATCCAAACATTATACAAACTACCACCGTAGCCTATACCGGAATCTATCCACAAACGCTTTATTGTGGTGGTATTAATATTATACCCAGTGAGCTGAGGGCATTCATTTTCTATTTTATTGATGATATTTTTCTCTTCGCTTGATGGAGTGATGACATATGAGCAAAGCTAATTGTCTAAAGTGAAAAATTCAGTATCTTCTATGTCAGTTATAACCTTAATAATGCCAGCATTCTTAAGGCTATCAACAGAGTTATCCATGACTTCGTAAGCAGTAGCGGAGAAATCAAATAACATACGGCCTAGCTGTTTGCGGGGCGACAATGTTACATTCATCAAGCCTATAACGATATTGCCCTCGGTGGGCGAGCGATAAAGCTTGTAGGTAAAATCATTAAGGAACTCCTCGACTTTCTCGCGGAACTTGCGCTCCATGAAGATATTGTCGTAGGAGAGATCTGTCTTATGATAATCAAGAGAAGAGGAGAAAAGGTTGCTCGCGGCCGCCGCGGTTCCGGACGGTTCGCTAGACCCCTAGCTACTACCGACCTCACCCGCCGCAGGCTCACTATTCGCAGAAGCAATCAAATCATCTGGTCGAGGATATGTATCACCTGGCTCATATCCAGTCTTATGGGTAAAGGGCGGTTTCAAAGACTCCGGATTTTCTGGTTTCGGGGCGTAATAATCTCTCTTACTCTTAGTGTCTTCCCTTATCGACCTGCCAGCAACGACTAGCTCGTCCCTATAGTACCAACCATCTACCTCTTGCTTAAAGAATGTAGAATCTTCATCTGTATTAATAGTAATTAATCCCTTAATCGGGAATTCCGCATAATAGGCATTACCATTAGCAACCAGATGGGGATATTTATCTCCTAATGTATCTTGCTTAGCTCTCAACACAGTATGCTTAAAGCTAGATACGTCGTTATCAAATTTAAGAGCTAGCTATACGCCATCACGATATATGTAGCTATACTCAAGATTATTAACATAATAATCTGCCGTTATAATTGGTCTACTTTGATTGCCAGAAGTATCCTCTTTTTGCATAGCATATTTATATCTTACTCCACTTTCAATAGTAAAGTCAGTATAAACTGTTGCACCATCTTTATATTTCTCCTAGCCCTCTTGCTCATCTATAGGCTAATAAAAAGAGAATAGTTCATCAAATGAAACATAATTGTCCGCTTCAGAGGAGCGTAACACTGTATAAATTCCGCTATAGAGCTTTGGAGTTTTTAATATTACTTCAATACATCCATTCTCTAAGCAGTATTGAGAATCCGAATTACAATATACAATTGCTTCTGGAAATATTATTGGGTTCTCTGGCAAACTATAAGGTTCTTCTTT
>Ga0265301_10002436_pt1 | contig 21425 bp, 18 predicted proteins | sample AusTroGonzalo_MG_2_FD_193488 | JGI IMG/M metagenome (GOLD analysis project Ga0265301, IMG submission 193488) | Bovine rumen microbial communities from tropical cattle in Woodstock, Queensland, Australia - Gonzalo_04 | ecosystem: Host-associated > Mammals > Digestive system > Stomach > Rumen ... | reverse complement strand
ACATCGTACGGCGTGGGCTCTCCCAGATAGTCGAACCCCGTCCAGACAAACTGGCCGATGGTCCACGGATAATCGTCCATCATCGCGAAATCGATGTCCGGCACGTTCGACCACCAGCAGTATTCCACATCGTAGGCCGAACTCTGGTTGTCGGGATACTTGGCGCCGGAACGCAGCTCCACGGGGAGCTTGTACGTCCCGCGCGAACTCACGGTCGAGGCCGTTTCCGAACCCAGAAGCAATTTTTGAGGTAACAAATCGTATGCTTCTGTATATCTGTATGTTCTATAATTGAATCCGACCACGTCCAGCAACTGCGCGAAACCGTTCCGGACCACGCAGTCGGCCCGATCCATGCCCGCCACCACAAAGCGCGTCGGGTCTTCCCGATGGCAGATTTCCTGCAGGAAGGACGCGACCTTGTAGCCCTCGTCGGCACACTGCGTAGGCACCTCATTGCCGATACCCCACATGATAACCGACGGGTTGTTGCGGAAGTGGCGGATCATGTTCACCATGTCTTTTTCCGCCCACTCGTTGAAGTACAGATGATAGCCGTTCTCGCACTTGGCGATGTCCCATTCGTCGAATGCCTCGACCATCATCATGAAGCCCATCTCGTCGCAGAGCTCCACCAACTCGGGCGCAGGCATATTGTGCGAAGTTCGGATGGCATCACAGCCCATGTCCTTGAGCAGCGTGAGCTGGTGTCGCAACGCTGACTTGTTGACCGCCGCACCAAGCGGGCCCAGGTCGTGGTGGTTGCACACGCCCTGGATCTTGCGCAGCTGCCCATTGAGATAGAAACCCTGCTCGGGAATCAGTTCGATGGTGCGGATGCCAAAGGGCGTCGTATATTCATCCAGCGTCTGTCCGCTGCTACCCTCATAGACCTGTGTGACAGCCTGGTAGAGCGCCGGATGCTCGGGCGACCAAAGGTCGGGATGCTTCACGCGCAGCATTTGCTCCACTTCGTCGCCGGCAGGCCCGTCCACCGCGGCTTTCTCCCGTCCGTCGGGTCCCAGTATCTTCGTGCGGACACGGAGTCCTTCGCGCTGGCCTTCGACCTGGATCTTGATGTCGACCAATGCTTCTTCGGCGGTGACCTCGGGGGTCGTCACGAAAGTGCCCCACACGGGGATATGGGTCTTGTTCGTCCGGATCAGGTGGACGTTGCGGTAGAGGCCCGCGCCGGGATACCAGCGGGAGCTGTTGGGCAGGTTTTCAAGGCTGACTTCCAGTTCATTGGACCCTTCGTGCAGATACGGCGTGATATCCACATGAAAAGCGTTGTAGCCCATCGGCCATGCGATGGCGAGTTGCCCATTGACGCGCACGCGTGCCTGGCTCATGGCCCCGTCGAAGAGCAGGGTCCAGGCATCTGTTTCGGGATGGTAGTCGTCCATCAACACAAGCCGCGTCCGGTACCAGCCCTTGCCCATATAAGGCAGGCCGCCGGTGCGTCCGGTGTGCGCGGTGAGTTCGGTTTCGAAATTCTGGGTTACGGCCACGACCTGCAGGTCGTTGTTGCGGTCGAACGGGCCATAGATGGCCCAGTCGTGGGGCACGGTGACGTCTTCCCAGGACACGCTGTCGCGGCTGAACTCCCAGTGGTCCAGCAGGGTTTCCTGCCGCACCGAAGCGGGGCGCTGGCAGGCAAGCAACAGCAAGGCTGCCATCAGGAACAAGAAGGAATGGGCTCTCATGTGGGTCGTTTTCTTTCCAACCTATAAAGGTAGGAAAAAAAACTCAAAACACCACATCCACGAAGACCGGAAGATGGTCGGAGGCCACACGCACATCGCCGGACTCGAATTCCGTACAGACGGCACCGCCCGTCACGCGCACGGAGGCGCGGTTGTGCAGCAGGAATATGTAGTCGATGCAGACATGGGGATGGATGGCGGAATAGCTGTCCGCCAGCGGCGAGAGCAGCGTCCAGTCGCGGCTCATCTGCCGGATCACGGGGCTGTCGGGCGTGTCGTTGAAGTCGCCCGCCACGAACACGGGCTTGCGGCTGTCCCCGTACCGGCGCTGCAGTTCCTCCGTCAGGATGCGCGCCTGCTCCACGCGCGCCGTGTCGCCGATATGGTCGAGATGGCACGCTGCATACACGTAGCGCGGCGTCTCGATCACCACGCAGACGCGCGGCTCGCTGCCCTCCAGGCACGGCAGGGCGATATTGAAATGGTCCACGATCTTCTCTCGCGAGACAATGCCGCAGCCATAAGCGCCGCCTGCATATGCCATCGCGCGCCCGAACCGGCCTTCCCAGCCTGCGCCGAGCGCCTCGGCCAGGTGCTGCGCCTGGTTCACGTTGTGCCGCCGGTTGCAGCTGTCCAGCTCATTGAGTCCCACTGTCTCAGCGCCCAACTCGCGGATCATCGCCGCGATCATCGGCGCGCTGTCGTCCAGCTCCTTGCCGAAGGCACCCACGTTGTAGGTCATCAGCCGGACGTGTTGTTCGCCCGAAGCGCAGGACAGTACGGAAACGAAAAGGATACAGAGCGCGAAAACGCGCAGGAAAAGATGCTTTTTCATCATCGGGAGCGGTAGACGGGGCACGATCCCGCGACCTTCGGCTTGGGAAGCCAACGCTCTACCAACTGAGCTACTACCGCGTAGAGATTACAAAGATAGCATATTTTTCTCTTTTTGCCTATCTTTGCGGCTGAAATATGAAAAAACGCCTGTTCATCGTCCTGCTCGTGGCGCTCGAGGTCCTGTCCTCGTGCGGCGTGTTCCGTTTCCGCAATTCGCCACTCTATCTGGCCGGCGAGCCGACGGACGGATCGGGCTACGTGCCGGAAGGGACCGTCGTGGAGGCGTTCCATCCCTGCTCGGTCAAGGGGCCCACGCACCGCCGCATGATCGTCTACCTGCCGCCGGGCTATGAGGAGAGCGAGGAGAGCGATACACGCTATCCCGTGGTCTACCTGTTGCACGGTGCCCGCGGCTATGAGACGGCCTGGATCCGCAAGGGCCGGATGCTGCAGGTCACCGACAGTGTCTACACACACGGGCTCGGCGTCCCGGCCATCGTGGTGATGCCCAACGTCAACCAGTACAACGACAGCCGCGACTATGAGAATTCCCGCTACAAGGATGCGCTGGAATCGCTCTTCGAGATTGACGGCACGGTGGAGAAGGCCTTTATGGATGATGTCGTGGACTATGTGGACAGCCACTACCGCACCATCCCGGACAAGGCGCACCGCGCCATCTGCGGCCTGTCGGTCGGCGGCCTGAAGAGCGCCCACATTTCCGCCAATTATCCGCAGTCTTTCGATTATGTCGGGCTGTTCTCGCCGTTCTGGAAAGTGATCCAGCTGCCTGGCCCGGACAACGATTTCTACCATCATTTCAAGCAGAAGCTCGCCCATCAGTTCGTGCCCGACCCGCCGAAGGGCTACTACATCATGATCGGCAAGAAGGATTTCTTCTATCCGCACGTCAAGAACCTGCGGCGCTACCTCGACAAGATGGGCTATCCTTACACCTACATTGAGGCGGAGGGTGGCCACGAATGGTACAACTGGACGCCGTTCTACATCTATCTGCTGGAGCACGCCTTCCGCGAGGAGCCGGTAAAATAATCGAGAAAAATTTGCGGACTTTCAAAAAATATTTGCATCTTTGCAGTCCCAAACCTCACAGGGGCGTAGCTCAGCTGGTTTAGAGCGCTTCAGTCACATTGAAGAGGTCATCGGTTCGAATCCGATCGTCCCTACACGAAAAAGCCGCGGATTCGCGGCTTTTTTCGTTACTTCTTCTTCAAGTAAGCTTTGAGGATGCGGACGTCTTCGAGGGGACGGTCGTTGGGGTCGGTGGGGACGTGCTGGATGGCGTCGACGACGTCGAGGCCGGAGACTACTTCGCCGAAGACGGTGTATTGGCCGTCGAGGTGGGGCGTGCCGCCGACGGTCTTGTAGGCTTCGCGCATTTCGGGCGTGAGCTTCACGCGGCCGTTCGTGCGGGCGTCGAGGCGCTCCTGGATCTTGTCGAGGCCTTCGTCGTCGAAAATCTTGCCCCAAACGATGTAGAACTGCATGGCGGAACTGCGCTGCTCGGGATTGACGTCGTCGCCTTCACGGGCAGCAGCCAGGACGCCGCGGCGGTGGAAGATGCCCTTATCGAGCCGGAATTCGGCGGGAATCGTGTACGGCTTGTCGCCCTCGCCGAGCGCGACGCCGGCCGCCGCATGTTTCGAGTCCGGGTCACCGCCCTGGATCATGAAGTCCGGAATCACGCGGTGGAACAACAGCGAATCGTACGCGCCTTCCTCCACCAACTTCTTGAAGTTGTCGCGGTGCAGCGGCGTCTCATTGTACAGTTTCAGTTCAATATTGCCTTTCGTGGTCTCCAGGACCAGATGGATTTCTTTCTTCTTGAATACATTCCAGCCAAACGCACTGGCTAGCAGAAAAGACAGGAGGAGCCAGATCATATACTTTCTCATATCGGATGCTTTCGAGTCGTAAAGATACGGATAAAATCCGGAACCGCAAGCGGCCCCTTGACCTGACCATCCTAAACGGAACCTGAACTTTCCATGAATTGGCCCAAGATGTTTGCTTTTTTTAAATAAGAATAATGCGTATCTTTGCGTCCCCATGTGGAAGAAACCCCATAACTGGCTGATTGCTGCGGCGGCGCTGATTATCATTGTGCTGCTGGGGATGGACGTGTGCCATGCCGTGAATCCGGAGACGGGTGTGGAATATGTGATCCGGTTCAAGGACCGGCTCATCTATATCATCTTCATCGTGCTGTCGTTCGTCATCTGCGACGTGGCGCTCCTGTCGGCCAAGCAACCATTCTACCAGGTCTTCCTGTCCATTGTAGACGCCATCCTGCTGCTGGGATTCCAGGCCTGGATCCTCATCGATTTCTTCACCACCAAGCTTCCGACAGGCCTTCGGATGTCTTCGGTCTATTCGCTGTCGGTCGGCGCTGTCTTCCCGCTGGTCGCCATCGTCCTGCTGGTCCTCGCCGTCCGCTTCGCTGCGGACGAGGGAACGGCCCAGCGCATCGCCAAGGCCTTCAATCGTTAGTCTTTCATGAAGATACTCTTTGTCATCAATAACATGTATGTCCGTGGCAACGGACTGGACGCCTCCACGAGGAGGACAGTCCACGAACTGAAGGCAGCCGGAGAGGATGTCCGCGTGCTGTCGGCCTGCGATCCGTCCAAGCCCGGGCAGCATCCGGAATTCCCGCTGAAGATCTACAAGTTCCCCTTCTTCCAGCCCATCATCGAGGCCAACGGCTATTCATACGCCAACGGGGACCCGAAGGTCATCGAAGAAGCGGTCCGCTGGGCCGACGTCGTCCACCTGCAGGAGGCCTTCGTCCTGCAGCTCAAGACGGTCCGCATCGCCCAACGCCTGGGCAAACCGCTGACGGCATCGTTCCATATCTTTCCCGAAAATATCTTCGGCTCGCTGGGCATGAAAAACTGGCGATGGGCCAACGAGACCTTGCTGAAGGTTTGGCGGAATCGCATCTACAACGCCTGCTCCATCATTCAATGCCCCACGGAGAGAGTACGGGAGCGACTGCAGAAGAACGGATTCCAGTCGGAACTGCGGGTCATCTCGAACGGCCTGATCCCGGAAACCTGCCTGCGGCCGGCCACCCCGCCCGCTGACTACGAAGACCCGGCACGCCCGCTCGAAGTGGTCTGCATCGGCCGCCTGGCCGGAGAAAAAGACCAGATCACCCTGATCCGGGCCATGCGCCACAGCCAGTTCGCCCGCCGCATCCACCTGACTTTCGCCGGCAACGGGCCCCAGGCGAAGAAAATCCAACGGAAAGCCAACAAGCTCTATCGGGACGGCATCCTCGGCTACGAACCCTCTTTCGTCTTCCTGAGCCATGACGATCTCCGCCGCCTGGCCGCCAAGGCCGATCTGTGCGTCCACTGCGCCATCATCGAGATCGAAGGCCTCTCCATCATGGAAGCCATGCAGCAGGCCGCCGTGCCCGTGATCGCCGACGGCCCTTACACCGGATCCTCGCAGTTCGCGCTCGACGCGCGCAGCCTCTTCCCCGCCCGCGACGCCAAAGCCCTGGCCGCCCGCATTGACGACTGGCTCGCCCGCCCGCAGGAGCGCTGGGAAGCCGGCTGGCATTATGCAGAATCGGTAAAACCCTACAATATCGCCTATTCTACCGAAAAACTGATTGCCATGTTCCGCGACACGCTGAACGCGAAGGCTGCCGATACGGAATAATCTCCCGCCCCGTCCATTTGGAAATCCGCGAAATTTTTTCTAAATTAGCGGATTATGGACGAAGTCAAAGTCATTGAAATCAAAAAGAGCATCTTTGCCGACAACGAGCAGGATGCCGATGCCCTTCGGAAAGAACTCAAGCAAAAGGGCGTTTTCCTGTTGAATCTCATGTCCTCGCCGGGCAGCGGCAAGACCACGACGCTTGTGCGGACCATCAACCTGCTCAAGGACAAGCTCCGCATCGCCGTGATGGAAGCCGACATCGACTCCGACGTGGATGCCGTCAAGATCAAAGATGCAACCGGCATCGAATCCATCCAGCTCCACACGGGCGGCATGTGCCACCTCGACGCGGAGATGACCCGCCAGGGCCTGGACAATGTGCGGCTGGACGAGCTGGACCTCGTGATCCTGGAAAACGTGGGCAACCTCGTGTGCCCCGCGGAATTCGATACGGGCAGCTGTTGCAATGCGATGATCCTCTCCGTCCCTGAAGGGCACGACAAGCCCCTGAAGTACCCGCTCATGTTCTCGGTGTGCGACCTGGTGGTCGTCAACAAGATCGACGTGCTCCCCTACTTCGATTTCGACCTCGATAAATGCAAGGAATACGTGCACATGCGCAACCCGCGCGCGCAGGTGATTCCGCTCTGTGCAAAGACCGGCGAAGGCGTGGAACGCTTCGCCGACTGGCTGCTCGCCGCAGTAAATGCATGGAAAGAAAACTAACCGCATAAATATACCCGCGATATGCCCGAGATGTCAACCAAGTTCGTCCCCAAGCACATGGGCGACAAGAACCCGAACCCCAAACTGCTGAAGTTCGTGCGCCACGTCACGGACCGCGTCCCCGGTAAGATCAAGATGACCACCGATGCCCCGGAATACTGGGGCCTGGCCTGCATCTTCGAAGACGAAATGGACGCCGCCACCCGCGAAGCCTCGCTCGACCTGCTGCTGGACATGCTGCCCAAGAAGGCCCTCAAGGTGCGCGAGCGCCGGCCCTACGCGCTGCTGCACCAGTGGAACGCCGAGAAGCACTACACCCCCGACGACGCCTCGTTCGACGAGTTGCTCGACAAACTGTCGTATTTCGGCATGGTAGAATACGACTATGGCGACAAATACACCAAGGACGGCCCGATTCCCGGCACCACTTATGAGCCGAAAGACCGCGTCTACTGGGTGCCGCTCTTCGTCCCGGGCAGCGCCGAGTATACCAACATGAATACGGACCTGATGGACCGGCATCCCGAACTGGCCATGTTCTTCGAGCGCATGACCTTCCTCCCGCTGGAGAAGATCACGCCCATGATCCCGATGGGCGGCGCGGGCATCGGCATGCACGTCATCCCGGTGGAGAAGGCCATCTCGATGGAAAACCAGACCATGGACATCGAGCACCTCTCCTACTGGCTCAAGCGCTATGAAGGGCACTTGGGCGTGGGTATCTGCTCGTGCCGCTACGGCCGCAAGAAGATGGACGAGGGCTGCGCCGACGACTACCGCGACTGGTGCATCGGTGTGGGCGACATGGCCGACTACTGCGCCGAGACGGGCCGCGGCCACTACATCACCTATGACGAGGCGATGGCCATCCTCAAGAAAGCCGAGGACCACGGCTTCGTACACCAGGTGACGAATATCGACGGCGAGGGCAAAATCTTCGCCATCTGCAACTGCAACGTCAAGATCTGCAACGCCCTGCGTACCTCGCAACTCTTCAATACACCGAACCTGAGCCGCAGTGCCTACGTGGCGAAGGTAGAACCGTCCAACTGTGTGGCATGCGGCCGCTGCGTGGAATACTGCCCGGCCGGTGCCGTGAAACTGGGCCAGAAGCTCTGCACGAAGAGCGGCCCGCAAACCTATCCCAAGCAGGAACTGCCCGACGCAACGCGGTGGGGCAAGCACAAATGGAACGAGGACTACCGCGACCGCAACCGCATCAACTGCTATCCCACTGGAACTGCTCCCTGCAAGACTGCCTGCCCCGCGCACATTGCTGTACAGGGCTACCTCAAGAAGGCTGCGGAGGGCAAATATACCGAGGCGCTGGAGCTCATCAAGCGCGAGAATCCCTTCCCCGCCGTGTGCGGCCGCGTCTGCAACCGCCGCTGCGAGGATGCCTGCACCCGCGGGACCATCGACCGGCCCCTGGCCATCGATGCCGTCAAGAAATTCATCGCGGAGCAGGACCTCAAGGCCGAGACGCGCTTCATCCCCGAGGTCAACATCTGCTCCAACGTCCAGGAGCGCTGGGAGGAGAAGATCGCCATCATCGGCGGCGGCCCGGCCGGCCTAAGTTGCGCATACTACCTGGCCACGATGGGCTACAAGCCCACGGTGTTCGAGAAGAACGCGGAACCGGGCGGCATGCTCCGCTACGGCATCCCTTCCTATAAACTGGAGAAAGACGTCATCGCCGCCGAGATCGACATCATGCGCGAGATCGGCGTGGATATCCGCACCGGCGTGGAGGTCGGCAAGGATGTGACCATCGCCGGCCTGCGCAAAGAGGGCTACAAAGGCTTCTACGTGGCCATCGGCTGCCAGGGCGGCCGCCTGCCCGGCATCCCGGGCCAGACGCTGAAAGGCACGACCACGGCCATCGACTTCCTCCGCGAGGCCAACTGCGGCAAGGTGCCCGTTTCCGGCAACGTGGTGGTCGTGGGCGGCGGCAACGTGGCCATCGACGCAGCACGCGTGGCCAAGCGCAGCGGCGCCGCTTCGGTGACAATGCTCTCGCTCGAGACCGAGAATATCATGCCCGCTTCCGTGCAGGAACGCGCCGAGGCGCGCGAAGACGGTGTGGTGCTGAATCCCGGCTGGGGTCCGAAGGAAGTGCTGGGCGAAGACGCCGTCAAGGGCATCGTGTTCAAGAAATGCACGTCCGTCTTCGACGAAAATCTGGTCTTTGCGCCCAAGTATGACGAGAATGAACTGCTCACCCTCGACGCCGACCTGGTGATCTTCGCCATCGGCCAAACCGTGGTGCTCAAGGACCTGCTGAAAGACACGAAAGTGGAATTCTTCCGCGGCGTCTATCCCCTGGCCGACAAGCAGACCTACCAGACCGCCGAGCCCGACATCTTCGTGGGCGGCGACATGTTCACCGGCCCGAAGTTCGCCATCGACGCGATCGCCGCCGGCAAGGAAGCCGCCGAATCGCTGCACCGCTACGTACAGCATGGCCACATGACCATCGGCCGCAACCGCCGCGACTTCATCGAGCTCGACAAGAACGACATCCGGGTGGAAAGCTATGACAGCGGCTCCCGCCAGGTGGAAGGACACGACGACGCCAACGGTCCGTTCCGCGAGTACACGAAGACGCTGACCGAAGAGCAGGTCCGCAGGGAAACAGCCCGTTGCCTCTCCTGCGGCGCCTCCGTCGTCGACGAGAACCGCTGCATCGGCTGCGGCGTCTGCACCACCAAATGCGGCTTCGACGCCATCCACCTCCACCGCGTCCACCCCGAAGCCAGCAACATGGTGGTCTCGGAGGACAAGTTCAGCGCGATATTGCCGTACATGATCAAACGAACCGGAAAGATTTTGTTTAAGAAAAAATAACCGTCATGCCCGGCTTGACCGGGCATCTCATCATGCACGAATTGGGCATCGTATTCTATATCATCCGGGACGTCAAGAAGGCGGCCGAGGAGAACCATGTCGGACATGTGTCCGGGGTGGTGATGAACATCGGCGAAGTCTCGACGATTGTTCCGGAATACCTGACCGACTGCTGGCGGTGGGCCGCCGACAAGGAAGACCTGCTGCGGGGCGCCGAGCTTAAAATCAACACGCTCCCCGCCGTGTCGTTCTGCGGCGATTGCCAGCGTGAATACGAGACCGTGCGCCATGGCCGCACCTGCCCGTACTGCAAGGGCCTGAACACCTGGCTGCTTCGCGGCAACGAAGTGGAAATCAAAGAAATAGAAGTATCCTGATAATCCAAAAATGAATTAATATGTCTTGTTTTCTCGTACCCATGACACAAGCCGTCGTCACGAGCATCGTGCGCCGGCATAACGCCAAATCCATCGACGACCCCGAGGCACCCGTCCTCAAACGCAACCTCCCCACCCTTGAGAAGATGCTCTGGGGCGGCACCGTGGTCCTGCTCGTCGACCACGCCATCCACGGCGAACTCTTCACCTTCAGCCTGCGGGAACTCCTGACCGTGGGCGTCCCCATGTCGGTCATCCTGACCGCCGTGTGGGCCGTCTGGGCCCTGCTGAAGGAACGCCGCCGCAAGATGGCCCTGGAAGCCTGACAACCAACAACCAAACTGATCTTATATTATGTTTTTCCAAGTTTATGGTGAGCATGCCCTGTCACAATGGGGAATGCTCCTGGTCGTACTTCTGGGACTCATTCTGCTGAATGAGTTTGCCCGTCGTACCAAAGCCGGCGGTATCATCACCTTCCTGGTCGTACCGCTGGTACTTACCGTCTACTTCCTCGCCATCTGGATCGGCGCAAGGACCGGCAAGCAGTGGGCCCTTGAAAACCAGACCCATGTCTATATGCAGGGCTGGTTCCACTATGCCAAGCTATACGCCGCGACGGCAGGCTGCATCGGCTTCATGATGATCAAGTACAAATGGGGCATCGGCGCCAAACACTGGTTCAAACCATTCCCCTTCGTCATCGTAGCCATCAACATCCTCATCGCCTGCGCCTCCGACTTTGAGTCCGCCGCCATGGGCTGGAACAAATGGTGGCTCACTTCCGAAGGCGTCTGGCAGTACGGCGGTTGGCACAACGTGATGAACGGCGTGGCCGGCATCCTGAACATCTTCTGCATGACCGCCTGGTGGAGCGTCTACGCTTCGAAAGACAAGAAAGACATGATCTGGGCCGACATGACCTGGGTCTACATCCTGATCTACGACATCTGGAACTTCGCCTACACGTACAACTGCCTGCCGACGCACTCCTGGTACTGCGGCGTCGCGCTGCTGCTGGCCCCGACCATCGCAGCCCTCGGCTGGAACCGCGGCGGCTGGATCCAGAACCGCGCCAACACGCTGGCCATCTGGTGCATGTTCGCACAGGTATTCCCGCTCTTCCAGGAGACTTTCAAGAACGGTCAGCAGTGGTTCTCCTGGGCTACGCTCCCCGTCCTCTACCCCGAAGGCGTCGGTACCATCCAGAAGCTCTATGAAGCTGGTGGCCAGGCTGCCGTCGACGGCATCGTGGGCACAACCGTGGATCCTTCCGTGGTGGCGGCCAACCCGTCGATGATGGTCTTCATCAGCGCCCTGGCCCTGGTGACCAACATCGCCGCCTTGTGCTGGATAATCGCCATCTCGAAGAAGCGTCACATCAACCCGTACAAGCAAGACGTCTTCATCAACCAGAAGTACTACAAGGACGCCATGGCCCGCGCCGACCTGTCGTAGCCACGGCATTTCTCATGTGAAAGGAGGCCTTCGGGCCTCTTTTTTGTGTCAGTTATCCGCGCAGAGGCGGTTGATGAAGTTGAAGATGACCAGCGTGCGCTTGCGCAGGAGAGCGTAGTCGATGATGGCGGGGGTGTCGGTCTTCTTGAGGGTGTGCTGGTGGAAGGCCGAGGTGAAGAGGATGGCGGGGATGCCGGCGCGGGCGAAGGGATGCTGGTCGGACGTCTGGTACATCATGCGCGAGAAGTCGCGGCTGCCGTAGAACGTCAGGTCCAGGTCCATCTTGTAGAAGGTGCGGTGGCAGATATAGGAAAGATATCCCTGATAGCGCTCCGGCAGCGTGTTCTCGCCGATGGCGAACAGATACTCGCGGTTGCGCCCCGGCGGCACCAGGTCCGTGCCCAGCATGTCCATGTTGACCATGGCCGTGACCTTCTGCGCGGGAATCCCCATGTGCCGCACGAACCAGCGGCTGCCCGCCATGTCCAGTTCCTTGCCATCGAATGCCACGAACAGGAGATTCTTCCGCGGCCCCTTGCCGTCCGCCTTCATGGCACAGAACATCTTTGCCAGCGACAGCAGCGCCGTGACGCCTGAGGCATTGTCGTCCGCCCCCGGATAGACGCTGTGGCCCAGCCGGCCCAGATGGTCGTAATGTGCCCCGATGATAATGAATTCGTCGGACGGTTCGACGGACGGCAAGAAACCTATGACGTTGCGGATAGCGATGGAATCCTGATAGGAAGAACTTTGCGTGTAGGTCCAGTTCCACGGCTTGAGGCCCATGGAACGGAACTGGCCCACGATGAAATGCTCCGCCAGTTCCTTCCCCTTCGTGCCCGATGCACGCCCCTCCGTGAGGTCGTGCGCCAGATACTCCAGGATCTCCCGCTGCGACTCCTTAGAAACCAGCGACTCATAGTTGCGCAGGCTCTGCGCCCCGGCTCCCGGCTGCATCAGCAGCAGGAAAACCGAAAGCAGGAGCACTGTGGCACAACTTTTTCTCATTTAGTTTCAAAAGATTCGCAAAAATAGTAATTTTGCAAGGATGTTCAAAAGAGGCCTCGCAATAATTGTCCTGCTGGTCGCATCCCTGACGACCGCCCATGCCCAGTACGACCTCGACCACTTCTATTACAGCGGCCGCCAGTCGCTCATTGACGGCAAGTACGCCCAGGCCATCGAGAGTTTCAATATCCTCTCGCGCCTCGACAGCACGCTGTATGAAGCCTATTTCTTCCGTGGCATCGCCAAATACAACCTCGGCGACTTCGTAGGCGCCCAGCGCGACTTCGACCGCACCCTGCATTTCAATCCGATCTATACCCCGGCCTACCACTACCGGGCCATCACCCTGAGCCGCATCGGCAAATACGACCTTGCGCTCAAGGACCTGGAGGAGGCCGTGGACTTGCGCCCCAGCTATACAGGCCTGTATTTCAGCCGCGGCGTGACCTATTTCCTCTCGCAGCAGTTCGACAAGGCCGTACAGGATTTCAACACGTTCATCCGCAAAGCTCCCCGCGAAGGCGACGCCTACCTGAACCGCGGCGCCTGCTACCTGTACTTGAAAGACACCGTCCAGGCGCTCAACGACTACAACAAGGCCATCTCGCTGAACCGGTATGACCCTGAGGGTTATGTGCGCCGCTCCCGCGTGTATGCCATGCAGGAACGCACCGACGAGGCCATCGAAGACCTGGACGTGGCCATCCGCCTCGACAGCACCAATACCTACGCGTTCTTCAACCGCGCCATCCTCAAGTACGAGAAAAAAGACATCGCCGGCGCGCTGGCCGACCTCGACCGCGTGCTGGAAGAAGAGCCCGGCAACGCGCTGACCCTCTACAACCGCGCGCTGATTTACGCGCAGGTGGGTGACTTCCGCGCCGCGCTCGACGACTACGACCGCGTGTTGAACATCAACCCGAACAACGTGCTGGCCTACTTCAACCGCGCCGCCGTGTTCATGGAACTGGGCCGCTACCGCGATGCCATGGACGACTATTCGCAGGCCATCAACCTGTATCCCGACTTCGCGAAGGCCTACCTGAACCGCTCGTACGCCAAGAGCCAGCTGGGGCAGTACACATCCGCCAAGCAGGACTACGACATCGCGCAGCGGAAGGTGCGGGAATACCAGGCCATGACGGCCGATTCCACCGGCCATGCCGCGTTCGCAGACACGGCCCGCAAGTACGACCGGCTGCTCGCGCTGGACGCCGAATTCGCCCGGAAGGACTTCGACAACGAGTTGCTGCAGTACCGCGACGTGGACATCCGCCTCAAGCCGCTGTACAAAGTGCAGCCTGCCGACACTGTGAGCGGCTTCTCGTCCATCGCACACCGGTTTGAGGACGCGGTACTCGACGCATTCATCGCCCAGAGCCCGCTGGCCGTTAAATTCGCCGCAGAAGGCCGTCGCCAGCAACGCCGCGACGATGCCCGCACACGCGAGGAGGTGAACCGTCGCGTCCGCCAGAACCGCAACAGCGACAACCTGTTCACCAAGGCGCTGGTCGAGATGGAGAACAACCAGTTCAACACCGCGCTGGTCTGCTACGACGAAGCCATCGAAAAGTCGCCCGAGACGTTCTTCTACTACATCAACCGCGGCGCGCTGCAGGCAGAGATGATCGACTTCATCTCCTCGATGGAGAACAACGTGCAGGTGCTGACCCTCGACAACGCCAAGACCGTGAAGACCCGCGTGCAGGACCAGGTGACGCGCAGCTACGACTATACCTCCGCCATCCACGACATGACGAAAGCCGCGGCGCTGAACCCGGGCTTCCCGTATACCTACTATAATCTGGGCAACCTGTACTGCCTCTCGAACGACCTCCCGGAGGCGATCGTGCAGTACACGCGGGCCATCGACCTGTATCCCTACATCGGTGAGGCGTTCTACAACCGCGGGCTTGTGTTGATCTACCTGAAAGACAAGGAGAAAGGCTGTATCGACCTGAGCACGGCCGGCGAATTGGGCATCCAGGACGCGTACAGCGTCATCAAGAAATATTGTAAAACCGAAGAAGAATTATAACTATGTGGCTTTGGGCTGCGGTTGGATCCGCGATACTGCTGGGTATTTACGACGTATTCAAGAAACAGGCGTCGACGCGCAACGACGTACTGCACATCCTGTTGTATGCGACGGCGCTTACCACGCTGATGCTGTCGCCCTTCATCCTGACGTCGGCTTTCGGCTGGCACTGGCTGAACGGAACGCCCTTCGATGCGGCTCCAGGCTCGTTGCACGACCATTTGCTGGTGCTGCTCAAGGCCTTCATCGTATCGATCTCGTGGATCACGGGCCTGATGGGCCTCAAGAACCTGCCCATCACCACGGCCAGCACCATCAAGACTTCGCGTCCCGTGTTCGTGCTGCTGGGCTCGATCCTGATTTTCGGTGAGCGGCTCAACCTCTGGCAGTGGGTGGCCATCATCATTTCGTTCATCGCGCTCTGGCTGCTGGGTCACACCAGCAAGCGCGAAGGATATGACTTTGTACGCAACAAATGGGTCCTCTGCATGTGGATAGCCGTCATCTCGGGCGTCATCAGCGCGCTGCTCGACAAGCATCTGATGTCTTCCATGCAGCCCATGTTCGTGCAGGGCTGGTGCAATTTCTATATCACGATCATCATGGCGGCCACGTTGCTGGTGGCCCGTTTTGCCAACAGTGAGTATTACAAGCCGTACAAGCACGACTGGAACGTCCTGCTCATCGCGATCTTCATCACCTGGTCGGACTTCTTGTACTTCCTCTCGCTGAGCGGTGAGGGTGCGATGCTCTCGGTCGTATCGGTCCTGCGCCGCAGCTCGGTCATCATCACCTTCATCCTGGGCGCCATCTTCTTCAAGGAGAAGAACCTCCGCTCCAAGGCCCTCGCCCTCCTGATCCTGCTGATCGGCATGATCATCCTGGTGTTTGCCAGCTAAAAATAGGGCCGCTCCGCTCCACCCTTCATGCCCGACCTGATCGGGCATCTGAGAACGATGGTGTCTTGTGCTTGGCGCTCTTCGATGTAACGCGCTTCCGCTCAGATGTCGAAAAAGGAAGCTCACCCGGTCGCTTGACGGCGAACTCCTATTGTGTTACTGGGCTCTGCCCAAACCCGCCGCTCCGACCTTGCTATAGCGCAAATCCCTCCCTGCTCGGTCTCCGCTAGCAGCTGATGCTGCCCTTTATCGCACACGTTCCTTTTTCGCCAATTCGCTCCAGCGTCGTTACATCTCGAGCGCCCGCACAAGCCTAAAGATCGAGTGTGTAATTTATATATTTGCTGCAATGTACACAAATGATACTCAGCTATTTACATATCATAGTCCCCATATCCACAGAGGGGATTAAAATTCATAATGTGTTGATACACTGGTGCTTACATTGCAGCAAAAATTAAGCGGATCACAATGATCTGCCTTTAGCTGAATCGCAATCAAGCGCGTCAGGTTCGGCTGCTAACAAGTCCGCATCAGCGGACCGCCGGAGGCCGGTACTTTGCTAAACAAAACTCATGAACACACTAGCCCCAGCATTAGCAAAGTACTAAGGCCGGGAGGCGCGGGGTTTACTCCCGATGGTCGTGCTCTCGCCTACGGCTCGGGTGGGGCGGAGCCCCAGTAACTCAAATGACAACACCTGCAAGCTTTGCGAGGCAGCGCCCCGTATCACAATATGGTGTCGTTGAAGAGGGCGAGGCGTGTGAGGGTGGGACAGGCCAGGGAGGCGTCGATGGTGAGGCGGAGGGCGGTGGTTGTTGTGGACGGGGTGAGGACGATGCGTTTGTAGCCGATGGTGGTTTCGCGGGCGATTTCGTGCCAGGTGCCGTCGGGGGTCAGGGCTTCGAGGTGGAAGGCAGCGATGCGCTGGCCCAGGGGGATGTATTCCTGGAGGAGGACGCGGTTGAAGGTGCGCGGTTCGGGGAGCGTAAGGGTCAGCGTGCCAGTCAGTTGGCCGTCGGGAAGGGCCCAGTAGCGGTCGTAGTCGGGTGAGAGGACGTTGGTGGGCGCGAAGCGGCGGCCGCGGGCGGCGGCCGCGACGGCGGCGCCGGCGGCCAGGTCGGCGGCGAAGATTGTGTCGAGGGCGGCGCGGAACTCCAGCAGGCGGAGCGAGTCGACGGGATCGATGCGGCCGCGGGTGTCGGGCGGGACGTTGAGCAGCAGCAGCGAGTTGCGGCCGACGCTTTCGTAATAGATCTTTAGCAACTGTTGGACGCTTTTGACCTGCGGCGTCTCGGACGCGCGCCAAAACCAACCCGGACGGATGGAGACGTCGGTCTCGGCCGCCGCCCAGTGCGAAGCGCCCGGCGTCCCGCCGTTCAGGACCTCGGTGGGCGGACTCCCCGCCCCCGGCTCGAATCCTTCGACTTCGAGCGTCGACCAGTTCGTGCGGCCCGCCTCTCCCCTTTCGTTACCAACCCAACGGCAGCCCGGACCGACATCGCTGAAGACGACGGCATCCGACTGCAGCCGGGCGACCGTGCCGTTGAACAACGGCCAGTCGTAGACCTGGCGCTTTCCCGTCGGTCCTTCGCCGCAGGCACCGTCGAACCATTGTTCGAAGACCGGGCCGTAGGCGCCGCCGAGGACGCTCTCAAGCGTACGGACGAAGGCGTCGTTGTAGGCCGGCGAGCCGTATCGTGGATCGTTGCGGTCCCACGGCGAGATATAGACGCCGAATCGCAGGCCGTCGGCCGCGCAGGCGGCCGACAACTCCCGGAGGACGTCGCCCTGGCCGTCGCGCCAGCGACTCTGCGCCACCGTATGCCGGCTTTCCGGTGAAGGCCAGAGGCAGAAGCCGTCGTGGTGCTTGGCTGTGATGATGACGCCCCGGAAACCAGCGGCGCGCGCCGTGGATGTCCATTGCCGACAGTCCAAATCCGTCGGATAGAAGATATCTTCCGGCTCCGTCCCGTCGCCCCATTCCGCGCCCGTGAAAGTATTCGGACCGAAATGGCAGAACAGGTTCATCTCCATCTGCTGCCAGGCCACCTGCTGCGGCGTCGGACAGGCGCCGAAAGGCTCCGGAGGGCACACACTCTCACCCTGTTGGCACGCGGCCAGCAGGCATGCTACGATCAGGAAATGAACGACGGGCTTCACTGTTTCAAGTCGTTCCGATACTCCCGGATACGCTGCTTGAAGAGTTTCTTGTAGGAAGGAGAATAATCCGTTGGAGATTTCCGTTTGCCGGCGTTCAGCCGGTTCTCATACAGGCTGATCTCCGTCTGGATGGCGCCCCAGTCGCTCAGGGATTGCTTGTCGAAGGCACTGCCAGTATGGACATCCCAATGAGACAGCGCATCTTGCATTATTTCAAGCGTTTGCCGAGTAATATAGACAAATCCCTTCTGTCCCTGGTTCTGGATGCGCAGGATGCTGCCCTGACGCTTGGACGCGGACACCCGCACCTCGCTCTGGGAATTGTAGTTCTGCATCGTTTCGCTTGTACCGACTGGTTCGGTGAGCATTGCCTGCAGATGCCCGATCGTCTCCAAGTCGGATTCCACGCTCGTTCCAAGGTGGAAGCGGAAGCGGTCATCGTCTGAGTGGCTGGAGGTTTGCGAATAGATGAAGTAAACATATTCCCCCTCAGCAGAAGGTTTTGGGGCACATTGCAGGCTGATGTAGTAGTTGTGGAATTTTGGACTGGTCGTCGAAACCACCATCCGCTGCGTCAACTCCGTCGTGAAATCGTACTGCGCGAAGGCCGGAAAACAGAGAATCACTCCCAGGAGAGCCAAATACAATCTTTTCATAAACGTGCGGGCAAAATAAGCATTGTGTTTCTGCAAATTTACAAAAAAACTTGGCATCAATATTTTTCGTATATTTGTTTTTTAAACAACATATACCTATGAACGTCAAACCCATACCCAGCTCGGAACTCATCATCAATGATGACGGCTCCGTCTTCCATCTCCATATCAAACCCGAAGACCTGGCCGACATCGTCATCATGATGGGCGACCCAGAACGGGTCCACGCGATCTCCGCCTTTTTCGACACCATTGAAGTCGAGAGGCAATCGCGTGAATTCCATACCGTCACGGGCACCTATAAAGGCAAGCGCATCACCGCCCTGTCGCACGGCATCGGCACCGACAACATCGATATCGTGATGACCGAGCTCGACGCCCTGGCCAACATCGATTTCTGGACCCGCCGGCCCAAGAAACGGCACCGCCGCCTGAAGATCCTGCGCATCGGAACCTGCGGCGCCATCCAGCCTGACATCCCGCTCGGCAGCTTCATCCTGAGCCACATCTCCATCGGCTTCGACAGCGTGCTGAACTGGTACAAGGACGGCGAGAAGATCTTCCTGAAAGATTTCGAGGAAGCCTTCGTCCAGCACATGGACTGGCCCGAGCGCCTGGGCCGCCCCTATTTTGTGCGCGCGAGCGAGACCCTCGTCCAGAAGTTCCAGGGATGGACCTGCAAGGGCATGACCATGTCCGCCCCGGGCTTCTATGGCCCGCAAGGCCGCTCCGTGCGGCTGGCGCTCACGATCCCCGACCTCGTCCCGAAGCTGGAAAGCTTTGAACACGAGGGCTATCGCGTGACCAACATCGAGATGGAAAGTTCCGCCCTCGCCGGACTGGCCGCTCTGATGGGGCACGACGCCACTACGGTATGCCTGGCCATCGCGAACCGCCATATCAAGGAAAGCGAGCCGAACTACAAGCCCCTGATCGCGCAGCTGCTCTGGCGCTCGCTTGAAACCATGATTTCCTGACATGCCTGTCGATCCGGATGTCCTGGAACCGCTGGTCGTCCTGTTCGACGACCGGGATACCGTCGTAACGGAACTGGTGGACCAGCACCTGGCCAGTTACGGCCCGGAGGTGGTACGCACGCTCCGCAATCGAGCCGGCCGCGAGACCGATCCCGCACGCAAAGCCCTGATCGAAACGCGCGCCCAGACCCTCAATACCGAGTTCAAACTCGCTGATTTCCAGGAGTTCGTCGACCGCTCCCCCGACACGCTCTCCCTCTTCGAGGGCGGCTGGATCCTCAGCTCGCTCTTCGACTGGACGCTCCAACGCGAGCGCTACGAAGAATGGTTCTACCGCTGCTCCCAGGAATACCTGGGCGAAGCCTCCGACCAACGCACGGGCGTCGAAAACATCCGCATCCTGAACCACATCTTCTACCACCGGCTCAAGTTTACGCTCTACGACGTGCAGCTCCGCGACCCGCGCTACGCTTTCGTGGCCGAGGCGCTCCACAGCCGCAACGGAAATCCCTTTGCGCTTGCCTTCATCTATTTGATGATCTGCCAGATAGCCGCGCTTCCCGTGGAGTTGCTCTGCTTTCCGGGCGGCTTCGTTCCGGCCTACGTGGAAAACGGCAAGATCCTATTCTACATCAACTTGTACCGTGGCGGCGAGCTCTTTCCGCAAGACCGCCTGGAAGCCTTCCTCAAGGCTACCGGCCTGCAGATCGACAAGAACGCTTTCCGGCGCCACGACGAATCGGCCATGCTGACCCTCTACCTGGAATCGCTGCTGTACATCCACGCCCAGCGCAAGGACGAGCGCATCAGCAACGTCATCGAGCGGGCGCTCAATTGCCTGGGTCCGGAACGTTTCCTGAGCATCGACGCGCCCGAATAGCGCGCCGCGACGGTCAGATCTCGGCGATGACCGAGGTCACGCCCTTGACCAGATCTCCTTCTTTTACAAGTATTTTCGCATCGAGTGGCAGGAAATAGTCGATGCGTGAGCCGAACTTGATGATGCCGCACTGGGTGCCGGCCTGTACCTCCATGCCTGGTTTAGCATAGCAGACGATGCGGCGGGCGAAGCCACCGGCCAGCTGCTTGAAGAGCACCTCCTGTCCCGCCGGCGTGCGGATGGCCGTACAAGAATGTTCGTTTTCCTCCGAGGCCTTGGGCTTGAAGGCCAGCATGTGTTTCCCCGGAAAATATTCTGCAAAGGATACGGTCCCCGTCACCGGCCAGAAATTGGCGTGCAGGTCCCAGAAATCCATGTAGACCGAAATCATGATCGTTTCCCGTTTCAGGTAGAGCGGTTCGTCCGCCCGCCCGATGAACACCACCTTGCCGTCGGATACGGCACTCACGCGGTGGTCGTCGCCTGTGGGCACGCGATCCGGGACCATGTGGAAATAGGTCTGCCAGCCGCACACCCAGAGGAAGCCCAGAGTCAGCAGCACGTTGATCCACCAGTAAGGGACCCAGCGCCAGAGCGCGAATACACACAGGCCGCAGAAGAGATAGACCAGCAGGACCGTTCCGTATGTATTCTTGTCGAGGCGCATGGTATCAAATCAGTTGGAAGAGAACCAGATAGATGGCAGCGATCGGGAAAACGAAGAGACCGTCGTCGAAGCGGTCGAGCACGCCGCCGTGCCCGGGAATCAGCCGGCCGGCATCCTTTACGCCTGCGTGGCGCTTGACCAGCGATTCGTAGAGGTCGCCCAGCACGCCGAGCGAAGCGACGAACAAGGCCAGCATCATCCAATGGAACAAGGACAGGTCCGCTCCCCAGAGCGCCCAGACTGCCCACGCGGCCAGGAATGTCACCACGGTTCCACCCAGGACACCCGCCCAGGATTTCTTCGGAGACAAGGCCGGATAGAGCTTGCGGCTGTTGGGCCGCTGCCCGAAGAGCATACCGGAACAATAAGCGCTGATGTCGCAGCACCAGACCAGCACGAAAATACCCAGCGTGAGCCGCCAGGAGAAGACGCCGCCGGGGAATGAGAGCCGCAGCAGGCTCAGGAGCATCGGAAGCACATAGACCAATGG
>Ga0265301_10002434_pt1 | contig 21430 bp, 33 predicted proteins | sample AusTroGonzalo_MG_2_FD_193488 | JGI IMG/M metagenome (GOLD analysis project Ga0265301, IMG submission 193488) | Bovine rumen microbial communities from tropical cattle in Woodstock, Queensland, Australia - Gonzalo_04 | ecosystem: Host-associated > Mammals > Digestive system > Stomach > Rumen ... | reverse complement strand
GTGCCGGTCCCGCCGCCACCGCCGCCGGAGGAAGTGCTGTCCGACTGCTGGAAGCCGGTCCCGTTGCTTTTCTCCCCCTCCTCGGCGGACTCGTCAGAGACACTGATGGACGTTGCCGGCCTGCTGAGCGCCTCCACTTCCATCTCATCGTCCCACAGGCTCCAGGAGAGCGTGTCGATGAAGTAGTACGTCTGGTCGGTGTCGTCGCGGAAGGCAACGGGGATCCTCGCCCGGCCCACGGGCACGTTCAGCGTCCCGCGGATCCTCGTCCTGGCACCGGCGACGGAAAGGGCATAGTCCCTTGCCATCAGCGACAGGTAGTCCATGCCGGAAGAGAAGGTGGCGCTCTTCCAGGAAACGATCTTCTCGAGGGACGTGGCGTCGACCGGCACGCCCTGCATCATCTCCTCCACGCCCGTATAGAGGTTGTTTCCGGTGATGGCGGCGAGGATGAGGTTCACGTCCGGGGCGTCGCCCCTGGCGCCGTTGTTCAATTCCGCGGTCTTCCGGATGCCGGAGAAGCGCTCGTACTTGCCGAGCGAGACACCGTATACCCGCTGGGGGTAGGTGCCGTCCCCGTTCTTGACGGTTATCTCGAGGCTGGATATGTAGAAGTAGTCCCTCTCGCCGTTGCGGTAGGCGGGGACGAGCACGCCGATGTCGACGTAATCCTCGTCGGTATCCTCCGGAGCCGGAGCCTGCACGTCGATGACGCAGTCCTGCTCGGAGCTCGACCACGTGTAGTCCGTCTTGGCGTTCCTGCGCGAGTAAGTTCCGTTGGCAAGGTAATACGTGCGGTTGCCGGCATAGGACGTGCCGACGGCCTTCACCTTCACGGACAGCTTTCCCTCGACGGCGCCCGACCCGATGTTCCGGACCCGGATGGTGAGCATGAGCTTCTGGGAGATCTGCCTTGCGAATGACAGCGACTGCTTCATGCCGTCACCGGCTGCCGCCAGGCTCCAGTAGGCCCCGTTGTCCTCACCTTCAGCGACAGCCTGCCAGACGGCGTCCGACAGGAGGTTGTCGACATAGTGGTTCTCGCATGTCAGGACCATCCGCCTGCGCGGCGGCTCGTTGCTGTGGGACATGTGCCCGACGGGCCACCATCCCGCCTGATGCGTGGCCATGCTGCCGAAGGTGTCGATGCTGATGACCGGCACGTGTCCTCCGGCGGATCCGTCCACGGCGACGTTCGTGATGGAGGGCGCGGACGTGTTGATGACGGCCCCGGTTTCCTTAAAGATGAGCCAGGTGCCGTTGTACTGCGTGATGGTGGAGTGCAGCGCCGTGAGAATGTACTGCAGAACGTCGTAGCAGGTCTCCCCCGCAAGGAAGTCCAGGTTCACGCCGGTGTTCTGCAGCATCGTCGCCGCGGTATAGCTGCCGTGATACAGGTCGCCCACCTGCGTGACGGACAGCGAGAGGCCCGTCAGGGAAAGGAGATACTGCAGGTGATCCCAGAGTGTCCGGCCTCCGCGTGAGGGGAAGTCGGTATATTTCAGTTCGCCCAGCCCGTCCGTGCACGAGACTTGCGCGTCGTACGGAGGGGCGATGTCGGGAGCGGTCATAAGCTCGGGCGTCACGAAGCCCGCCCAGACCAGCGTCCCGTAGTTGGCGCCGCCATAGAGGTCCACCCTGAAGGTGAGCGGCACGGACGTCTTGAACTCCTCGAACTCCCCGTCCACGGCGCACTCCGCGGGGATCTCCAGCGACGTGCCGCAGATGTTGTCCGACTTGTCACGGCGCAGCACCGGGCTCCCTCCGAGGGACCGCTGGAGGATGGCGCCGCTGTAGCCGTCCTTCATGATGTCGATGCGGAACGGCGTGCCCTGCTCCGAGTCGAACGTGAACCTGTATTTGACCCCGTATGCCATTACGTGACGGTATTACGACGTTTCTTGCTCTCCTCGAAGACATACTCCAGGTCTCTGCCCTTCGCGGTGAGCTTGCCCGACACCTCGATCTTGATGGCGGACGTGGCATAGCCGCCTCCCGCCGTTCCTGCGGAGCCGTAGGCGGGCGATGCGACGGACATGGACGCACTGTAGTTGCCGGATGCGATGTTGCCCAGACCGGACTTGACCGCTGCGCCCAGCGCGATGAGCGCGGCGCCCGCTGCGATGGCCGCATAGCCGTTCAGGGACTCAAGTGCAGTCTTGATACCGAGCGTGGCGGTACCGGTGGCCACCGCCATCTTACCGACGGATACGGCCATGTCCCCGAAGGCGGAGAGGGCACTGTTGGCGAAGTTATGCCAGGCGTCCCCGCCGGTAGCGAGGTCCCCGATGAGACCTCCGATGGACTCGGACAGGCCCGTCACGCCCTGCTCCACGACGGAAGCGATTTCCTTGGAGATGTCCAGGATCTCCTTGGGGTCATAAGTCGGGTGGATTATAAGCCCCATTTGCATCTGCGTTTCCGCCTTGCCCTGAACGCCAGAAGAGCTCTTTTTTGATACGCCCAAGTTGGTCGCCGCCATAGTCGCCCTCAACTGCTCCATCTTCTTCCTTTCCTCTTCAAGAGCTGCGATAGCCGCGCGACGAGCGGCAACTTCTGCATTTACTGCGCTATTGATGGATTTCTGGTCGCGGTTGATGGCCTTCAGGGCGGATTCCTTGGCGGCGGTGACCGCATAGGCCTCCTTCTCGGCGGCATACATGGCATCCTCGGCCTCGACGCTGTTCCGCGCGAGGTTGCGGATCTGCTTCGTCTTTTCAGCGATGTTCCCCTTCAGGGTCTCCTCCTCTCCGTAGCGCTGGAGGATAAGGGCCTCCGCCTGAGCGGCTGCCTGCGACTGTTGCGCCAGGGTATAACTGTCGTCCTTGGCAATTCGCCTGTACTCAGCGATCTGCGCCTCGGTTCTCTGCCACTCGACACTCTTGGCGGCAATCTGACGCTGGAGATCGAAGATGTCCTGCGCGAGCTGCTCCGCCTGCTCCGCCTTTGCGGTGGCCTCCTTCTGGTTGCCTCCGATACCGAAGGCTCCCGAGATCACGGGCCCCAGAACGGTCTCCCATCCGCCCGCCTGACCCGTGAGACCGTTCACGACGCTCTGCTTGAAGTTTGCCGTGAACCGTCCCCAGGTCTTCTTTATACCGGCCCCGAACTCCGCGACGCCCTTGCCTGTGGCGGCGTTGAAGTCATGGAGCACCTGGGTGTAGGTGTCCAGGTACGCCATCGTACCGGCGTCCAGACGGGCGCCTGCTATGGTGTTCTTGAAGTTCTCTGCCTCGGCATTGAGGAGCTTGAACGAGCTGACGAGGGCGCCGATGCCGAGACCGGCAAGGGCGACCTGGGTGAGGTTGATCTGCTGGAGAAGCTTGCCGAAAGCGGCCACTCCGGCGTTGCCGGACTCCGTGAGCCTCGTTCCGAGTCCCTTGGCGGCGTTGGACACTTTCAGAAGCTGGTTGGCGTCCACGCCCAGGGCGTCCGCAAGCTGGGACGTCACCTCGGATCCTACGGCACCGAAATCTTTCAGCTCCTGCTTCGCCTGCTTGGCGCCCCGGGAGAGGTCCTTGGTATCGGCCTGGAAGACCGCCTTGAGATTCAGTCCTGTGCTCATTTCCTAATCTTCGACAAAAATTCGTTTACCTTGGCCTGCCTCTCCTCATCGGACATGGCTGCGAGCTCGCGCGCCGCATCCTGGGAGGTGTCGTCGGGCTCGTCCCACGGCATAGGCCACCATTTGCGCTCATCCTTCGCCCGGTCCTTCTTCGAGACAAGGAGATTCCAGATCCGGATGCCAAGACCCCTTGCGAGGTTCCCGACGTGCATCCTCCCTGCCTCCGCCTCCTTCCGGAAGGCGTCCATCGCCTCAAAGAACTCACCCATCCGCATGGCCTGGAAGTCATCCCGGGACATCCTCAGAAGACCGTAGGCCCAGCCCCGGACCTGCCCGATGGTCGGGTAGGAGACTTCTACCGGGCCTCGTCTTTTTTTGGCTCCTCGGGAAGACTCGGCGCCACCTGTGAGAGGTAGATCGTAATGAACTCCCGCGCCACCTGTATGGCTTCCGCCGGACGCATCTCGTCCAGGATATCCGCCGTAAGGTGGATATCCCGCCCCTCAAGCCTCTCACCCTCGTTGATGCAGGCGGCCATAAGGCCCCCGATATTCGAGGGAGAGAGGTTGATGACGTCCGCGACGGCCTCGAGGGAGTCCGTGCCGCGTTCCTTCAGATAGCCTGTCAGGGCGCGCCAGTTGGCCTCGACCCTGTATTCCCTTCCGTTGATCCGAATGACGTCCATACTACACTACCTTATGAAGGTCCTGAAGCCTCAGCTGAAGGCTGTAAGTGCTGTCCTCGTCGGGATCCGCCGGGGTGCTCTCGGTGTAACCGGAGACGATGGCCGTTCCCGTGTAATTCGAGCCGTCGCCACGGACGTAGACGACGGTGAAGGTGGCCCTGCCCATGGCCAAAGCCATGATGTCGTCATTGTAGAGCACGGAAGAGTCACTGCCTGAGACCTCCATGAGACCGGAGACGGTGATGTTCGTGGTGTGGGATGTGACGCGTTTCTGCTTTACGCCCGCATCCGCCTTGGTGACGCTCTCCTTGGTGTTCGGTTCGATGGAAACCTCGTCGGAAGTGACTCCGACAAACGTACTCCCTCCTTTGGTGAGATATACGTTGTATCCTGCCTGTCTTGCCATGGTTAGTCTTCGATTTCGAGGTCGTTGGATTCGATGGTCAGGGAGTAGGTACTGTCCTCATCGGGCGACGCCGGAGTGCTCTCCGTGTAGCCGGTGATGACGCCCGTACCCGTGTACTCGTCGCCGTTGGATCGGATGTAGTCGATGTCCACAACCGCACTGTCCCCGGTGAGGACAGCCAGGGCGATGATGTCGTCGTTGTCGAGCATCGTGGAGTCGCCTCCGGTATTGTCGATGAGGCCGGAGACGGAGAACGTGACGGTGTGGCCCGTGATGGCCTCCTGCTTGGTGCCCTGGTTCTCCTTCACGATGCTGGTCTTGGTGTTCGGGGAGACGGAGACCTCGTCGGAAGTGACTCCGATGAGATACTTGTCTTCCACCTTCAAACGTATGTTATAACCTGCTGTCATGTTCTAAACTGTGTTATGCGGTATTCATAAGTAACCGACCAGGTCTCCTGAAGGCAGTCCTTGCGGTCCTGCGAGACGGTCCTGACCGTGTACGGTGACGCACTGAAACCGGACTGTATCACCCCGTCGATGCTTTCGGCGAGACTCTCGGCCTCCGTGTAGAGCTTGGAATAAGCCTTGACAGTCACCACGGCGACGATCTTGTAGACGCCATCCTTGGCGTAGTAAGGCGTGAACTCCGCGTCATAGACGGCATAGGGATAGCCTTTTACCTCCGCCTCCGAGGAGAAGAGGTTGGCGATCTGCGCCGTCGCGCAGAGCGTCATCAATGCCGAGCTGATTGTCTCTACCATTCCAGTCTCATTTTACAAGTTGGTCTTCCCGGCGCCTTAGCGCCGCCACGAAACCTTGCTCCATCATGCCCTCCCATCCACGGAGCGCGTCGTCGAAGAAATTCTCATGCGCCTGTCCGACGTTGTTGCGACGGCCACGGACGGACTTCTTCACAGGACGTACGAACTCATGCTGGGGGTCGCGCTGAGTGAGGGTTCCGTAGTTCTTCCAATACATCTTGAACCAGGCCGGGATCTCGTTGCCCCTGACCTTGCCCTTGAAAGCGCCGATGATGAGGGTGGTGAAACCGCTCATCATGCGCTCCGCCGGTATAAGCTTCATCTTGACAAGACGCCTGAACTCCGACGGGACGCCCGAGCGCACATGCTGCACGACCGGCTTCCCGGCTTCCTTCATGGACTCCTCGCAGACCTTCAGCGCATTCGCAGGGAGCGCGTCCAGCTTCCTCAGGCAGTCATCAAGCCCCTCTATGGTCAGTCCCATTCCCATATTAGTCGATGGATTGAAGGTTAAGGACACAGAGGGGAGACACCCTGGAGATCTCGTCGATGGACAGGATCTGATAGGTTTTGTTCTGGAAGCTGATGCGCCACCTCGTCGTGAGCTGCTGAACCTTGTAGATGGTCAGGCCGACGTTGTCGCGCCCGTCATAGTTGTCAAATGCCAGGTCGTCGGACACGTTGCGGTCCACCCTGGCAAAGACGTCGCGGAACGGTGAATACGTCGCGTACTTCTCGCCCTCCGTCCCCAGAGCGGGGGTTGGAGAGAGGAGAGTCACGAGGGTTTCGAGTTCCCCGATGTTAATCCTGTTCTCCATCGTCGAGTCCCCAGCTGCGGTAAGGGCGGAGCAGGTTCTTCGACGCCTTGGCAAGCGTCTCGACGCTGTCCGTCGGGTTATTGAAAAGCGTGGCAGCGTGCATGAAAATCGCAGCCTTCATGTCAAAGGGGATGTTGTCGTAGCCCGCCACATAAGAGACGGTCATGCGCTCCCCGGTGACATCCGGGCTGACGGACATGACACGTCCGACAACCTGATAATCATCGACCGCGCGGCCATCCACCTCAAGGCCCTGGACGGATTTGACCGGGACCTTGAGTATGAATGCGCGGGCGAAAGGCTTATTCACGACGAACTCCGACTGAAGGATGGTCTTCCCGATGTGATGCTCAGCCGCCTGGACCGCCGCCATGAGTTTCTGGCGGAGGTCGGCGTCAAGGTCATCAGACGTCATGCGGATATGCTTCTTGAACTCGTCAAAAAGCTGGTTCGCATTCATCGTTACGGGAGTCCTCTCAGTCATGGTCCGGGTGTTTAAGTGGTAGTAACCTCGTCAATCTTGCAGAACGCCTCGGGACGACGCACGAGGACGTCGTGGTAGGCGGCGGCGCTGATTTCGAGCACGCCGTCCTCCTTCGCGGAGAAAGGATCCACGATGAACTGGAGACCGCCCCATCCGCCGACCAGGATCTCGTCCCAGGCGCCGAAGAGGATGGCGGAGCAGACATTCTCCGAGGAGCCCTTGGTGAGGTTGCTCGGGATGGCGTTGGTCATGAGGAACGGATAGCCGTTCACCTTGCCGTCGTTCATCAGATAGACCGGATAGCCGGCGATCTGAGGAATGGTCTTGAGATTGCCCTGGACCTTCGCGTTGGACACGTAGGCGAGGGAGCCGAGGAGTGCGTTGTCGGCCGCCACCTCGGTCTCCATCTGGACAAGGAGGTTGTAGGTGAGCGGGCCGCCGTTGGTATCGATGGTGATGTCGTTCACGCCGGAGGCGGCGAGGACGCCGGTAGGCTGGCCGCTGGAGCCGGAGCCGGCGAAGATGGCGGCGTCAAGGGCGCCGGCATGGGCCTTGGTCAGGTCGCCCATGATCAAACGGTCGACGGCGAGGCTGGACTGGTGAAGGAGGTCGTAGGTGACGCCCTGGATGACCTGCAGGCGCTTGGGCGACATCGTCGCCTTGGCGTAGGTCGGCTTGCTCTTGCTCGCAGATGCACCCTCAGCGTACCAGGAAGCGGTGGCACCGCCACCCTTGACGAGGCCGAGGTTGCCGACGAGCCCGTTCAGGTAGCGGACGCCGAGCTTGGTGCCGAGCATCGCGTTGCGGAGGGCGTCGACGTAGGTCAGACGGGTCTGCTCCACGAAAGCCTTGCCGTAGTCGGACTCGGTGGCGTTGGTGTCGTAGAACGTGACGTCACGGAGGAGGAAGGAAGGGAGGAACTTGCCCTCGGCGGCTCCGGGGATGGAGCGCTCGAACTCTTTCCTGCCCTCCGCTTCCATCTCGGCCTCGATGCCGTCCATGACGGCTCCGGGGACGGCCTGACGGAGGAACTTGGAGATGGAGAAGCGCTTGAGCTCCTTCTTCTCGTTGGGGGAAAGGACCCTCTGGTTGGCGAGGGCACGCCTTGCGGCCTCGTCAATCTGAGCATCCTGGAGCTCATGGGTGAGCTCTTCGACCTTGCCGGCCAGGGCCTTGCGCTGGGCGGGATCCTGGCAAGCCTGAAGCTCGGCCAGCTTGGTGTCGAGCTCAGCGGAAATCTCTGTGGATTTTCTCATTGGATCAGTGGTTTTTTGCCAAAAGGGCGCGTGCCCTGGCGATTTGTACTATGGTTTCATCGGACTCTTCCCCGATGGTCTGCTTGACCCCCGGAGCCGGGTCGATTTCTTTCTTCTCGATGTCCCAGGAAGCCTGCTCCAGCTCTATGGAGCGCTTCAGGGCGTTGGCGTTGGACGGGATGTTCACGACGGAGACCTCGAGGAGCTCCATGCCGCCGTAGTAGTAGACATCGGGGTCCTCTCCCCTCTCCTCGTCACCCATGTGGCCCTTCTTCGTGGCGCGGAAGCCGACGGAGACGGCATTCAAGGTTCCGAACATGACCTTGCGGAAAATTTTGTCTGCCCGTTCATTGAGGTCCTTGGGTTCGAAGGTGATGCGGACGATGAGTTTATCGTCCTCGACGAAGGCGACGCCCTTGCCGATGACGTCGTCCGGATCCGCGGACTTCGTCCAAGACTCGCCGTAGACGTCGTGCATGTATCCCACGATGCCGTTCTTCTCGTAGCGGGACAGGTCCCACTTGTCGACGGGCAGGACCGTGTGGTAAGAATCGACGCTGCTGTCGCTTGCGACGAACTCGACGGTGCGTTTCTCCTCGTCTATCTTCCTGATGACCGGGGCCTCCTGCCACCGGCGGATAATTCTCTCTTCTGCCATAGCCTTGCGGATTAAGTGTTCTCGGGGTCGGGGGCAGGATCCACGGGCGCCGCCTCGGTGGTCACCTCGATGGCCGGGCCGTACTGGTAGGCGCCGTTGAACTTGACGTAGAGCTTGATGTCGTACGCCGTCTCGGCATCCAGCGAGGTGAGCGTCTTGGAGATGTCCTGCGTGGTGGACGACTTGTGCGTCCAGCTGGATGCGCCGGACTTCCTGTACGCCACGCCCCAGGTGGCGTTGTCCTTGTACCAGGCCACCTTTCCGGTCACGGCGATGGTGGAGTCGGTGACCTCTCCCTTGACGGGCGTACCGATCTGCGCGATGTTGTTCCGGTAGAGTTTCATGTCTATTCCTTGTTTTCGCCGGCATCGCCGACGGTCGTGTAGTTCAGTGGTATGCGCGGCTCATCCAGCCCGGGCAGGCGCCTCAGGCCCTCGTACTCGCGGGCCTCGTTGGGCGTCATCCAGCCGGCGTTGATGCCCTTCTCGTAGTAGACGGCCCTCGCGGACGCGTCTCCGCGCATCAGGCCGTTCAGGTCGAACTTGACGTGGTACTGCTCGACCTCCGCCTCCAGGAAGAGTTTCCTTTCCAGCTGCTTCTCGAGGCGCTTGCAGATGGGCCTCAGCGAATACTCGCCGAAGAAGATGTTCTGCTGCTCGATGTTGCTGAAGGTGGCGTGCGAGAGTTCCGCGAGCATGTGCGGCGGGATGCAGAAGATCCTGGCGATGTCGTCGATGGTGAACGTCTTCGACTGCAGGAGCTGCGCGGCCTCCGGGGACAGGTTGATGGACTTGTACTTGAAGCCGTACTCAAGCAAAGGGGTCCTGAAGTTCCCTGCGCTCTGCTCGTAGTGTTTCATAAACTTCTCGTAGTCGTCGTCGCCAAGGGCCTGCTCGGTCTCGAGGACGCCCTTGATGGCCCCGCCGGTGCGGTAGAAGTCCGAGGTGAACTTCTGGGCGGCGATGCCCTCTCCGATGGCCGCGGCGTTGTAGGAGATCGGGTCCACGCCGACGAGCCCGTCGAGCGTGAAGAGCATGAAGTGCAGCATCTCGTGCTCGAGGTATATGCCGTCGAGGAAGGCGAAGTCCGGGTCCATGGACTTCACGGAGTACATCTTCTCGCCTTCCACGAACAGCACCTTCACCCAGTCGGGGTTCACCTGATGGAGCGCCACGGGGCGCCCCTTCTCGTGCCTGATGACGGCGAAGGCGTTGCCCTTGCCCTCGAGCCAGGCGATGATGGTGAACCAGAATGTGAAACTGTCGGTGTACGGGTTGGGATCTCCGGATAGGAGCCTGAATGCGGGATGCCCCGTCGCGGGAAGGAACCCACCGTCGTCGGTCTTGACCATGACCTCCTTGGGGAGTCCGGCGATGTTCTCGGAAAGAAGTTTGATAGCGGCGTAGACCGCGGTGTATCTCAGGGCAGTGTCCCCGTTGACGGTGACACCGGCGTCGATGCCGTTGTTGTAGATTCCGGCGTAGCTGCCGAACTGGTTGATGGGACCCAGCAACCAGCTCCGCAGCCTTGCCTTGAACCCTTGACGATTGTGTGAACTTTTTCCCATTGCACTGCAATGGTAGCAAAGTCACTTAAAAAACCGCTGGACATTTGTCCGTTTGATAATATCCTTTTAAATGATAATGTTATCATTTGGAGACGCAGCGGTCCCGGCGCTTGCGGAAGGCGTCGAAACTCTTATAGCGGTCCTCACCGAAGACCGCCCTGTATTCCTCGTTCAGGGATTCGAACACCGCCTCCTGAGTGACGTCCGGATCCGCGGCCCGCATCTCCGCGAGGCGGCGCCAGAACTCCGCGATGAAACCGGAGTCGGTGACGAGGCGGTGGACGTAGATCATAGCTTGATGGTCCGGAGTGTGTGATGGGAATACGGCTGCTTGTTGTCCGCCGTCTTCGTCAGCCATCCCCCGATGGCGTCCACGGTGGCGACCACGCCGTCAATCTTGTTCCTGGACTTGGCCTTGTCGAGTTTGATGTTCGCGTTGGGATCCGTGTAGATGGAGACGTTCCCCATCATCCAGCGCATGACGGGATTGTTCAGGAAGTTGAGCGTCCCCTTGCGGACCTCCGACTCCAGGTACTTCGTCGGGACGGACATGTACCGGATATTCTGCTGGTAGGCCATCAGTTCACGCTCATAGCGCGAGAGTTTCGGGACGATGTCCCACATCCCCCAGGGGTCGTACGCGATGCAGCGCACCTTGTACTGCGACAGTTCCCCAAGGATCATCGTGACGTACCAGTCCTCGTCCAGGACGTTGCCCGGAGTGACCGTCAGCCACCCCTGCTCCTCCCAGCGCCGGTAGTCGACCCTGTCCTCCTTCTCCCGTACCTTCGCCTCCGGCACTACGGAGATGAGCCTGACGACCCGGAACTTCGGGAAGAAAAGCGCCGTGCAGGTGATGTCCCCTTCGACGCAAGGTCCATCCCGACGTAGCAGTCCTCCCCCTTCAGGAGTTTCGCGTCAAAATCAGCGTTGTTGGCCATGTACTGGTCGTCGGGTATCCAGACGGTCGGGGCGTCGACCCACATGTTCAGATGTTTCACCAAGAAGGAGACGAGGGTGCTGCCGCCCTTGATGCGGGCCTCCTCCGCCTCGCCGGCCATGTAACTCTCCGACACGGACACGCCGTAGTTCGGATTGAGCTTACGCCAGACGTCGGGGTCGTCCCAGCGGTCCCCCTCGTCGGGCAGGAAGAGCATGATGAAGCGGTTGTCCATCTCCTTGATGCCCCGGAGGACGTCCTTGTATGTCTGGATGTCCTCGTAGTACGGGAGCGACGTGTCGAGACCGGCAGTGGAGATGGATATGACGAGGGGCTGGGACCGGGCGCCCATGCCGGTCTTGATGACGTCGTAGATCTCGTTGGATGTCCAGGCGTGGCGCTCGTCGCAGATGGCGCCGTGGGGGTTGAGACCGTCCTTGTTCTTCGTGTCCTTGGACAGGGGCATCAGGATGGAGTGCGTCTTCTCGTACTGGACATCCCCCCGGTGGACGGTCATCACCTTGCTGAACGGGCTGTCCTGAATGAGCACCTTCGCCGCGTCGAAGCATATCTTCGCCTGGGCCTTGTCCACGGCTGCGGTGTAGACCTCGGCGCCCGGCTCCCCGTCCAGGAACAGGAGGAAGAGGGCGAGTATGGCGGCGAGGGTGGTCTTGCCGTTCTTGCGGGGCACGAGCAGGTCCGCGTACATGAAGCGCCGCTTCCCGGTGGCCCTGACCTTCCATCCGAGGACGTTGGCGACGAACCAGATCTGCCAGGGCTCCAGGTCGATGGCGAGCCCCGCGAGGTCCCCCTTGAAATGCTTCAGCTGCTCCGTGAAGACGCAGAAGAGGAGCACGGGCTGGATGTCGAAGTAGATGTCCTTCCTGTCGAAATCCGTGTAATACCGGCCCACTGCGAGCCTGATGAACTCGCAGGACGGGATTTCCCCCGACCGCACCCCCGAGGGGTAGGCGTCAATTTGCCTTCCGAGGTCTTGCGCCGTCATTCCTCACGAGTTTCATGATGGCGTCCACCGGATCCTCCGCTTCCTCGATTTCCGCCTCCAGGCGCTTGCGGCTCCATCGAGTGAAGCCGAAGTGCGCACCTATGGACAGGATGTCCGACAGCGCATCCCGGCACGCCTTGATGGCCGGGTGCGGGTACAGCCTCTCGTTCCCCATCCTGTCGATGTACGTCAGGAAGTCGCCGTCCGCCGTGAGCTGGCGGTCGAAGCGTAGGTACAACTCGCAGGATTTCGCGTAATGCGCCAACTCGGTCAGGTCGCAGAAATAGAGATCCCCCTGGTCGAGCAGTTCCTTGCATCTCGCCCGGTAGATCGTCCTGCCACCGATGCCGAGACGCCGGTAAGCAGCCGTGCGCGTCTGGTCCATGTCGGTCACTTTCGGACCTGTTTTCTTTCTATCAGTCATTGCGGTAACTTATTTTTTATCAAATATGCCCCCCAGGGCAACTGTATGGCATTTTCAAAGGTCCCTGAATTTCGAAAAATCACCCGTTGCGTTTTCAAAACTGGGGGCGTGGTCTTGAGCGATGGTCGCTCAGAGATTTTGACCGCCCCCTCCCCCATCAGAGACCGTGCATCAATACTTGTCAATGGTTATCACGACCTCATCACCCACTTGTGGATCCCGCGCATAACGCCCGTTGACCGACCTGTCAGGGAATCTGACCTCTATGTCCTGGTCGCTGTCCCAGATGGCCAGCAAGACGCCGAATGTACCCAAGTCGAGGCGCTTCACTCTTCTCACCGTAGCCCGTACAGTGATGCCGTAGGGGTCCGATGTCATTATGTCCATCCCGCTCATTTCACCAGTTCAAATTCGTAAACAAACACCCACGGGTTGCTTCCCCACATCCCCTTGCAGGACACCTTGTCGATGAGCGCGGCGAAGGCTTTGCGGGGAGATAGCGAAGATGGCTTTATCATAACCGCGGCAGAAGTACGCCCGCGCAGCTTCATTGAGGTCCACCTCGCCGTGCATGGTCTTCACCACGTCAGGCGGGAATGCCTCCAGGGCAGCTCTCTCCGCCCGCGTAATCTCATGCTTTTCCTTGTCCATTTGTCAATCCATTCAGTTTGTCATACACATTGCGAAGGTACAGCCGGGCCGACCCGAGCACGCCGGGCTCCTTGCCGGAGAGGGCCTTCCAGTCGACCTCGGATAGGTAACGGCTGGCCTCTGCTATGCGTGCCTCCGCGAGCCTTATCCAGACTTTGTCCTCAACTTTCATAACTCAAAAGTTATCGCTGGCCAACGCAATCAACTCTTTAACAACCGCATTGTATAACTCCTGCGAGCATTCCGGAGACTTAACGAGAGTACAAACCTCTACGACCTTTCCGTCAAATTCCACATATATATTTCACGGGGACGGCGCAGCAAGTTCCTCCAGTTGACGCCTGTCACCAATAACACTGCCTGATATTTCGATAGTTCCTTCCATTATATTTTCAGTTTCTTCCATTCCTGGATGAGTTTCTTGTCACGTTGGCCCTTCTCATGGTTGCACCGGTCGCAGAGCGCCTGCAGGTTCGACCTGTCGAAGAAGTAGTCTTCGCAGATCGGGAAGGGGACGATGTGGTCCACGCACGTGGCCGGTGTCATCCTCCCCTGGCGGGCGCACTCCGCGCAGAGCGGATGCGTAGCGCGGTAGGCAGCAGAGAGCCGCGTCCAGCGGGCCGTATGGTACAGGTCCGCGGAGCGCTCCCGGCGGTACTTACCGTCATGGCTGTCCACCCTGCCCGGTGCATCCCATGGTAAGCGGGCCATACCTCAACGCAGAAGTTTGAGGATGGTCACGGCATCCCTGGTCTTGTAGTACAGGGAACGGTTCACTGTCTCGTGCTGGATGCCGAGACTTTCGGCGGCCTCGCCCACGTAGGACACGGTGAGGTCCAGGTAGCGGGCGATCCTCCGCTTCGCCACATAGCCTCTGTAAGACTTCGACTCCAGCCGGCGTGCAAGTTGCTTGCACACCCTGTCAAGCATGGCGTCGGCGCAGGCTGCCTCACCGCGCAGACGCTTGATGAGGAACAGCCGGATTTCAAAGAAGATGTCAGATAGTGTTTTCATCGTTCTGGGATTTATGGATTGTACTCATTCTTTCCTTACGCAGGCAGCCACAGCTGCGCGTATGCCCGGAGGCGAGGTTGGACCGGTAGACCAGGACCTCGCGTCCGCAGTCGCACCGGCAGAGCCAGCGCTGCTGCCAGCAGTTTCCCGGTCCGTCCTTCCGGATGACCGTCAGCCTCCCGAAGCGGCGCCCCGTCAGGTCCACCGGCTTTATCATGTCAGATCGCGTCCTTCAGCCGCGTCATCACCTCACGGAGCGCGACGGCAATCTTATTCACCGCCACCGTGGCGGCGGTCACAGCCTCCACCGCGGACTCCAGGGAGGTCAGGATGGAACCGAGGTCGTCCACATCCAGGCGGATGTCCGCCGTCTCCGGCTCAGCCTTGGCCTCAACGGGCGCGGGGTCCTCCTTCTCTTCGTCCGCCCGCGCAGCCGCGATAGCGTTGTCGAGAAGACCCGTGCTCACGTCCCCCACGCCCAGTTCGACATCCAGCACCTGGACGGGTGCGCTGTCCTTCACGACGTGGTTGTGACACCGGCGCAGGTCTTTGAGCCCGACTTCTGACATCACCTCGAAATGGTCCTCAGGGATGGTGTTGTCCGCCGGCACGGGCACGAAGTCCCCTGCGTAGAGTTCCCAGTCCGACAGGTTCATCTTCTTCAGCGGGCAGCGTGTGGCCGCGGGTGCCACCGCGCCCCCGTACTTGTCGATGCGCATCACGAGTCCGTCCTTGACGTTCCGGATCCTGTCGCCCACCCTTATCATCTTGCCGTCCCGGTCCTTGAATCCGGTAGGCGCTCCTTTCCTCATCGGTGCCATGGTTCCCTGCCTTTATGCCTGCGGTGCCGGCGACTGCTCCACTGCGTGCGGGACGTTCCTGTATACCGGTGCCCCGAAGCGGTCCTTCTTGAGGAACACCCTCTGGATGTACTTGACCTGCTGGCCGAATGTCTTGGGGGTCTTCGGTTGCAGACTCTTGCGTTTGAGGATTCGTAGACGGGAGGGTGTACCAAAAGTCCCCGTCTCGTGAAACGCGGAGGCCCGGCGGGCCTTCTTCGCTTGTGTGTGCTTCTGCTTCATTGCTTGCCTGTTTTATTTGCTCCCGGCCTCGAGGATGGGAAGCCCGGCCTCGGTGGGGATGTAGATTATCTTGTTGTTCGTGTTCGCGTTCTGCTGGCGGACCCAGAGATACTGGATGTAAGTCGCGGTGATGGATCCGTTCTCGATGCGTATGGCCTCCGCCGCTCCCTTCGCCCGCTCCACCTCCGCCTGGGCGTTCAGTTTCTCCGCCTCGAGGTTGGCTTTCGCTTCCTCTATCTTGATTTTCCGGTTCTGCTCGGCACGCATATACTCAGCCTCGCCTTTCTTGCGCTCGGACCATACACGGTAATTCGGGATGACCGCTGCGGCGATGACGACGATGACAACCAGCGTCACCACGCAGATCCATACCCATTTCCAGACCTTGGCCTGTCCGGCCAGCTCTTCCATCCGGGCCTCATGTAAGTAATCGTTCATGGTCAGACCTCCTCTTCAATCCTGGACGGGGACCCAGGGTCGACGCACTCGATTTCTTTCACCACCCGGCAGAGTCGGATGTTCTGCTTGCCGATGTAAATCCAGGTGATGTCATCCTCGGGGCGGAAGTGGTAGGATTTGACCTCCACATCCTTCAGGCGCCGGTTCTTCTCCCGGAGCTTCGCCTGAGCGGCCTTGATGTTCGACACCACGTTCTTGATGTCGTCCTCATAAATGAGGCAATGGAGGAAATGGCGCTTCGCGTACAGCATCAGCACGTCCTCCATCTTCGGGGCGCCGGCGTACGTGTAGTAATCAAACACGAACCAGCGCTGGTAGTGATTCTTGCTTTGTTCTTCTTGCATGGGATAAAAGTTTTGGGAATCGTTATTAGGATGCTATTATGTTCAGCCTGACGGCAAGACACTCGCAGAGGGCGCAGGCCATGTGCGTCTCCACTGCATTTCCGATGTACTTCTTCTGCTCCGTCTGGGTCCCGACAAGCACGTAGTCGCTGGGGAAGCCCATAATTCTCTTGAGTTCTGTAATGTTCAACATCCGCATACAGATGTCACTGATGCCGTATAGGGCCATGAACTCCTTTATCTTGACGGTCATCGGGCTGTCGCTGTCATATATCACGATGGTGGGACCAGTCTCGGCAGTAATGATGTACGGCGGCTTCTTGTCCATCCTGGCAATGAGCGTAAAACACGGCCTATCTATGGACGCACCCTCGGAATGGAACTGAGGATTGACCAGATAATGCCACTTGCGATTAGCCGTTATCACATGGGAGGGCTCGTCCACGGAGCTGCCCACGTTGTCGAAACTCGTATCCATAATCCACGGCTTCGCGGACACGAGGTTGAGCTTAGGGTTGGTAGTGATGGTCCCGGCAGGCTTACTGATCGAAGCAGACGTTCCTGTCCCGTATTGCTTGTCGATAAACTGAGCCGTGACGAATCCCAGACGGTCCTTGGTCGTGACGGTCGGCGCGGGGTGTTGGATGGAACTGTTCTGGCCGTTTCCGTAGTAGGCGGTGATAAAGGCATGATGGTCGCGGCAAGTGATCGCGCCGGCAGGCCCGTCGATGCCGATGTTCTTCCCTTCCGGATCCCCGGAGAACTGCTTGGAAAGGAAGCTGACACGGGCGAGCGCGAGACGGTTCTGACAGGCGACAACAGGTGAAGGCTCGTCGATGGACGGCGGGACGTACCTGCCTGTCCTGGACATGGAGTTGAACTTGACGAGGAAGGCATCCTTCCCGCCTGCGACAAACTTCACCAGGCCTGCGTAGATGCGCTGGAGAGTCTTTTCGGAGAGCGGCTTGTCCCGGAAGATGCTGCGACCGCAGTCGTCGAGGTCCAGCACATCGCGCACAGGTCGCCAGGGCTTCATGCCACCGAACAGGTCGGAGTCCGCGTTCCTGCTATGCGTCGGCTCGGGAAAGACGATAGGCAGGCCCTTACGGGCGAAGATCCCGAAGAAACGCTTGCGGGAGGTGTAGGCGCCGTAATCGGCGGCGTTCAGCACCCGATGGGCGAAGTCGTAGCCACGGGCGCACATGTTGCGCACCCAGCGGAGATAGAGGCGTCCTGAATCCCGGCTGACGGGCTTGCCGTTATCGTCCAAGTCCCCCCACATCATGAACTCCTCCACATTCTCGATCTGGATGTAATCGGGCTTGAGTGTATCGACGTAGCGGAACAGGTGCTCGGCGAGCGTGCGACTGTCCGCGTCGCGGGGCTGTCCTCCTTTGGCCTTGGAAAAGTTCGTGCATTCGAGGCTGGCCCACAGGACGAGCAAGGACCCGGGGTTCTCGGCGCGGCGGATAGCCGTATGCTCCACGAGGGAAGTGAGATCCAGGGTGCGGATGTCCTCAGTGTAATGCCTGGCTTCCGGGTGGTTGGCGAGATGGGAGGCGATAGCGTGGGGGTCATGATTGACACATGCAATGACATGGGCACACTTCTGGCCCCCAAGGGTCGCGGCCTCAACGCCGGTCGACGTGCCCCCGGCGCCGCAGAATAGGTCTATGTATAGCAGTCTTCTCATACGTCACTTCCAGTAATCGTCGTCACCTGCGGGCTGTGCGCCCCTGGATCCTCCGCCCTTGCTGGAGAAGGGCCGCATGTAGCCCACGATGCGCTCGTGACGCTTCACGGCATCCTCGGGCATCTTCTGCGCGGCGTCGCGGTTCAGCGCCGGGCGGACGCAGTGGGTGTCGCCGTAGCGGCTCTCGTCGAGCCCGTAGGCGCAGAAGTTCAGCGTGGCCTTCTTCAGGGACCTCACCTCGTTGGTGGGCGTGATGTACGCGTTGGCGCAGAAGCCGCGGAAGTTGTCCACGGGTATGCACGCGCATGTAACGACCCTGCCCTCCCCGACGGCGATGTCCATTATCCTGGCGCCGGGAAGGTCCTCGATGTTTATCTTGATGTTGTAGTTCTCTGCCATTATGATGCGTTTTTGAATCTCTCAATCTCTTCTCCTATGATGGCGCCTATGTCCACCCCGCCCTCCACGGCCTTCCGGAAGACGACGGGGACGAGGAGGCGCTTGACCTTGCTCTCCGGCGCGTCGACGCCGATGAGCGAGCCTACGGCGCGGATCCCCTGCTGCTGGCGGTACAGCGACCGGGCCTCCCGGCGTGCGCTCTCCCAGTCCTCCGCGGAGAGTTTCACGAGGCCCCTCTCCGCAAGCCCGTCGAAGGCGCAGTGCGCCACCCATCCGTCCTCGTGGTCCTCACGGATCCTCCCCTCCATCCGGTACTCCTCCCAGAGGTATCCGATGGCGCGGACGGTGGCCAGCCAGTTCGCCCTCTCCAGGTCCTCCCCTGACGGGCCGTCCTGCTTCACCTCGGCATTGCTGCGCCGGCGGATGTCACGCACGGCCTCCTTCCGGATGTCGCTCCCGTAGTAGGCTGCCAGCCACGAGAAGATGGCAGCTGCGGTGGGCTTCGTCTGGCGCCCCAGTTCACCGGCGACGCCGGCCTCGCACACCAGCGCAAGTTCCTGTGAGGTGAGATAGCCGTAGGAGCGCCACAATTTGTCCTCCACCTCCTTCACCAGCTGCTCGTAGATGACGGGGAGCTCCGGCCTCTTCACGTCCGCGAGGGTGTATGCGCGGTCGATGTTGATGCGCACCACCTCCCGGAAGTCGTCGAGGTCGTAGGTGTTCAGGGCCTGCCCGCGCAGCGCTATCATGATGTCGTGCGAGTCCATGGGCTATCTCCTGTACTTTGCGTTGATGCGGTCCATGGTGCGCTTCACGTCCTCGAGCGTCGTCCTGTCGGAGGGCTGCTGGGGCTGGGGCGCGATGCGCTGCCCGGCCTCGCGGGCGTTCTGCAGCCTCTGCTCCGTCAGGCGCTCGCTGTTCAGCTGCTCCACGCACCACGCGAGGATGGCGCGGTAGTGGCTCTCGTAGCGCTTCCGCGGGTGGTTCACCAGGTAGTTGTCCAGGATCTCGATGAGACGGGCCGCGTCCTGCTCCCCGAAGCGCTCCACGAGTTTCGCGTGCTCGTCCCTCGTCAGCATCACCTTCTCCCCGTACAGGCCCTTGTAGTACTGGATGGTCATCCCTCCCGTACGTGCGGGTGTGCGCGTATTCACACCTTCGACGTCAGGAGAAGGTGTGTATTCCGGAGAAGGGGATATAGGGGAAGTAGGAGAAGAGGGTGCGGGGGAAGAGGGAGACGGGGACGAAGGGGAAGGGTGTAAAGTTTCTTGACACCCCCTGTCAAATTTCTTGACACCCCCTGTCAAATTATTTGACACCCCCCCTGCGGGGGCCGCATCCCACGGATCCACGGCGACGTATTGCGCCGGATGCCCGGGATACTCCGTCTTGAGGAGGTAGCCCTTCTCCGTGAGGCTCCTGAGGATGGCCACGGCCTGCTGGCGGGACACCTTGCACCACCGTGCCACGTACTCCGCGGATCCGTGGAAAGTAGACTCGCCGTCCTGGGAGAAGCCCCAGACCAGCGCGTAAGCGAGGAGTTCCGACCCCCTGAGATCGTAGTCCAGCATTTCCTCATGGATGACGAGATGGCGCTTCATACCCTGCCCTCCATGATTTTCCTTGCGTCGAGGAAGCTCTTCCAGATCTTCAGGACGTTCTTCTCGCCGAAGTAGGGCGCGCATCCCGGGCGGAGCATCGCCGGGTCAAAGAGATGGGCGTCGATGAGCTCCTGCGCCCTCTCAGGCGTGATGTCCAGGGCGCACGCCACGTCCGTGGCGCCGGCCAATATGCCCGGGTCCGACAGGAACGCGTGGGGCCTGGGGGCCCGCTTCACCTGGTGGGACTCCCCCACCGGGAGGACTGCAATGACTGTGTCTTTTCCGTACATGATCGTCAAAAGTTATGTGAAATCTTCGAGTGCCGGACAGGCCCGACCCTGCCTGCGGGGAATTGAGCGAAATAACCAAAATCCGTGTAACATCATCATGAAAAAAAGTAGTAGTGTCCCCGCCCGGAACCGTCTCCGCGGCGCTGCCAGGCGCATCACTGCGCCGGTGTTCAAAACCATAAACTGATAACCTTACACGCGCATCGCTGCGCCTGGAGGCCGGATGGGGATTCGGACCCCGCGTCCCTCGGGACGCACCGTCTGTCCGGCCTTGTACCTCAACGGCGCGGGAGCGCTTTTCCACTGCAATAACGTCGTCTGTTCGAAATCTCTTTTCAACCTTGTCCCGCTGCCGCCGAGGGTCTTGCACTTCCGGTTTAACTCATAGGCATCATCTTTTTGAGTGTCAGTAATCACCGTCCGCAATCCTGCGACCCAGTGCAGTCTGGTTCGAGGCCCAGTAGCAGCCGGCGAACCCTATGAACGCCAGGACCACCTTCAGCAGTCCTCCGAACCATGTCCCCACGGAGATCTCCGCGAAGAAGCCTGCGAGCATGACGCCCGCGAAAATCAGTGACAGGGCCCAGTACAGGGCCTCCCGTAATATCCGTCTCATCGCTTGCTGGTGTTGATTTCGATACCGTATCTCTGCGCGAGCTGCCGTATGACGTCGCGCCCGTAGTCGCTGCGCGTCCCCTCGATGAAGGTCCGCACCGTGATGCTGTCCGTGGGCTGGTAGCCGTGTGCCCGGCACCATTCCTCACGTCCCGCACGGCAGGAGCCCGTGAGGGTGTGATGCCACTCGAAGAGGTCGCCGTAGGGCGTGTCGAGGTCGGGATGGCAGTTCACGAAGGCTTCCAGCCTGTCCTCGAGCGGACGGCTCTCCATGTCCTTCGCCATCGCATCCGCCACGGCCTGGGCGAGGCTGTCCCCGTGGGCCCAGGAGTTGTTGAAGCGGGCGATGTAGCAGGGTCTCAGGGAGAGGTCCTCCCGCACGATGTACCCGGACGCATGGTCCCCGTGGACGGTCTCGAAGACCGTGGGCATGTCGTCGATGTAGTAGATCCTCCGCCCGTTTATGGCCCTCCATTTGCCAGAGCCATAGCCATCGCCATAGCCATAGCCAGAGCCATAGCCAGAGCCATCGCCATAGCCATCGCCATAGCCATCGCCATAGCCAGAGCCATCGCCAGAGCCATCGCCAGAGCCATCGCCATAGCCATAGCCATCGCCATAGCCATAGCCAGAGCCATAGCCAGAGCCATCGCCATAGCCATCGCCATAGCCAGAGCCATCGCCAGAGCCATCGCCAGAGCCATCGCCAG
>Ga0265301_10002428_pt1 | contig 21479 bp, 17 predicted proteins | sample AusTroGonzalo_MG_2_FD_193488 | JGI IMG/M metagenome (GOLD analysis project Ga0265301, IMG submission 193488) | Bovine rumen microbial communities from tropical cattle in Woodstock, Queensland, Australia - Gonzalo_04 | ecosystem: Host-associated > Mammals > Digestive system > Stomach > Rumen ... | reverse complement strand
TGACGAAGATATTGCAAACGGCGAATCTTCAGACTGGTATAAAGACCTTACATTTGCCGTTCCGCAAGAACACGCCGAATACATTCCGCTTATCGGCATGAACCTTTATAATACGAATAATATTACCCCGATTAAATGTTTCCAGGCAGAGCAAAAGATTGTAGAATTTCTCGGTACCGCCAATATGAAGAAACTCGGCGAACCGTGTCAGTTCTATGATATTGACGATATTTCGTTCTCTAACTGGTACGGTAAACGTGATCCGTATGCTTTCGCTGAAAATGTTTATTTACCAGAAATAAGTTGGTGTCAAGTCGGTATCGGTGCAGATGAAATCGACGCATTCAATAAAGAAAATCTTTATACCATTGAAACCCAGTCAATCTATCTTAATGAAGATATTGTAAACCTGGCTGGCAGACTTCCGGCTAACGGCCCGCTTCCTGTATGCCTGATAGATACTAATCCAGATAAAACTGTTCGTGTCACGTTCAGTTCTGAACCGAATATTGCAAAAATCGGCTTAAAGACTGATAAAGATAACCTTTATGTCAAATATCTTTCTACAAAGGGTAAAGAAGCCAATACGGTCGGCGTAAACGGTTCTGTAATGACTCATAACAACCAGATAAATGCTTCTGTCAACGGAAGTATTGTCTCATTGACCAACAATATTCAATTTATTATAAATTCAGATATTTATGGTGGTGACGACTTCGAAAGTCAGGCAAGCATGAAGATTAATGCTCCGGCATATTTCTCATCTCGCGGTAAACTTATTACTCGTGACGACTATATGTCTTATTTCCGTGCCTTGACGAGTCCAATTTCTGTACAGACTGCAATGGTATTCGGTCAGCATGATATTGAAGATACTCTTGGAATTAAACACCCGCTTTGCCAGAATAATATTATCTATTGTTTGGCTGGCCACGTATATCTCAAGAATACTAACGGTAACTGGGATATTCGAAATGTATTGACAGAAACTAATTTTGAAGCAGTCGATGCTTTCTCGCTTTATGGCGACAAATATCTCGAGCATCTTCCTGACTACATCAAATTCTTGTTCTCTTACGATAGTTTCTATAATACTCAATATACCAATACCGCTGATGACCAGTGGTTGAGAAATATTCAATTAATAAACAAGAATTGCCAGTTTAATTCTGAAATTAACTCTGTCATTTTCTCGCTTCCGCCATATATCCAATACTTCGATGCAGTCGGTACAGTTTATGTCAAGCCGTTAACTGATATTGAAGCCTATATGACTGAAATGAAGAACAAGGTATATGAATATCTTGATTCTCGTATCGCTACTCATAGAAAAATTTATAAATCTGAAATCATTAAGCTGTATAACGAACATCCTGCTACGGTTTCCACTGACATTGACTTCAAAATTTCTTCTATTGTCAAGTCAATGGATAGCAAATATTACTGGAATGCTTCACGTACGCCGAATTATGAATTCATTCAGGATAAATCGCTCGATACGTATACGAGTGCAATTAACCAATTTACTGAAGAACCTGGCGGACTTACTAAAGATGAACAATTTATAGACAAATATGGTCTTGGCTGGTGGAATAAGTTGAAAATTCCTAATACAGATGCCTACGGCAATAAGCTTAATCTAAAAATGTTCGAAAATAGAACTATCGAACTTGATATGACTTATTATTGGGAAGGGTTTAAAAATACTGGATTCCAAGTCGAAACTAGACATTATAGTTTCTCTGCTGAAGTTTCTGCTGACAATAATTTCATTGTTCTTACGCCGCGTTCAGTACAGGCACAAGGCGAAGACGGTCATATCAGATATAAGAATGCTTCTGTAATTAACGGTGTCAAAGTTATCGACGGTATTAGTGAATTCGTATTTACCATACCGGACGAAAACTCTTATTATAGTACATCTGATTTTTCTGAATATAAAACGGAAGAATACGGCTTAAGTACATATGATATTCGTAAGATTCAGGCATTCATCAAAAACTGGCTTGAAAAAGACCTCTATACGACTAATTCTGCCCAGCGTGCTATAAATCTTCCATATACGGTCACTACATATACTACTGATACACGTGATGAAAGTATCATGCGTAAAGGTAACATTATAATGGATGAAAATAAAACGCTTTCTGAAAATTCTTTCTGGAATTATGTCGTGCCTTATATTATCAAGACATATTATCCTGCAATTACAGATACTACTGACATTATGGGCGATGCATGGAGTCATGCAACGAACCTTATTATGGACATATATCCAAAGATTAAACCTGGTATCTGTGACTCGATATTAGATAATAACAATAATATCACCAATTTCAGTACGCAAATGGAAAGAGCATGTCTCAGAAATATCATTAATGTACAATATTATCAGGAATAATTAAAATTAATTATAATTAAAAATCCCGTAGTTTTCTACGGGATTTATTTTTTACTATTTTATTTTTATGATACAAAACCGTTATCGACCCACCATCCAATCGGATTACTTTCTGTTACCGGAATATCCAATGCTTGAGGCGTCATCGTTAATTTTAACGGTATTTCATTATCGCGCAAATATTCTTTAAATTGTGGATTACCTGTTGTAGTATAATCCGTATTACGATATACATATAATCCCATGGTAGAATTAGATTCATCGTTTCTTATAGTAACAGAAATCTTAGGTACTTTCTGTGAACTATTGGCTACATACGGTTCCCAAATAAATGCACATAAACCAAAACTATGAACATAAAGATTTATTTCGAGTTCATCCAAGCCAAATGTTTGTGGAACTAGACTTCTTAATGCGATAGTATCATCATCTCTACGTAAAGCGCTATCTGTCCCGCCGTTACCATTATTATTTGTACGGCTAGTAAATGTCGTCAATGCCGTAAAGTCGCTTGCATCAACCAAGACATCAGTATATGTCGCATCAGACGGTTTATAACAATAATAAAAACCATTAGTATAATTTGGTGCACCCGTATTTGAATAAATAATCGGTGGTGCATTTTGGAAAATATTTTTAAGCCAGGTCTTAACATTTTCTGGGCCGTTAAATCTCTTAACACCAACTTGCCAATCTGTTTTACTGCTACCCCAAACAAATATATCAGCACATGCCTTTACATAATTACCATTAACTACAGTATCATATTGCTGAATTTTTTCAGCATTAAGTACGCTTTCCGTAGATCCGTTAACAAGTCTGATACTATCCGGTGTAATAATATTTTTTGCCAAGGTTCCATACTGGTCGACAAGTTCAATACGGGAGTCATTAGCTACAACTGGAGTATTGGTTGCATCCATACTCATATTAATTAAAGTATAATACTTATGATTATTACTATTAACAAAAAATTCAGAATGTCCTGCCTGAATATTTACATATTCATTTTTAGTATAAGTTGACAAAAGTTCACTATATAATGTAAAAATACCATTATTACTTTCATTATACTTTAATGAATGTCTTGTCGTATCTGTAGAATTTGGTATATTTTGCATCCACAGATCTGTATAATTACCCATAGACCTTATACCAGCAGTTTGTGCGTTACTACTTTCAAGATCGGTTGTTAATGTTATATCTCTTACTTTAATTTGGTCGATATGTGCACGATTGGCCCTTAATATCTGTGATGTGCCTAATTCAATACCTTTAGTACCACCAAGCGTAATAGAAACATCGCCTTTCGGTGTATAAAGTTTCAGCTCACCAGCATCTGGATAAAGTTCAAATGCATTGTGACGGTGTAAAATATCAGAACCATTACCGTAAACCCATGCTGCATCAGTCATGGCGTTAAATTTACCCATGAGAAGCATATCAGGATTACCAAAACTCTTTAATCCAGTACCGCCGAAATAAATACAGTTCGACGCACCGTCAATATAATTTTCTTGTCCGCCAATTACAATATTTCTTTGCGTATTTTCGTCAGTGAAGATATTAAAATCAGAACCAAAAACAATATTAGTATTTGCACCACTTGTAAAAAGATTCTTGTCGGAGCCAATCATTAAGTTGCAATTAGAATTATCAAACAAAAAATTTCCGTTAGAACGAATAAACGTATTATTCGTATTACCGTTCATATAGTTTTCATCTGAATCTATTACAACATTATAACCGTAATTTACAGCATCGTCTTCATCATATCCGTATTCATCTAATCCTGCAGGATTCAATGTAACATTTCGCTGTGAGAAAATAAATTTATCAAGATTATTCGAATCAAGAATCTTATTTTCAATACCGAAAATATCAACTGCATATGTATCATATTCAGGTACTGCACACTGTCTAAATACTGGACCTTCTACACCGGAATAATAAATTGCACTTGTTGCCGTAAAATCCGGAATATTTCCCTGATATTCTGCCGTAAATGCAGTAATTTGTGCATGAGTTTCTAAGTCAGGCGGCATAACAGGGATAACAGAAGGACCCGCACCCATATTAGTATAACCGCTAATTTCATTACCCGAACCGCGGAGCATTATGCCTGCATAATATGCGGAAAGACTTTCATTTGACAAAGAACTCGGTTCTTCCAATGTGGTAAGAACAATCTGTTCTTTATACATCATATTGTCAATAGATACACCGTCTTCTGTTTTCGGAATGTTGACTTTCTTATTGACAATATGCATCTGTGCTGCGGCATTCCACTGGTTTTCAACTTCTGTCGCATTATACGGATCAGCAATCATCAATGTACGAGATGTAGCCATGCTTCCATTTCCGCCTACATATAAATCAACATCAGGGTTCGATTCAAGATTAGCATTCAATGCAGCCAAAGTCTGTGACGGTTGATTCGTATCAACAATATGAATATCTTCCATAGTCTTGAGTCCGTCATTTACGATAGACATCTTAGCGGTCATTTCACGATAATTTTCATCAGTGATAGAAGCATTTTCTGTATCTTGGTCTGTTAATGTAAATTGAATTTGAAGCTTAAAGGCCGTAAAGTCTTCTCGTTCAGCAAGGAACTGAACACCACCGTCAAAAACCATACCGTCATAAGAACCAGGAAGCTGGGCTAAACCGACAATAACAGGCTTCTGTGTATTATCAACATTAAATACTGCATCGTTCGTCTCTGCATATTGCTTACCAATCAATGCAATCATTCCAAATGAAACGTCATTAACTCTATCCCATGCAAAGTCAGAAGCTTCGAAACTGAATTCATAAGTTCCATAATGTGAACCGCTATCACTCTGCAATTCCCTGTTCGGCATATAAAATGTGCCATACAAATGGTTCTGTATTTCATTCAATGCAGCATTATATGCGTCTTCATCGGAAGGAGCAACATTACCGTTTCCTCTCGATACATAATCGATTCCACGTAAACCGAGCATAACGCCGTCAAGCTCGATATTACCGAGAGTACCGCCTTCTAGCAAGGTTTCAAGCGTCAAATGTCTATAAGTATCATAAAAATCTTCAAGATTTTCTTTCGGTGTAAGTCCTTGGATAAGAAGTCCACCAAGAACGGCAAATCTTATACCGCCTTCTTGTGAAATTAAAAGATTACGACCTTCATCGGTAAATATAAACTTCTTTTCAATATCCATATTTATTTAAGCCTTTTATTTTTATATTATTTATAATATTACCGACACCACTCTGTCTCGTTGATACCTTCGCCATCGTCTATGATTTCATCAAAATACGGATTTTTATAGCAATTTTCTAATTTCGGAGTATATTTAGTCTGAGTTCCCATCCATGGATCTCGCTGTGTCGACATAGATATTTCAGTTTTAACCTGTGCTATACTTCCATCAACAGTCTCGACCAATCTTTCATCATTTATATTTTCTTGTACAATCGTATTTTCACGAACATCAGAAAAACCTGATTTCTTTTCTTTATGCAAAAAGTTACGGTATTTTTCAGCAACTTTCTCCGCAAAATTTCTTGCTTTTTCTTTAAGCACTGCTGTCAGATGAACTTTTGAATTATGAGAATTCTCATCCTGCTTTGCGCCAGCTGCAGCACATTCTACAGAACAATACTGGTCATATCCTTTCGAAATAGAATTAAACTTCGTATCTTTTCCGCAAATCGGGCATTTTCCTTCGTCTTCTTTCTTAACGAATTTGTCATAATACAATCTTGGTTCATAAATTCCATGTGCATTTCGAATATGAGTCGCAAAAGCTATCATCGTAGCTCTCACATTCTTTCCATGGATTACTTCATCGCATATCGCACACGTATATTCTGAAGCCTGGTCTTCAACCTGTTTCGTCCTGGCGCACGATACCGAACAGAACTCTGCATAGCCTTTACTATACCCGTTAAATTTTGTCGGTTTCCCGCAATTTTTACATTTACCCTCGTCCGGTTTCTTAACATATGTGTCATAATATGATTGAACCGTTATCTTATGGTCTCTTCTTATATGCAATGTCAATTCGTTGACATCGTTAAACCAGTTGTGACATATTTTACATTCTATACCCATAGTAAAATTATTTATAAATAATGTATGGAAAAACTATGGGAACGATTCTACTATTCTCTTGAAGATCCAAACCCTGTCAAAGGGCTTTCTCGTCTCGTGAATAACGCGGAGACGATTTCTGACTATCTTGAAGCGAATAACATTCTTACAGAAGCACGTAAGACTGTTAAATCGCTTAAAATCAAGAATAAGAAAATAAGCCTTACAAATCATAACAGGACAATAGACAATATTCTTGTCTACATATTTTTAAAATCGATTACGACAATTCCGTCAAAAACGAAAGCATTTAAATTAGGTCTTATTGACAAAAACGGTAAGCTTGTCAGAAATCCGGCAAACCAACAGGAAGAAGACGCAATTTCCAACCTTGATCTTCTTATGTTCAAGCTCAGGGAATGGCTAAAACCCAGAATGTCATGCCTAATGTCAGTCAACTGGCTGAGCAGCGCTATGGGTGACATCCGTCTTCAAAACTGTCTTACCAATACTGAAAGCCTATCGAAACAATATATCATTCACAGGCTCAACGACGAGTTGGACACAATTTTAAGGAAACATTAACATGTATTATTATCCGCCTCCTCCGCCACCTCCGGTACCATGTCCAGAATGTGAAAAAAGAAATATGAGAGAATTCGATAGATACGGATTCACAATCGAAGTCGGCGGCAGATACTGGACGCATATCAAAGAAGTAAAAGCTTGCTGTCCAATCAAAGTGATAATCAAAGAAACAGTCGGCAATAACGTAATCGTAGAATATAACGGCAAACAATATACAAGAACTAGAGAAGAATTTTTAAAATCATCTTGGCGCGAATATGACGCCTATTAAAAAGGAAAAATAAATAACTTATGACTTTAGATGAAGCATTAGAAATTTTAGAAGAAAACGGCTACGAAGTCCAGCTCAATGAAGATTTCTCAATGGGCGTTGGTTCTCCTTGCGGCCTAGACCAAGGCATTCCTCACGGCGGCGACTGTAAGGGATGTTGTCCGCAGCGTATGGGACTTCTTTATCAAAGATCCCCGTATTCTGTCAACCCGCTTTACAAAGGCGTTCCGGATGCACATCACCCGGAATACTGGTTAAAGCAGATTAAAAAGAAAAAGAAAAAGAAAAGACGCTTAGTGAGACACTAATGGATTTAAAAACCCAGCAACTAAATATCCTCATGGAAACTATGAGAGACGTAATCAAGGCAAAGACTTGCCCTGACTGGGTAGCTCGTAAATTAGCAGACGGCGTAAAACGTGCAAAAACGTTAAGTCAGGAACCTGCGGAAGTTGAAGAATTTTCTGAATATACCGTAGACTATACCGTACGCCCGTTTGAAATTAATGAATGTGTCGTTAGCAATATCAAGGACGATAAATGTCTTTATAGGATAATGGGACAATCAGACCCTATCGACGGAGTTAATCTCTATACGTTAAGAATCGAAAAGGGAAATAAGGCAAATCCTCCTGGATATATCGTACATAATGTACCAGAAACGATTTTGAATCATATAAAATAAGGAAAAATAAACCATGGCAAGACATGTAAATACACAATATATGCTTTTTAAGCAGAATCTTCAAAATAGATTCGCTGAACGCTACCGCAGAGATACAGCACCTAACTATTCACAGCAGGATGTTGAACATCTTAAGCTTATTCACCCTGAAATTCCAGAACCGATTATTCCTGCAGCACGCAGTTTTCGTCCGTTCCCGACACGTAAAAATGTACAACAGCAAATTGCTCTTGATACATTCGAACAGGAATATGAAGAATTTATCGCAAAGCTCAAAGCTGATAAAAAGGCAAAGGAAGAATCTGAGCAGGTACAGGTTGAACCAGTAGTTGAAGAAACTGCGCCGATCGTAGAAGAACCTGTTGTTGAAGATGTTGTCGAAACTCCGGTTGTCGAAGAAACAAAACCTACGAAAAAGAAAAAGGCTAAATCTGTCGAAGAACCTAAAGATGAACTTCCAATGTTCGATTTAACCTAATAAAAATTAAATAAAATAAAAAACCGGTTTTTCAACCGGTTTTCTTTTTAAACTTCCGTATCAAGTTTCGTTAATAAATCACGCGTATTATTAAGTTCACCCTTCTTAGAAGCAATGTCTTGCTTAATCTTATCGCGTTTCTTAATCAACGGTTCCTTGAGCTTTCTGTTCAAATATGCCCTAGCCTTAATATCAAGCTTAGCGGAAATCTTCTTGACCAAGAATATAGCGTTCTTAATATTTTCAAACTCTAAATCTTCTTCATTGAGAAGCTTGCCGTTAAAGATGAGCTCGATACAAGCCTTAACCTTATTAATTTCAACCAACTGGTCTTCACTGAGAGTCTGGATTACAGCAGTTACAGTCTTCATGATATTTTCAATATCAAATACTGCCTTTGCACCCGGAGTATCAGACAAAGTTACGTCGTTCGGATTATTTGTTCCTTGGTTAAATTCCGGGTCATCTTCATGAGCATCGAAATCAACAGTATCTTCATCCTCGTCCTTATCCTTATCTTCACCAGCAGCTGCACCGCCTTCTCCGCCAGCACCGCCACCAGCTCCGCCACCACCGGCACCACCATCTGGACCGCCAAACGGATCAGCTCCGCCAGCATCTCCGCCAAACGGATCGCCACCAGCGTCACCACCGACGTCTCCACCTGCATCTCCTCCAGCATCACCGCCGCCGGCCGTATCATCACCGCCAAACGGGTCGTCAGCTTCGCTAATAACCGGAACTGGCGTAAAATCAGCCTCTTCCGTCAAGAAGTTATTAAAATCTTCAGATTCTGAAAGACTAATAGGCTTGAATGTTTCATCAAATATATCTTTAAGTGTTTTCATATCTTATTTATTTGCCTTAAATATTTCGTTAAGACGATTCTTAACTATCTCTTTATTTATACTACGAAGATTTGAGCATGTTAAATAATTAAAGAAAACACGGGTACTTTTTGAATTTTTTGACGTTAAAAGCATATAAAGTCCCTGTTTATCTTCATTTAAGAGCATATTTACTATCAATTCCATTAAATCAGTCATACGTTCGGCCATAATCTCGCGGTCGTCAATATCGCAAGTCCTATATGCCTTAATGAGCTGTTTTTCTAAAAATTCTTCCCTATGCTCAATCTTATAATATATTGAAAATAACACTTTTACAATCCTTACGACAAATCAAATTTAGGCTGTTCGACTTCAACAGGTTTAACATTGGCATTTTTCATAATTTCAAACTGTTCAGCAGGGGTAAATATATAAGTATTATTCTGCGTAAGCTGACCTGGTGTACTGCCAGAATTCGTAACAGCCTTACGTTCTGCCATTCGTTCCTTGGATGCAAGAACTTTTTCTCGATATTCTTCGTTAGATTCGATAACCTGATAATCAGTAATCTCTTTTTCTACATCGCTGAGCTTTGCAACATTTTCACGAACGGATTTTGAAAGTGTAGCATAAACAGCATACATAGCCGGATTACCTGCACCCTGTGTAATCATATCCTTTAATGTAGACATGACTTCACGGTCAGATGCAATTAAATCCTGTAATTCAGTTATAATATATTCTTTATCTTCAAGATTATATTTTTGAGACTTGATGCCTTCTCTAACTTCGGCAATCTTTTCATCAGCCTTAACCAAAGCATTCTTTACTTCAGTTTCAGCTTCTTCTATATTAAATTCTTCTTTTAAACTCTGAAATGCGTCCATATGCTGATATAAAATATAGTAAAAAATTTTTAATATGTTTAGATTAATATTTTATTCCGATTTCTTCTTCAGAAAGAACCTTAAAAATATATCCGTTATCTTTGCACCATTTACGTGCGTATGTCCATTTTGAATTATTTATTCGCAAGACATTACAACGTTCCTGCCAATTCCGTATAGCCTTTTGCGACTTTTTCTTCGGCGGGTCAGGATATATTATCTGGTTATTTTCATTCAGAACTGCAATCTGACACTTAGGCTTTACTTCTAAAATATACTTATTTATTTGCCCAAATTTATCGCGGCAGACAAAAAAGAAATCGGTAACATAAGTATGTTGTTTTCCGTCAACCTCGTTGATATATGGGACTTCAAGTATTTCAGATCCCCATTCAAGAATCGAGTCATACTTATCGCAAAATTTCATGAATTTCAATTCCCAAGAACTACGATAAGTACAATTCGAAACTTTCGCATTACGTCCGACGACATATTTCGAATTTTCCGGATGAATATTCAAACATTTTTCCGGATGTTTAGGTATAAAATATCCCTTTACGTAATTTTTAGAATAAATCGACATATTATTTGAATATATATAACCCGTTTTCCGACCACTGTATATTGACAATGGCGTTCTTAAGCTTGTAATTCAGCGGCAGTTCATAATAGATACACGGAACTGCGGCCTTTCCTTCAGTAAACGCATCGACCGGCCTAGCAGAAGTCAGCATATATGTACCAGAACAAGCACTCCATGCCAATGTTTCTGCCTTAGTCCTACATAGTTTTATCCTATTGACATAATCGGCTGAAATATTTGCTATACGAGCGCCTGAATACCAAGTAATCAACAATGCTCCGCCTTGTGAATTATGAACATCGCTATTTAATGAAACATTGTTCGTCTTTGGCATTACGTTATTACCGACCAGATAATCCTGCGGGCCGTCATAAATCTTGTATTCATTCTGTTCATAATTATTACTGAAATTGTATTCAGTCTGGAAATAACGAGACCTGCTATCCCAATACGGCGGGCTAATTGACGTAGCCTTGCCATAATTATTATATTCTGATATATATCTAATGCCTTCAGCCGACTGATGTAACCTTCTGTCATAAACTTCATAGTCATATGCTGTATAACAAGTATCTGTAGTAAAAGTTATACCTTGAGGGCAATCATGTTCTGAAAACAGATAAGCGGACAACGGTAAATCGAATATTTCTTCATAAGTATTTTCCATATTCATTCCGTCGTCGCCATTACACTCAACATCTATTTTTCCCAATATGCCAAGATGCGTCATCGATTCCGGAATAAATACATTATTTTTGGAATATGTATACATATTCGCATTAATGTCATTAATTCCAGAAAATGACATACCGCCAGGACAAAGCCAAACATCAAAATAACCCGGTTCATAAAACGGTTTATTCTCTTTCATTACCCTGTCATTGACAAGTTTCAGATATGAATTAAATACACAACTAGACATCAGTATTTACCTCTAACAGCAAGCCAGACAATGGCGGTAAAAATCCATCATTTTCCGTATACTTTTCAAATTCAGATTCAGGAACACTCGGGTAGCACTTATATGTCCAAGACGTACCATCAGTACATTCACCCATTCCGACATCTATATACATAACCGGCTCATTATTACTATCTGTTATATATAAACCTTCAAAATCATCAGCAGATATACTTGATAATGTTATACCGTTTTTCTGATATTCCTTATCGCTTTCAAGCTTAGCAAGAATACATTGTTCGTTTAAAGTTTTACCAAACGTAAGCAGGTTTTCACTATAACGGAAATTGTCGTTATATTCTACATTCTGATATTTTGCATCTTCATTCCTAAACCAGAAACCTGCCTTATTATTCTGATAATCAAATCCACAATTCCATACACCGCCAGAAATCGGATTTTCTTCAGCTTTAGACAAAATATGTTTCGTATACGTATACTTGAAGTAAGTCGCATAATTTTCTTCATCTGGTATTTCTTCCATCGCTTCGTCGACAATTTTCTTGAAATATTTATTTGCAGCGACAACAGAAGTATTATACCATGCGTCTTTATCATGTCCAATATCCAGTAATTCATACTTAAACGTAACATCGTTTTGTCGCATTTCATCGGTCATGTTAATACTGCAATTTATCAAATCATTATGGAATTTACCCACTTTATTCAATGCATAAAACGGCTTCGGTACAATATTATATGTACCTGTTGTTCTGTCATTTTCTATTACACGTTTTATATTTTCCGTTACATCGTCATCATCACCGGTTTCTGTATTATGTTTGAAATATTTTATAGATACACAATTAGTCAAAGGTGCCGGGTCGAGATTATCGTCATACCAGTCATGCGAATCATCATCATAACTTGCACCGCCATCTCTATGAGTTTTTTGTCCACAAACATATCCTAAACAGAACGGAAAATTCGGCGGAGATATTCCATCTTTTCTATTTCTATTATACGGAGAAAAATCGAACAAAATAACCGCGTTTGCAAATTCATCTTTCGAGCGACCTTCATCATCATCGCTGTAAAAATACCAACCGTAACCTGCACCAAATGCTTTACTATCACGCCACTTTCTGAACGGTCTTTGATCAACATCCTGATTATCGTAAAATGCAGAAAGTTCAGAAATACCATTACCATAAGTACCTTCATTATTATCATACGTTCTACGCCATATTCTAGTATTAACATAGTTATTAGGACCAATATCGCCATCGTCAGTGCTAAATCGTGCGTCTGATTTCACGGTTACTATATAGTTTTCATCAATTTCACCAATATTCGTAGGAATAGTTGTAAACGGTGCTTTACTAAATGCATCTTTTCTGATTTGGAATTTAACGCTATAAACTCCAGGTCTTGCTGCATTTCCGCCATCACGGTCTCCACCTAATTGTCTTTCCAGATAATGTGGTGCATTTTCATAAACGATTTCAATATAGTCAAAATCTAATTTCGTCAAATCTATAGTATCTCGCTCAAATGTTTCATCATTGGTAATTTCATTCGGCTCGATGATAAGATCTGAACCAAAATACGGATATAACAAATCAATTTTATTGCCATTATAAATAAAGTTCTTAAAATCCCTATATCCAGACTTTGTATATCCTACAGCATACGTTGAATCTGCTGAAGCTGCCGTTGATGTATCTATATCCGGTGCACTATATTTCGCTTCGCTCCATTGTGCTGCAATATAATCCATAGGTTCTCTACCATTACCGACACTATTACCAAGTGAAGCATTTCTTTCATAAATGTAATAATATGAATTTTCTTCATCAGGTATTACTTGAGTATTCTTCTCTTCTGAATATCCTTGTAAATGAGGTCTAAAGTCTTTTCTGAAGTCGGTATCATATCTACCTGCTGAAGGTTTGTCCTCAGTTCGAACACCATATATACTTGCTGCTGCCGGCAACGTAATACTTGACCATACATAATCACCATGAGTATTGTTATACATCACGGTATTTTTCCAGTTTATTATTTTTCCAGGAATTTTTGCCGTGTCCATGGTAAAATTGGTTCCTTCTCGTGCATTTATCAAATCAATAACACCGCCGGCATAACCTGAGTATTTCCAGCCTTTATTCTGTGTTACATCAAAAAGTCCCAAACCATTACTTACACCAGGCAAGTCTAATTCCATATTTACCGACCAATAATCAGGATCAGATAATGGCGCGGCAAGCATTTGGTCCATCATGAACAAACCAAGCCTATCCCAGCTACTATGTCTCTTTACACCGTCTAATCCGGTTACATAATTATCTTCGTTTTCTAAATCAACTTCAGTATTATGGAACGGGCTTGCTATAATCGAAGGCACAGACAGATAAACTGGTTTCACTTCGGCAAACATCGGGCTAGAAACGCCAAAATCATAAAAATTCGAATAAAGCTGTGTTGCTGAATTCTTATGAAGGTCAATAACACGAGATACACTATAACCGCCGTTTAACAACGCAGTATCAATTTCTTCTGTGTAATTAAAAACACAGTCAGTAATTGATATGCTTCGGTTTTCATGACTCTCACCGTTAACGTCATTATTTGCATATATACCATTAATATCAAGTAACGGCGCATATTCCGAAGGATCACTAAACTTCTCCGCGATTTTACTATTCCAGTACCAAATATCACTGATATTACAAGAATTATATTCGACAACTGCTGCAATACCGCCAAACCTATTAGCGAAATAATAGTCATTGTGAATAATTCCAGTATTATCGCCAATAATGTTAATCCTATTATCAAAACTACCAGAAACTGCGTTTAACGCCAAAGATCTAGAATTACCGACAACCAAAGAACCAAACAATCCGCCAATATTAAGAATACTCTTCTTTTTAAATTGGTAATTCATCACTGCATTCGGACTATCAGGCGCATAGTCGTAAGTTATCAATTCATTTCTTGGTATTACAGGCTTATTGTCTTTATCTGTCGTAATATAATCAGATGCAGAAACAGTAACGGAACAATCATTGATTATACCCTTTGACTGCTTACCGGCAATACCGCCAGCAAAACCGACAAACGTACCGCTGAATTCCATATTTGCAGAAATATATACGTCTTTCAATATTCCAGCATTCATACCAACACACGGAGACACATAATATGCGGCTCTATTTTGCTGGTTCATCTTAATTGAACGGTTGAAATATCTTGCTTTATCTACATCGATAAATGACTGATAAAAATCTCCACTAGTCTTCGGAGTATAGTACAATAAACCATACGCTTTACCGTCTTTTATTCCGATTGAATTCGCTTCAGGATCAACTGTATTATAAACGGTTTCGACTATCGATGCATCATACCATAAAATATTCTTTTTATGAATCGGCGGAGTAAATGAAAACAAATAACCACCTAAATTGTTATCATATAATCCGTTCCAGTAATACCATTCTGCAGGAGATGGGGTTTTTGTACGTTGCGGCTGTTTAATATCATAACCCGTATCCCATAATGCAGTGTTCCAATATGTATAGAAATGTACTCTATCGTTATAATTACAATATCCAGAATAAGTCGCAAAAACGCCTTCGTTAAAATATCCAATATACGGAATAATATTTCCAAGCGAATTATAGCACAGATAATCCGGATAAAAAACGTTAGTATCTGGTGACACATTAGCTTTATCTTCTGTATCGTCAGTCTTATTTTTTATGCTATACATTTTCGGAATAAAACCGGCAATCGAAACAGTATTCGTAATATTGATATTTTGAATTTTACCGTAGTTATTACCGCAAATAAATCCAGCGACAATATCAGTACCGTCAGTAGTTAAATGAGTCAAAGACAATGACTTATTGCAAATAATTTTACAATTATCTACCCATACATGGCTAATTAGGCCATTATTACCGAGATAACCAACAATACCGTTTGCCGTGTTATTACAAATCAATTCTACATATTTAAAACCGAAGCCGTTACCAAAAAAGATACCTTCAAACGGCTGCGCCGGATTTGAACCGATAGTAAAATTAATCTTTGTATAGTTATTTTCTTCTTCATTATTTTTATCGACACTGACAAAACCGCCGATATTATCTCCGAGAACGATATTTATCGTATTATCGTAAATTGAATTATTGACTTTTTGAGAGCACCACAATAATTCTTCTTTGGTCTTTACATAATAAAAACCTCTCGGTATCGGTTTTCCAGCCTCGTCATAAAAACCAGACTCACGGAAAAATACGCCTGGAGTTTCTTTAACGTCATCCTCATAGAAAAACAATTCGTATAGATACTTACATTTATCAGCATCGCTGAAAAAATCCCATTTATCTTCAGTTACAAATTCAGGATGCATCGGCGTATCGACATCGACCATCGGCATATAAGTATAATCGATTGTCTTTATCTTCGTTCCGTAAAAATCATACCACGAATTAAAAAATCGTTCGTCCCTTCCTTGATAATGGTCCATATGTTTCCAGTAACTTTTCGCATTTTCTGGATTATTGGCCATGTCATACATTATAAAATCACCAGAAGTCCTAAAACTCTGTATTTTATCTTCATATGCTTCGGTAAATTTTTTATTAACCGGGTAATGATGCCAAGTATCGTTAAGCTTGGCTGTACCATTTATCAACTTTTCTTTAAAGCTATTAAAAACAAAAGATTCCATTCAATTACCACTTCTTTGCATAGTCCGGTTCGAGTCTTTCAGTCGTTGTTACTACAGGACGATTGATTCTAAAACTACATTTCAACGAATTTTCTTTATTTATATCATGCTGTTCAAATATCTTTTCCGTATCAAGCATAGATATTTTCTGTTTGGAAGATTCCATATATTCGGTTTTGTCCAGTTCCACGTTATATTCACGCAACCAGTCACGTTCTATCGTTTTATTATCGCCTGCACCGAAAAATTTACGACATATGCTATTCAACCAGTTAACGCCCCTAAGAGCATCGCTATCCAATATACGCTTATATTCAACCTTTCCCAGATTAAATTGCCAACCATAGGTATCGCCGATATACATATGGCTCGCCAGATACTTTCTATAGCCTTTATCAGTATGACGCTTTTTAAAACTATACGGTAAACCATCGTCATTATTATATTGCAAAACGGTGCATAATGCAACTTCGCCTGTCGGCAAACGCCAAACCGGCGGAGCGCCAATCGGTACCGGCGTCCTAAAATTGCTTTGATAATAAGCTTTACGGTCTTTTACATTATAGGTCACATCCGTATAAAGCGATGAAAATGCTATCGTTTGAAAATTATTACTATCATTAATAGTATACTTCACTGTCTTTTTCAAACGTAATGCCTCTATAACTTGCAAAAATGTACCAAAAGGCGAATAATCGGTTGGCATATCATAATATGGTTTAATACCGTCATATTCTGCCTCGCTGCCGGCATATCTAAACGGCTTAGTAAAGAAGTGAGTACCGTATTTGGTATCATCCATACGCTGAACTAAGCCTCTACACTGTATTATCTTTTCATTATTTTCAAATTTATCAAAAAATGGATTTTGAAGATTTGCAATATTATATAAATCCCAAGTCGGATTAAGCTTAAATTGATCTACTGGAATCCAACCATTCTTACCATTCCATACGCACAAATGAAACTGTTTCAGATACGTAGTTTCATATCCGTCAAGCGAATAGATACACCAGTTTTTAAGGTCTTCTACCCAAAAATATTTAAGCTGTGATGGCATTGTTCTGCCATACGCCAAATAACCTTCGTCTGTAACCTGCCCAGCATTGTTTACCGATGCATTACTATAATATTCCGACGGAGTTATCCAACCGCCTACAGAAATCATCTTATCAATTTCTGTATTTTCATCTGAACTGGTATCTGTTTCAGACGGCTTAATCGTTACGTTATTATCGTTTACAGAAAACTTATATTCTTTATATGTTACTGTTCGATTAGCCTGACTTTGGAATTCTTCATTATAGTCTATAATTTTTGCCATATAAATATTTATTATGAAGATTGCAGGACTTGACCTTTCTATCAGTTCTTCGGGCGTAATTATTGAAGAACTTGACAATAATTTTAACGTCACAAAAGTCGAACGACACGGTTTTACGAAAGTTTTAAAAAACAGTGCCGATAATATCGTTTACTATAAAACGACCCAGTTCAAGAATGACTACGAACGTTATCAATTTTTCTGTGACAATATAATCTGGTGGTGTAAAGATTGTGATTATGTCGGAGTCGAAGACTATGCTTACTCCATGTCTGGCGCTTCAGGCATGATTTTCAGTTTGGCAGAATTCGAAGGAAATATAAAACTCAGCCTATTTAGACACGGATGCAAACTGAAATTCTATACTCCTAACCAGAACAAGAAATTCTTTGCCGGTTACGGTTCAGCTGACAAAATCGGAATGCGAGACGCTTTCGATAAATGGCAAGGTGTCAAACCAGACCTTTCTGACCTGCCGGCTGTAACTAACGGAAAAGCTGGTAATTCTCCTACGTCTGATATTATAGACGCTTTTGCTATATGCGAATTCCTTAGAAAAGAACTCAGAATCAAAAACAATATCGAAATTATGGCAAACCAGGAAAAATATATCCAGGAATGCTTCCTTACAAAAACTAAAGAACATCCTTGCGGACTTATACTTTCTGACTTTATCTATAAATAATTATAGTGTAAAATAAAATTTATAACAGTTTTTTCCAAAATTTGCTATATTTTATTTGATTAAAAGGATTTAGATAATGATTGACAAGATATACTTAGACGTAGACGGTGTTCTGGCCAATTTTAGAGGTGAATGCGAAAAATATAACTGCATTGACGGCAATAAAGTCGACTGGGATATTATTCACCAGAACTCGCCTGAATTTTGGGAAAATATGGAATGGCTTCCGGAAGGAAAAGATTTTTATGAATGGGTAAAGAATCTTTGCTCACAGGAAAATCTCGATCTTTTCATTCTTACTTCTGTTAATTATTCTGACGGTAAAATCGGCAGAATGAACTGGTTGAAGAAAAATATCGGATTAGACAAGCACCACATGATTATCGTAAATCTTGGCAAGGAAAAAGCATATTATGCTGAACCTTCTGCGTTATTGATTGACGATTTTAGAAAAAACTGTGACGCTTTCTCTGAAGCCGGCGGACAAATCGTAAAATACGAATCGCCGCAACAGGCTAAAGAAGACATCCTACAGCTTATCGGTAAATATTAAAAATAAAATCCTGGTTTCGACCAGGATTTTTAATATTTATAAATAAGTTATGGCTAATTATGCTGCAGAATTTACAAAATTATTTACCGGTGCAGGCTGTTCTGTTGAAGGAAAGGACTGGAATGCGCCAAAATATTTCGACGGCCAGAACAATGACTGTTATAAGGCAGAAACCGCTTTAATTTCTGAACTTACTTCTGAAGCATACTCAAATTTCGGTTTCGAAGTACAATATTATGTCAGGGATATGAATACGAAGAAAGATATTCTCTTCGGCGAAGACAATATTCCTAACGTAGTTCGCAGATTCATTCTAAAAATGTACACTGACAGTATTCCGCAAATGCAGAAGAGCTATAACCTGCAGGGTATGATTTATACCGAACTTATTACCTGTCAGTGCACAATCCAACATTTTTATGATGCAAGCCAGCTCAGTTATCCTGACCTGCAGGACATCTATGAACCGATTGAACCGAGAATCGGCGATATTGTGTATATCGAATATTCAGATACATTCTACGAAATCGTAAACGTAAAGGAATTCGCTGAAAATACCAGCTTCCTTAGCGTTCCTACTACATATACCTTTATTCTCCGTGTCTGGCACAATAATACGGATAACGTCGACGAGGAAAATGTCAATCCTGATCAAATGGAAGAACTCCGTCATTACGAAGAACTTGGTGAAACTTTCAACCTGGACCTCACAAATGACGAAAAGAATATTCCGACCAGTACGGTTGGTCCTGAAAAGGATATGCTCCAGACAAATACCGACTCAAAGAAAGATACAGACGAAGGTGAACTTCCGAAAAAGGATCCGAGCGTTGTCGAACCTACCGACAACGTTAAAACACATGAAGAATTTGTACCGAACGAAACCAAGGTAGAAAACCCACAATATTATGACCCGTTCGAAGGCTGGTAATAGATGCCGTTATTAAATGTCTATCAATATCTTAATGCAGTTAAACCTCATATCACATACAGGTTTAATTGCGACATATGGCCTTATAGAAGCGACAATAACAATCGCGAAGATGTTGACCCGCTGTATCGTCGCCGTACCTATGCCGTTAAGAAAATAAGCCAGCCAGTATTCAAGTTCGACCTTGAAAATAAAAAATATTTCGGCAATACACAGTTTATAATTCCTATTCTGAAATTTAGCGAAAGCGAACTCGAGATAACATTTGAAGAAACTGACGACATGGAAATCTATAAGTTCCTTGCCGAACGTTATAGTGAATCTCCGTTCATGAGAAGCAGCATATCAGGTCTCGTCAATATCGAAATAACACAATTTGACGAAACTATGAAAAATATTGTCGACAAGAAGCATTATATAGCGATGCTTAAGTCTTTCGATACTCCGACATTTAACAATAACGGATATGGTGCACCTTTAGAAATTTCCGCCGTTTTCAACATCCTTTACATATTCGACGGAAAAATCGAAGAAGAAGGCATAGACAATAAAATCGGGCTTAAATATAACAGCACGACGCAGAAACTCGAACGTAATCCTATTACGGCGCTTGATTTTACTGATCATTTAAATCGTGCAAAGAAAGCAGAGCCTGGTATTGACAAAGAAATTAAGACTGCACAGCATTCATCTACCAAAGTTGAACCTAAGAAAAATCCTGAAGAGGATGCTCGTAAACGTGAAATACGCCAAGAACAGGCAAATATCAGAAACGCTGAAATAGAAGCAGTATCTACAGTCTATAATAATATCTTTAATAACCTAAGCGCTGAAGATAAGCGTGCAATGGCAGAAAAGGCTATCGACGAATATACAAGACAAAATAAAGGTAAAAAACGCGATACTGCATATGATATGTTCAATACCGACAAGGGTCTATTTATCGCCAAATATCTCGATAATGTGAATGCTGCTGACGGCTTGACAACAGATGAATTATCGACAATCAAGGCAAATCTCGTACAGATGGGCACGGATGAAAAAACCGCAGATACATTTATATCCGCGCTTTCTGTCTATGAAGAAAAATATAACGAATATGAAAAAGAATATAATACCATCAAGAATGTTGGTTTATCTAACTTACCGAAAAAAGTCAGCAAGTTTGAAACTGCTAAGACAAATGATGTTATGGCTGACGGTAACGGAAACGCCTTGACCATTACTGATATTAAGACTTCTGGCAAAAATAAGATTCTTATTGTTGAAGACAATAAGCATGAAACTACAAAATTTGAACTTCCGATGAGTATCGTATTCCATAACCAGGCCGCTACTCGTATGAGCATGTCTATGGCTATAAGCAACTCTGCTTCGAATGGTGTTACAGGAACTGCAGATGAAACCGGTAACTTGGTATTTGATACGAAAAGATTATATGAAGGTAACAAGAGTTCTGCTGCGAAAGGTACAAATTCCAATAAGAACAACGAAAACGCAGATCGAGCCGTCGCCCTTGAACTTGTCGGCGCAGTTGCTG
>Ga0265301_10002426_pt1 | contig 21485 bp, 41 predicted proteins | sample AusTroGonzalo_MG_2_FD_193488 | JGI IMG/M metagenome (GOLD analysis project Ga0265301, IMG submission 193488) | Bovine rumen microbial communities from tropical cattle in Woodstock, Queensland, Australia - Gonzalo_04 | ecosystem: Host-associated > Mammals > Digestive system > Stomach > Rumen ... | reverse complement strand
AAATAAGATTGTATCGCCATTCTTCGCTCCCCAGCAACCGCCGTTAGTGGTTGCGCATGAGGAACAGTCACCCGGGCACCAGATGGCATCATCCGTTACCATGCAACTCTGAGTGCCGTCCTTCCATACCGGACTGCTGACTGGCAGGTTGTGCGGGTTCACATTCGTATCCCCATACCATCCGCTCAAGATGATGTGAAGATTGCTCGGAAGCTCACCCACATTGTCTATCCACTCATTGACGATATCGTACATCTTCGTGAACATGAGGAACTGGCACCCGGGCACCCTCGTCGCTATTCCGACAACCCTGCCGAAATAGTCATAGTCTTTGATGTCCCCGCCCACGTGCCAGCGGAAGAACCGATGGAACTGTGCATGTGCCTCAACCTCGCGGAAGTACTTCTCCCTATCCAGCTTGAGGATTGCGCTGTTATTGGCCCGCTGCTTCTGACTCTCATTGTAGCAGCATACGTTCCTGACGTCATAGCAGCCACGCGAGCAGAGCTTGCAGTTACCACAATCCGCAACCGGAATCAGCGAGACGGACGGAACAAGTGCCGTACATTTGCGGTTACCGTAACTCAGTCGGACGTGCAGGTCAGTCGCGTCCTTGATTGCGTCCCTCAGGTCGGTCATCTTCTTGACTCTGAATCTAACCGTCTCTTCCTTGAATTCGGCATAGTTGTGCTTGCCGGTTAACTTTGTTGTTGACATAACTATAAACTGCAATAAACTGTGAAACCTTTCTTTGTTGTCCGGATCCCAATGAATCCTCCCCAGAAATGACTCTTCTGCTCCACGACCTTACAAGCCTCCTCATAGGTCGGATAAGTGCCGACAATAATGTCAGTGAAATTGAATCGTGCCATAACTCTACTTTTCTATTGTCCTTGTTACTACAAAATACATTCTTTTGAATCCGAACGGGCCGTCCACATAGAACGTTCCGTCCGGTACGTGCCTGACTTCGAAGCCCTTTTCTTTCGAGAAATGCTCCGCAATTCGCTGCATACGCTCGTGCGCTCCGTCAAAGGTCGCATGAACTGTCTGCAACGTTTCGTGACCGCCCCTGCCGTCACTCAAATGCTTGCAGTGAAGCAGATAAATCATATTGCCTACCATTGCTTTACTATCTTGAAATTGGATTCTTCGCATATTCATATAGACCCTGCTCCACTTCATCAAACTTCTTGAGAAGGCATTCAAGGTCTTCAATATATGTCTTCTTGTAATCCCGGTATCTGGGCGAAAAGTCGTACCTCTGCACATTACCGTCGCGGTCAACCTTGAGATCCTGGTCTCCACAGCACCCGCCGTTTGCGATGCCGAAATAGCCCTTCATCGTGAAGTTTCTGGCTGGAGCATCCAGATATGGATGGTCGCAGAAGAACCCAACACGATGGGTGATGTGCTCCGTACAGAACTTCGGACTCTCCATCGTCTGCCATCCGTCCTTGATGGGCCCAAGATAGAACCTATTCGCCGTAAGAGCCTCGGCTACATCAAACATCTTGCGGAGTCGTGGCGCCAGAGCCTTGACCTTCGCTTCCAGCTCTTCTATATAGGCATCCCTCTTCGCTTCCTTGTCTTGAATCTCTTCGTCAATAGACTTTCTCTTCGCGAAGATTCCGCCAATGACATCGTCATGACTCGGTTTGGGGTCTGGCACCTCCACGAACTCCAAAGAGCCGCACCCGTGCTCAACCTCCAGCCAATCCCTGTTATCCATAACATCCTCGTAAGCCGTTGCCATATCCCTCAATGTGTCCGCAACGAATTCCTCGTCGCAGTTGATTACTATTCTAATCTGTCTCATGTTTTGCTTTTTTGTTAGTCAATATCGTATCCTATGAATTCGTCGTCATTGATAAGAAGATAGTAGTAGCCGTTGCCACAATCCTTGTATTCAAGGGACAGGCATCCGCTCAATTCAGTCTTTGCCTCGTCCTCCCACCACAACTCCAAAGTAGCCTCGTAGCCTCGGAACGGCACTCTCGGGCTGTGGAAAGTCCTTCGCTCCTTGAGTGCCTTGCGGAACTCCTGCTCATAGTAAGGATGTTGTAGACCGAAACTCTTCAGCGAGATAATCTTCCCCTCTATGGGTACACCCGTGCTCAGTCCGTTCTCATACGGACTCTTAGCGGGGTCCGCAGCCAGGCACTTCCGAATAAAATCGTTAGTAAAGGTCGCCAACGCCGCCTTCTTGATGAACTTGGCGGTCTCATTCTTCGGCTCAATCTTCTGAAGCCAGACCTTGACCACTCGCCCCCATTCAATGAAATGACCCCATCTTGAGCAACCCGGCTTATGCACGATAATGCCGTGTACTCCGTGAGAAATGGTCGCCTCCCTCGGCTTGCCCGCCTGGGCGTACCAATCATTGTAAAGGCACTTCAACTTGCCATACGGATTCTGCTCAAGCCAAGCCTGAGCCTCCTCAATTGTCATCACTTGTCTCATTACGATATGTCATTTATGTGGTTAACTCCTGCCATCCAACTGATTTGGGACAGCTTGTATCCGCCTGCATCCTCCAGCCACTCCTCAATCTCCTCGCTGGTCTCCATCTCGGGAGCCTTGATGATGTCAACCTCCCCAACGCTGTAATCTAAAACTGCTATTATCATATCCTACTTGCTTGAAAAATCGTCTTCCGTAAACTCTATTCCAGCATATGCCTCAATCACATCTTCGTCAGGCACCAGGCTGTCTGCGTTCGCCAGGATACCCCACGACGGTCTGTCGTACATCTCCATAATGTACGCCTGCTTCAGCTCCGCCAACTGGGCGGGACTCAATTCCGTTACTGTCATATCGCTTTACTTTTATTTCCTGCAGGGTTTTTTCTATACCCCATCTAATTAACATTCCCATAGTATTCCTTCGTTCCCCTCTATTACTTCATCCCAATCCTCAAAGAAATCAACACTGTAGTCATTGTCCTCGCACCACTCGCTGATACAATTCACAATGTCATCGTACAACTCCTGATCCGCCATACTGAAAGGACAGCGCATCCGGTCCATCTTCTTGAGTGCCAACTGCACCCTCAACTCATAATCCTCGATGTTGTTGCGACAGTAGGCCGCAATCTCCTTGGTCATTTTCTTCGTTAGCATAGCATACACATATCCTTCCGCCAGAGCCTTCTCTCCCAACTCATCCTTCTCCTCATCGCTCAGCTTGTTGAACTCATCCCAGGAGCCGTAAATCGTCCCCCAGTCACCCATACAATCGTCAAGGCCAGTCACCAAGATGCAACCAGCCTTTTCGTAATAATGATACCTAGTCATAATACAACGCTCCGTTAATTATCGCTTTCCCAATAGGATAATAATCCGTGCTCAGCTCTTCAGCCGTGTAGTTGACCCAGGAGCCGTCGCACTCGCTGAATACCGCGAAGTTATCCCCACTCAACTCAATCCACTTACTGCTCCTCAGTATCCCGAAACAGATGTAAAACCTATAGACGCCCCCACGAATCAGCTCGCGCAGGTGTTCCACGCTCTTAACTCGCTTCTCTTCCATGGCTATTCAATTATTGCTTCAACATATTCATCTGCCTTGATAATTCCTTCCTCCTCCATCCTAATCACTTCGTCCAAGGCATCCTCATAATTGTCAGACAAGAGCGCCACATACTCAACGCCCTTGTCGCTCCTTATTACTGCTTTCATATTAGCACTCGCTGATTACATCGTCACAGTTCACAAAGTACCGCTCAAGGAACAGTTCCGTGTAGTCGGTATGGAATCTATCATTTACCCAAGCCAACACATTGGCATAGGTAAACGGTTGACCACACTCAATCCTCTCATATGGGCAAGATGGCGCATATACTCTCTCATTGGTCGGGACCTTCCACCAATTGCCGTATTTTTCCAGCAACTGTTCCTTCTTCTTCTGGTAGCCCCTGTCCATCTCCTCCGCCTTGCTCACATCGAATACTTCGCCCCACCAGCCGCGAGCCTCATCCGCATCTACCTTGTTATCTCGTACCGGGTGAATCTCAATGAACCACACATGGCCGGTCTTGTCCTTGAAGTTCGTCCGGATCCGATAGTTGCCTATTCCTCCCTCAACAGTAGGCGGATAGTTCATGCCCATAGAATGCCATGTCAGCACTCCTCGCTGGCTACAATACTCCAGCGTCTCAGCCTTGCGCTCCTCAAACATCTCCTTAGCCTGAGCCCTCTGCTCGTCGCTGATTTCATACTTGTTCCAGCAGTTCGGCCAGTTTACATAGTGCCCGTCGGTTATGCTCCTCCCGTCCTCATATCTTCCGTAGCCGACCGCAAATCTCGCTTCCCTGATGCCCTTGTCGCTCTGCATCATCTCGCGGAACATCTCGTCCGTCAAAATTGGATACTTTGCCATAATCTAAATGTTATAAAGTGATTCAATATAACCTTTCCTCGCCTCGGTCATCCCCCTCAGACACGCACCACGATACACCCAACAGTCCCCTGCGCGGGTGAACGTGTCATACAACGCCCAGGCTGGATGCTCCAAGTCCTGGTCCTTCGGTTCGCCCACTTGGAACAAACCGTTCTTGCAACATGCCGGCGGAACACAATCACGCAATTGCGTCACAACATCGTCCGCCACCAACTGGCCAACACTAATCCTAAGAGAGCCGTCACGCTCCCAATCCTTCATCGTGTACATAGCCTCTCCTCCATCTTTTTAACAAACTCTTCAATCAGCGCGTCATTCTGCTGGTCGTCCATCTCGGTCTGGACGGAGAAATGCGTCCACTCCAACTTCTCTCGCCATTCAATATCCTCGCCCTTAAAGACTGTCACAGTCAGAGTGACAGACCAGTACTTGCTCTCTCCGCTTTTGTCCTTGAAAGTCTTCAAATCAACAAATCCGTTGATGTCCACATATTTCCTCTGCAGGCGTGCGAACTCGCCCAGTACTTGCTTTATCGTTTTCATATTTCCTATTTCTTAGTAGTTAACAATCTTCGGCCCGCTGCAAAGCATCCAACTGTTTGCCTGCAGATTCTCAATGCCGTATTCTTCTTTGATTCGCGTATACTCATCCAACCGGATATGATGCGCCCTGCAATCCACCGACTCCACTTTCGTGATGTCTACGCTCGGCTCGCTGTGCAGATACACCTGCCTGCGGAACTCGTCAAAGTCGCCCGCCAACTTCTTCAGCAAAGCGACCTCGGATTCAATCAGCGTATCGCCAACAGACCAGTAATTACCGGACCACGACGGCTCAATATTCCTATAAAGAGAGCGGGCCATCTCTCTCAAGACAGCCCACTCGCGCTCACTCAGTTTCATATCATCTCGTTTATTGTTGCTGCTATTGACTCAAGCCTTGCGTAGGTATCCACTACAAGTCTTTCCAAGACCTTGCGGTCAAGGTTGCCCAAGTCGTCCTTCTTTGTCGCTTGGTCGATCCGGTGAATCGCCTCCCATACTTTCTCTGCTACTGCCTCCATCGCTCTACCTCCAATCAACCCTGCGGCCGTCTATGTATCTGAACCCCCAGCCTCTCGCTCGCTCCTCGTCCAACGCAATCTGCATCTGCTCGCACTTCTTCATCCACTTCGCCTTCCTCTCCCTCAGCACTCGCCTCGCAGTCCTCGTCACAATGCGGCCGTTGCTCAACCTAAGCAACAGACCGCTCAACATCATCCTACCACTCATCGCTCACGCCCTCCATATCCAGCTCCGCCTGCTCTTTCGCAGACAATGCGTCGTTAACCTCGTCCGCGACTTCCTTCGCCTCCTCCATGCTCAACACCATCTCAAAGTCACTCCGAGCAATCCTAATAACCTCCGCAGTAGTCACTGCTCCCTCGATGGCCAATACTACCAGTATCCCCATCACGATTTTCTCAAATTTGCTCATTGCTTTTACTTTTAAGTTGTTTATGATAAAGCGGCTCTCATAGCCTGCATTTCGTCCTCATAAAGAAAACGAGGAAACTTTGCAGCCTCCTCGTCCGTCAGTTCAACCTCGCGCCACTCGCCCGTGCGCTGGCCCATCCAATCGGTCGGACAATACCAATATGTCCTCTTCTTCTCATTACTCTTCATAGAACTTCCCTCCCTCAATCTGCCAGTGACGGTTCAGCAAGTCCTCGATCTGCCACTGCTTGCTGCACAAGGCGATCGCCTCGCAAAAGTTGCTAATCATCGTCTCTCTGACGGCCTTCGCCCTGGGCATACTAACTCGCTCGGGCAGCTCAAACACAAAGGTCCTGCCGTCCATCGTTCCTATTACCTTCTTGCCCTCAATCCGGCAATCCTCCCTATACGGAGCTATCTGAATCGTTCTCATCGTTCTATCCTCCTATCGTGAAAACAACCTCCGCCATAGAGTAGAGATAATCGTCCTGATGGCTCATAATCTTGGCATACTCTTTTGCGTCGCTCTCGTCGTCGCAAGTGAAAACTACGGTCGGATTCCATCCGGAAACCTTTGACCAACGAATAACTAAATACTTTTTCATATACTTTTCTTTTAAGTTGATAATTCGTGAGCGCATCGGGATTCGGACCCAACTCGCCCTGCCGTTCGTATCGTTTTTATCTTTGCATCGTTCCCACTCAGATGCCGTTAAAGAACCTTCCGATACCATAGCCTCCAGATCCGCTGGGGCATAGTTCGCCCTAGCAGAGTTTGCTCGTTGCTCGTTCAGACTTTTTACCCTACTACGCTCATCCTTGCTATCGGCATTGCGTAGTAGGTCGGCTCTTTCTTTCCGAGGCTTTCCTGCAATGTATCATCGCGCACCGCTCGCTCGCATTGCTCGTTTCGCCTTACTCTATGCAATCGTCGTTACTATCCAACGACTGCCAAACTTACTCCGCACTGGTCTTACTCGTTTGTGCCTTTCAGTGGGTTCTCTTCGGTGCTAATGGTATTCTTTCTGCCTGTCCAGTCGTGCATCCACAAAGTCCCTTCGTTCATTCGCACGGAGTCCGTTCGTGTATGGTCGCAGTCGTCCGTCAAGGCATACTTATCCCATTCGTTCTCCGCATTCCCTCTGCCAAGACAATATCCACCCACTAATCCCTCAAGGATATTGTCCGCCTACTTACCTATATCCCCATCGTGGCAGTAACGGGGCGGTCTGTTCGTTCGTGCCGTCTGCAGTCCCTTTGTGCCTATTTAGGCAGTCCGTTCGTGCGGTCTGGCAGTCGCTAGAGAGCCGATTTCGTACCTATAGCGGTGCATTCAAACCGCTATAGGCAAAAAGCGGAATTATTCCGCTATGGGGGTAACGATTTCAACAAGTGCGGACTTACGCCCTACCTTATAGTCAATGAGGTTCTGGATTGACTTTGAAACAACCGCACCAGCACACGCCCTACCTTTGAGGGTGCGCACTTTGTATCCGTCCTTTGTTTTGATGCATAACTCACCGCTAGCGGTCTGATACGGATAACAATTAACAACAACTTCCAGAGCAGTTTTGTATAACCCTTTTGCCATATTGGCGGAATTACGACACGCAGAAGTTGTTGCGGTCAATTGCCTGTATGCATACTCAATTGAGTTCGCAAAATTTGCAAGTTCCGTTCTGACTTCCTTTTTAGCGGTTGCGGTCTGGTTGATGATTTCCTTCTTTGTAAGGTTCTCAATACCATTGTAAATTGTGTGTTTCATGATGTTAAAATATTTTAAAAATTAAACTTAAATGTCCGGTTAATTCCTTAACCCTTTGCAAAGATAAGTATATATAACTATATAACAAGCGGAAAATTAAACTATCAAACAATTTTTCTGCATTCTAAAATAAAATTTTGTAACTAATTGAAAATTAATAACTTACAACGCAAAAAAAATTGCATTTTTCCGCATTTCTTGGAAAATTTTATCCCATTTTTGCAACTTACTGAAAATCAATATTTTACACTTTATGCCATTTTTCCACATTTTAGAATTTCTAAAATATTTTAATAACCCCAGGATCCTTTATAAAAAATTTTAATAACTGACAGAACTGACCAATTCCTAAACTTTTTTAATATCTAATACCATCTTCTTAAATATCCTTAAAAACCCACCAGCAGAGAGAGTTTTGAAAAAATTTTAAAAAGTTGGGATCAATTTTTAAAAAAATTTAAAAACTATTTTTTTTATATAGGTATTGCACGCACAACGACCGTTGTGTAATTGTAACTAATTGAGTTTTAGACTAAAACGATTTAATTTTAACGCAAAAATTGAAAGGGTAGCAAGGGTGCGGACGCCCCCTGCGCGTAGATCCCGGGGTGCGACTCTGAAATTTTTTTTAGTCATTTTTTGTCCCCTGCCAAGTTGCTGTTTTCCAGAGAGTTGACTGTACTCTAACCTTGACCAACCTACATAAAGTACTCACCCAAACACCAATCTACATATATATAAATAATTGATATTCAATAAGTTGTACGAATTGTGATTAGTAAATATATAAGATAGAAATATAAATTGAAAATATTCCTTAGGGAAATTTCCTACATTCCTACATTCGTCTTTGTAAGTTATTGATTGTCAGTCCGTGAAACTATGTAGTTTCCATTTTCAAAATCTACACTAAATCTACATTTCCTACATTTTCGTACATTTTCCTACATTGGCAAGGTCTTTGTTGCCTCGTGGAAGCCATGAGCAGGACGAGAAAAATCAGGGGATTTGGCGGAAAGTACTCTGTTTCCGAGAGCGGGAAAGTGTACTCCGGCGGAAACGAGCTGACGCTGATAGGCGGGAGGTATGTGAACCTCTGCCACGGAGGCGATGTGCAGAGGGTGGATGTGGCGTATCTCGTGGCGAGGGCGTTCGTGAGCAATGTGGCCGGGAAGGAGTATGTGTGGCATCTGGACGGGGATGTGAGGAACAACCGGGCGGAGAACCTGGCGTGGAGGGAGGTGAGGCAGAACCTGGGCGGTGGAGGCAGGCGAGCCTTCAGCGGAGGGATCCTACAGTACGACCTGGAGGGGAACTTCGTGGGGATGTTCCAGACTGTCCGGGAGGCGTCGGAGGCGACGGGTGTCGCGAGGGCGCTGATTGACCGCTGTCTGAGGGGTGAGGCCAGGAGGGCGAAGAAGTGGGTGTTCAGGAGGGCGTGAGATATGATGGTGGAGAGCGTATATATAATGAAGGGCGAGAGCGTCGGCGATGCCATGGAGAGGGCGGAGCGGAGGATGAAGGAGCGTCTGTGGCGTGAGGTCTGGCGCGACCTCGTGGAGCTGGACGGCGTGGAGTATGCCGTCGAGGAGAAGGAAGGAGGCATTTTAATAACTGCAAGATATGAAGACAAGATTTGACATTATGGACGAGGTGTGGTTCTTCAACACCTCGGAGAGGCGGTTCGACTCCGCCCAGGTTAGGGGCATCCGCGTGGTGCCGACGGGCATCAGCAAGGACGAGGAGGGGAACGACCGTCTGGACGGCTATGCCGTGCTTTATGAGATGGACAGCCGCGTGGTGCTGACGGAGAGCGAGGTGTTCGCTTCGGAGGCGGAGGCGCGTGAGAGTTATGTAAGGTTTTTCACTGGCTCATAAAGGGGTGGCCGGGTGTGATGCGGCGGTCCATGCCGAGGACGGCGTCCAGGGTAGGTCGGCAATATGACGGGGAGGGAGCCCCGGGAGTTCTGTTTGTACTTAATTTTCTTTCTCCCCGTCGGATGAAAGGCTCCCGGCATAATCATTGTAGGCCAATTGTCGGCAGAGGCTGGCAGCCGGGGAAGACCGGCATTTTGGGGGGGTGTTTGGTTTTGACTTGCGAGAGGCAGGTACTGACTTACGCACTGAGCGGTGATCTCAGTTGAAAAAAGCACCGCAAGATTAGATGGCAAGAACATTTTCGGCAGGATAGCGGACAAGGTTCGCGGCCTGCGCAGAGCGTTTGCGGGAGATAATTTCGCACTGGCTGTTGCCTAAGGATTTCTGGGTTAGATTAAACCCGGTGGTGGAGATGGGCGGATTGACCCGCTCTCAGTCCTGGAGCCGGACTCTAAATGGCTAGCCTAAGCGTATGAACAAAGTCAGTATGGGCACTCGTATAGGACACGGGTTCGACTCCCGTCACCTCCACATGACGCCGTGAGGCGTGATATCCATGGTTTTAGATTTAGGCTATGCCCAGCCCTGGCGGGAAGTTGGGGCTGGGATTTTGAAAGATTGATTTTTTTGTTATATATTTGTAGTGGCGCTTATGGGTACGGCGTCAGGATGAAGTTTAGGCGAATCCTCGTCGGGAGTACCCACCCTTCTTCGGAAGGAGCTCGACGGGGATTTGCCGTTTTTTTTACTGAAAAAACCGCAGTCAGTGAAATACGATTATGTGATAGATTATCTATGCTCCACGGCCGGCGTCTCGTTTGAGGGCGCGGGCAGTTCGGACAAGCGTGTGGACAAGTTGACGGAGGCGGGGATAGCCGAAGCCCTGCGGAGGTACATACTGGGCGAGGAGGGGGACAGCGGGAACGATTTCTTCCGCGTGGTGGATGACCAGAATGTGTGCGTCTTCAACGGCAAGTTCTTCGAGCGTATGTCGGATGTGAAGTTGGAGGGCATCATAAGGGACACCTTGAGGAAGAAGGGTGTCGGAATGGTGTACCTGCTGGGGTCGGTGAAGACGATAACGCGGTATGTGATTGACTCGATGCTCGCGGACGAGGACAAGCGGTTTCATCCGGACCGGAGGTATGTGTGCTTCCGCAACTGCGTCTTGGACTTGAAGACGATGAGGGTGAAGGAGCACAGCCCGGAGTACTGCACGGACATCATAATGAACTTCGACTACGACATGGGGGCTCGGTCTGCTCTGTGGGACAGGGTGATAACGGAGACGATCCCCGACGAGGGGATGCGTACCGCCTATCAGCAGTTCTGCGGGGCTTTTCTCTTGAACAGGCACGAGTACAAGTTTGAGTATGTGTGCTTCGTGATAGGCGAGGGTCAGAACGGCAAGAGCATCATCTGCAAGGCTCTGGTCAATGTGTTCAAGAACGAGGACGAGCGGGGGCAGGCTGTGACGAAGTGCGTGACGACCTACACGCCCGACCAGCTCTTCCGAAGCCAGCAGATGCAGTATGTGATGGCCGATGTGCAGGGCAAGATAATGAACTACTGCGACGATGTGTCGGACAAGGATTTCTCGGGAGGCGATTTCAAGGCGTTCGTGTCGGGAGGCGAGTTCCGAGGCAGGAGTCCTTACGGCAGGGAGGTCATAGAGGTGACGGATGTGCCGCTGATGCTGTGCTGCGCCAATAGGATCCCGCCGACGACTGACGACTCGGAGGGTTATTTCAGGAGGTTCGTCATCATCAACTGCCCAAACCATATTTCCGAAAAGGACAAGGACACGCAGTTGGAGGCGAAGCTGAGGGATGATAAGGTGCGGAGCGCTATCTTCAACTGGATGGCCGAGGGGTACAAGCAGTTGATAGCGAACGAGTGCAAGATAGACATGTCCGACGCCGTAAGGCAGTTGAAGGAGGATATGAAAGCCGACTCCAACAGTTGCAGGCGATGGATAAGGGAGTTCGGATATGAGGCATGTGAGCCGACGGGGACGAACGACCCGAGGTGGAAGTCCTTGAGGGAATGGATGCAGATATACGCCCAGTACTGCAAGGACTATTCTGACGGAATGCCGAAGACCTCCAAGTCTGTGGCTAAGATTTTCAAGGAGATGGGCTTCCAGATGGCGAGGCGACCGGACGGTGTCTGGTACTGCATCGGCAAGAAGGGAGACGAGGAAAAGGCTGAGGCGTCCAAGGTAATCCAGGCATCGCTGGGGCTGACGGACGATGATGGCGACAATTTACCGTTCTAGGATATGTTTGAGTATGATGCGTTGGCGGCGTTGAGAAATACGCCGAGATTGCTTGGGATGGAACTGCAGGAGAAGGGGCGGAACAAGTTGGAAGGTCCCTACTACCTCAACGGCGACTTGCACCCTTATAGGAGGGACAAGTTGAAGGTGTTCGTAGGGCGCGGATGCGTCTGGATAGCCGAGGAGGGAGGCAGATGCATCAGCCTGACGCAATGGCTGATAGAGTTCGGCGGAGCGTCGGACTACAAGGACGCCATAAGGATGATAAAGGGCGAGAGCCAGGCGTTGGTATGGACGCGTGAGTTGAGGGAGAAGAGCCGTGGGGAGATCAAATATGTGCCCAGGGAGGTGCTGGAGGCGTCCAGATTGTATGATTTGCGGCTTTGTCCGCTCTTTAGGTGGATGTGTACGCTTTTCCCCGAGGAGAAAGTGCGTAAAGTGTGGCGAGAGTACAATGTGACGACCGACGGGCAGGGAAATGCGGTGTTCTGGTATGTGAACCAGGAGGGGAAAGTGCTGTATGACAAGCGGATTGCGTATAGGGAGGACGGCCATAGGGATAAGTCTCACTTTCCTGCGAGGAAATATAGGGTAGCGGACGGCTACTCTGAGAGATGTTACTTCGGGGCGTGTGTTGAGGCGGACGGGAAGAGGGCTTTCGTCGTGGAGTCAGAAAAATCCGTGCTGCTGGCAAGGCTGTACTACGGCAGGAGGTTTCTTGCGACCGGCGGAAAGGGCAATCTGAGGGAGGTAGAGCCGGGGATGATGCTGTGCCCGGATATGGACGCGAGGACTGAATGGGAAGAGAAAGGTGAAGTGTGGCCGTGGTGGGAGAAATGGGGCTTGCCCGAGGGGCAGATACCCGACCATGCGGACATCGGAGATATGATAGAGTCGAAGTTATGTCGTGTATCTGGAAAGTAGCAGAGGAGGACAGGCGGTGCGAGTACTGCCTATGGTATGAGGGCTGTGACGAGCGTCCGACCGAGAAGATGGAACGGGAGAAGTTCTATATTGAAACGATGTCTATCCTCGTTGGGAAAGACATCCTTACTGATACGCACGAGAGGAATGTGGTGTATGGGAGGAACATGGTGGCGTATCAGTTGACCCAGGAGGGCTATGGCGTATGCAGGATAGGCAGGATATTGGGAAGGCACTACACCACGGTTGTGTATGCGAAGTACCAGATCATTGAGATGCTGAGAAACCCGAGGCTATATAAGCGGGAGATGGAAATTTGGGAGCAATTTCAAAAAATCATAAAATCTAAGTATTATGTGGAAGAAGATTCAGAAATGGTGGTACTTCCGGGTTCAGAATCCGGTGGTACGCAAGGGTGAAGCAGGCGGCTTCAAGTGGGTATTTAGGCGTTTTTGGCTCGAGATAGAGACGAAAAGCGGAAACTTCAAGGCTCGGTTCACTGCCGGGGAGCATCCGTACGGAGCATTAATCTCTGATAAAACGGATAGTAATATCCACGGTTTTTGTGAAATCTTATATGAAGTGGGAATGCTTCTTACTTCTGAGCAGAAGTTTGCAGACGATATCCAGAACGCTCTTAAAAGATACAGCAATAGGATAGAAAAGTCTATTGAGATTAAAGAGGATGAGACAGAAGAAATGATAGCTATTAAAACCGAACAGGCGATCCAAGAGCATATCGACCTCCCTTCCAAACAGAGGCGTAAAGTGGAGAGAGACATAAATGGACGATTTAAGGCTGCGGTAAAAAAAACCGATAAACTTGCAGAATAGCAATAAATTTTCTACCTTTGCATAGTAAGGTATGTGAGAGATACCTGGTAGAAATTTTACAGCCCCTGCTAGTAGATGGTTGCTCTCACCTGCCATTGAACGCGGGGGATTGTTATTTAACTATGTTTAAAGAAATCTGGAAACCTGTGGTTGGGTACGAGGGACTCTATGAGGTAAGTAGCATCGGTAGAATAAAAAGCATGAAAAGAATTGTCAGAAACAATGGCGGATATCGGACTATTCCCGAGTTAATTAAAAAGAATTCCATAGATAGAAGTGGTTATGAGTTTGTATGGTTATGGAATAAGTCGGGACGAATTCATAGAGTACATAAACTTGTTGCTTTGGCTTTTATTCCTAATATTGAAAACAAGCCATGCGTCGACCATATAAACGGGAATAGAAGAGATAACCGAGTAGAGAATCTTCGGTGGTGTTCTCACAAGGAGAATAGTAACTTTGAAATAGCACGCGAGCGTCTGTCTCAAAATGCTCCTTGGCGCGGGAAGTATGGCTCAGATAATCCGTTTGCAAAATCCGTCATTCAGTGCGATTTGAACGGTAGAATTATTCGAGAATTCGGAGGAGTCTTAGAAGCTTCTCGAGAGACGGGAATTAACCATAGATGCATATCCGACACCTGTAGAAAAAAGCAAAAAACAGCTGGCGGCTATATATGGAAATATAATAACATTAAGCAATATGAACCTTAGAATTATTCAAGACCGCACATTTGATGCGGAGTGCGCGAGAAGGGCTGGTCTGATTGACCTGCATGACCAGATTCTCGCAAGATTAAACGGATTGTACCCAGAACTTAAGGATTACATTAAGCAGGCCATGGAGGTCTACGGGGAGGTAGGTGATTCGCTCACCGAGGCCAGAAGTCAGTATCTGAAGGAACATAGAAGTTCTTTAAAATTAAGGTATCGATGAATAAAAGAAAAAGCCAAGGAGGTTATGAAGAATGTGTAGGAGGGGTCAGACGGTGATGTTTAACGGCGTCGAGTATAGGTTGACGCTGAAAGGGCGACTTTATGCGGAGTGGTTGATGCTTACAGATAAAATCAGATGTCTTCTTACGAGAAAAAGGTAGAGGCGGCCATAAAGTTGCTTCAAAATATACCTCAGGACGGTCCCATCGAGTTATGCTACTCGGGAGGGAAGGACAGCGATGTCATCCTTGAACTGGCGAAGATGGCGGGAGTGCCCGTTGTTCCTATCTACAAGCAGACCTCCATTGACCCTCCGGGGACGACGAAGCATGCGAAAGAGATGGGTGTTGAAATCCGCAGACCAAAGGAGACCTTTTTCCAGTTGGTCGAGAGGAAAGGGAATCCCAGCCGTTTCAAGCGTTTCTGCTGTGAGGTGTTGAAGGAGTATAAGATTTACGATAGAGCCATTGTCGGGATAAGGAGGAGCGAGAGTACCAAGCGTGCGGCGAGGTACAAGGAGCCCGAAGTCTGCAGGATTTATCCCCACGGTGACACCGCAAGGCAGTATTTCCCGATTTTGGAGTGGACGGACGCAGATGTGGAGCGCTTCATCAAGGAGAGGGGGATTAAATGTGCCCCGGTCTATTATGACGAGAACGGGGTGTTCCATGTGGAGCGGAGGCTCGGGTGTATTGGCTGTCCTCTGAAGAGCGACAACGGCTTGTCGGATTATAAGAAGTATCCCAAGTTCCTTAAGGCTCAGATTAGGGCATACCAGAGGTTCCTTGACAATCATACGACCTCAAATTGGTATAAGAGGATAGACGGGAGTGCCATTAATGGTTTCTTCTATTACCTGTTCTGCAAGTCTGACGAGGAATATCAGATGCGTACGGGGCAAGACCAACTCTTCGGAGAGGAGAGGGTGGATCCCAAGAAATTTATGGAAGATTATTTCGGTATAAAATTTGAATAGAAACCCGATTTATTATGGAAGATCAGAGAAACATTCATTACCGCAAGGGTGGGAAGCTTACTCACTGCGGAGTCGAGTGTCTGCCGGAAGGCAAGGACATCGAGAGAATTATCATTGCTCGTATTGAGTACAAGGAGAGCGAAATGATCAACGGAAGGACAGAGACCGGAGTATGGGTGGCACATTTTGCGCCCAATCCGTACACCAATCTCCCTATGCTGTTGAATGCAACTAACAGGAAAAGGCTCGTGAAGCAATTTCCGGAGTGTGACGGTTACCCAGCAAGGCTGGAGAATGTTGCCGTAAGGCTTACGAAGGAGAAAACCAGGGATGTGCAGGACGGCGGCGAGACTTGGGGGCTTCGCATCAGCAAGTTGCCCGCATCGGACGCACCCCAGAAGCCCGCTCCAGCGCCAGCCCAGAAGAAAGTCATCACGGAGGATAAGATTGACGCCGTGGTGAAGTGGGCTAAGGACAACGGCTTGTCCGTGGAGCAGGTTGCCGATAAGTATGATTTCGCGTCGGACGCCGTAAGGCAGACTATCGCCGACGCATTGGACGATTTACCAGCATAGGAATATGACTAAGGAAGAAATTTGGCTTCGGAAGAGGCTCGGAATGATTACCGCGAGCGAACTTGGGCAGATTACCAGCGCCAGCGGAAAGATTATAGACGGCAACTTGTCGTACATTAGGTCAAAGAGATGGGAGAGAAAGCATGGCTTCTCCCATCCGGTGACCTCTTGGGCTATGGAGGTGGGTAGCGAGCAAGAACCTATGATTATAGAGTGGTGCCGCCACAACCTCGGCTTTGACGAAATCGTATACTCAAAGGATTTGCCCGACATTCCCTTCTGGATTGGCACGGACTGCCCCATAGGAGCGTCGCCGGATGCTTTCACGCCAGATATGCGTGTCGTGATAGAGGCTAAGACTCTGGTAGGCGCGACCTCCATTGAGTTCTTTGGCGACGAGTACACATCCTTTGAGGAGAAGAAATTGGCGGTCTGGAAAGACCACGGCGACCAGATTCTCGGTCAGTTCATTTCAAACTCTGCCGTTGAGGAAATATACCTCGTCAAGTATATCTATCAGGACGACGACATTATGGCGGATACCGACAATCCTCTGGATCCTTGGCGTGGCATTGTCTTTAACTTTAAGCGAGCCGACTACGAGGACTCTATCCTTGAGATGAAGGAACGCATCCGTCTGTTTGACAAGATGATTGACGCTCCGATCAATCCGTCCGACTTCAAGAAGGGCGAGTGGTATATTGACGGCAAGGGTAAACTGCAGAAGAAATGACAGATATTAGTGGGAATATTGTAAAAGACGAGAAAGGGCGGGTTTTGGCTACTCTCTATGAGGTTGACGGCGTCATCCGGGTAGCCAGAACGCCCCTATGCTCCATCGGGGAGTTTTTCCTTATCTTGACATATCTCCAAGATTTAGGTTTTGATGTGAAATGAAGAGTAAGAGCCCACTGAATAGGAGTACCGCTCCTCTAGTAATAAGGCTGTTTGACTACTGCTTCAAACAGGGGGTGCAGGACGCTCGCGACCTTGAAAATGACTTTGAGGCTCAGGAATGGGTGCAGACCTGCCTCCAGAACGGCACATATGGCGTCCTTCCAGAGAAGGATTTGCCCTTTGACTGGCGTCGCTGGCGGTTCACGCTATATCGTTGGTGTCGCATAGCCCATCTGCCGTCCTTGGCGGATGTCTATCTGAATAGGATGGAGCGCTACAAGAACACCTTTGCATTCGCTATCCTTCCGATAGCGATGCGTTTCTATCTTATGGGGGTGCAGGAGTGGCTGGAATATCCCAATCCGAACAATATGGCGTATTTCCTGCAGAACAGCAAGATACACTGGAAGCCGACCCTTCAGCATTTGAAGAAGATGAGGATTTCGGACTTCATTTCCTATGTACAGGAGTTTGCCTATGAAAGGATGGACGGAAAGGTGGAGGGGGATTTGTCAGCAGATAAATACGATGACTTTAGCCGAGCCATCTGGAGATGTACGCAGAAATATGACACCATTGGAGACTACGAAGAGTCAGAGGAGAATTTATAGAGTTCAGCATCTGACGCCTAGCACCTTCCAGATGGACTATATTCTTCTGCCATACGGCTACGCATACAATGCGGACATAGCCAAGGCGAAGAAAGGGGACAAGATAAGGTTTCTTGACGGCGAGGACAAGACAATCTTTGCCGTCCGCAAGATTAAACTGCTGAAGCCAGAGACGGACATCCTTTGTCGTATGCGGTATGGCATTACGATAGCTGGAGCGTTGATGCGGTGGCAAACCGCCGCCCAGATGGCCGGCCACGGGAAGAAGGCAATCAGCACTGATGAATGTTTATGGGTAATACTGTCGGAAGAAGGTTCAGAATAGAGGCGAAGTTCGCACCGAGGGTGCTGCTGCCGTCAAATGCGATAGAGCAGGCTTTCTTCGGGGAAGCCGTTTCCCAGAGGGAGTATGATTTCATTACGCTTGACGGTAAGCAGTGTAAGGGGCGGTTTTTGTCGGCATTGCGTAACGAGGACGGTCGCTTCAATGAGCGACTGGACTTGATTTGTATGAGGAACTGGAATATGCCTTTTGAGTCTATGAAGTCCTTGTGGATTTCAAGGCTGGGGGTCATATCTGACTGTTGGTATCTGATAGAATTAAATTAAATCAAGGCTTAGTGTAACAGGGTAATGGACCGGCCTAAACAACATACCGTCCAGAAGACGGAGATCCCGTGAAAGCCGTGGGGCCTTTATTTTTATTTTCGGATTTTATTCTTATCTTTGTATCAGCATCGTGTCGCAGACGATGAGGAGAAATTTAACGCCCCGGACGAGTAATATAGCGCTGCGACCGCTATGTGAAAATTCGGGGTTTGCTTTATAAGGATGGATGAGATTTGGAAACCAGTGGCAGGCTATGAAAATCTGTATGAGGTTAGTGATATGGGGCGAATCAAAAGATTGCGCCGTGAAATCAATAGGAGTAAGAAAGGCCGACTAATCCTGCATGAGCGTATCTTAAATCCAGGACTTAACAAAGGGTATCCTCGGTTACTTCTTAAAGACGAAAACCATATCGGGAAAAATTATACTGTTCATATGCTTGTGGCAACCGCGTTTATCCCAAATCCAGAGAATAAACCCTGCGTTGATCATATAAATGGCGATAGAACTGATAATCGGGCGTTAAATCTTAGGTGGTGTACTGTAGCTGAGAATAATAGCTATGAATTAGCCCGCAAACATTTCTCGGAATCAAAAATGGGAGATAAGAATGGAATGTATGGGAGAAAGGGAGCGTTAAGTCCATCCCATAAGCCTGTGCTTCAATATAATCGTGATGGTAATTTTATCAAAAGATATTATGGGATAATGGAAGCTCAGAGGGAGACGGGCGTACAGTTTAGAAACATTAGTAAAGTTTGTAAGGGCGAGCGTCGCTTTGCAGGCGGATATATCTGGAGATACGAGGAAAAATGTTAGAGTTGAGGAAATATCAGGAAACAGCCGTTTCGGAAATACGAGAAGCCCTCGGGAAGTATCGCCGTATTGTTTGCGTTATGCCCACTGGAAGCGGGAAAGGGTCCTTACTTGGTTACATAGCTTATTTGTCGGCCAAGAAAGGTACGAAAACGCTTATTCTGGCGCACCGGGAAGAAATTCTGAAGCAGAATGCGGGGCACTGTAGGGAATGCGATATAGAGCCACAGATAATATCTCCGAAGCATCGGAATGTTCCCGACGGGTTGGTGGTATGTGGAATGGTACAAACGCTCCGGCGAAGGGTTGAAAAACAGGAGTGGCTGGAATATCTCCAATCCATTCAGATGTTGATTCTGGATGAAGCGCATATTTGTGATTACGATTTTCTCTTTGGTCTGGTTCCAAACAAGTGCTTTATCTGCGGTTTTACGGCAACAATGGCAAGATACGGCGGGATGACCCAGGCGGGTCTACAATATAATGCTATGGTCATCGGACCGAGCGTGAAGGAACTTATTGATATGGGTTACCTCTGTCGATGCAGATTATATTCTCTGGATGCTCCGTCAATGGAAGATGTGGATTGGGATTACGGGCGAGGGGATTATAATCTAGGTCAAATGGCCGCAAAATTCAAATCAAGGGCTAGATATGTAGGGGCGGTTGAAAACTACCAGCGTATCTGTCCGGGAGAGAAGGCTATTATTTTTGCCTGTAGTTCAGAACAGTGCATCGGTCTTGCGGAGGAATTCAATGCACACGGAATCCCAGCAAAGTATCTCTTGTCGAATAACTTTGACGAGGATGAGGAGTTGTCAGGTGAAAGAAAGGACATAGTAGAAGGATTTGAACGGGGAGACTTTAATGTTCTAATTAACTTGGGCATAGGAGTTGCAGGGCTGGATGTGCCAAGTATTAAGGTCGTAATTCTGATGTATGCCACCACATCTTTGGTCAAGTATTTGCAAAGTTGCGGTCGAGCCAGTCGCCCGGCCCCAGGAAAGAACAATGAATTTATCTGCCTCGATTTTGGTCGGAATTATGAGAGATTAGGAAGATATGAGGACAGTAGAATCTATAGTCTTTGGCACAACACTGGTGCTGGAGGCGGAGTTCCGCCGACGAAGGAGTGTCCGCAATGTGGGAGGCTCGTGCCGGTGTCGTGGACGGACTGCCAGTTCTGCGGATACCACTGGCCGACCCAGCAGGAGACCTACCGTGCGGAGTTGCAGGAGATTGTGGCGAAGCAGGAAGAAGAGGAGACTTTGGAGCAGTATGTGGCGAGAAGAAAACTTGAGGGCTGGTCTAACAATAGAATTCTCGTGGCGGTATGCATAAAGAACGCCGACAACCAGAAGGAGGCGTTTATGCGAGCCATAGAGGTTCTGAGGACGAAGCACGGAGCAAATTTGAGCCCGAAGTTCTGGTATTTCTTCAAGAGGGAGATACTGAGCAAGGTAAAGGTTAAGAGAAGCGAGGACTCTTCGCCGAAACTGTTTTAGGCACGGGAATTGAAGGGAGAATCAAAAAAAGTAAGAATATGATTATTTCAGAACAAAAGGGGAAGGTAGTCGGATTTCAATATAACGAAGACGGATTCCAATTCCAAGTTGAGGCGTATCCTGTTGATATAAATGGGGTGTGGCAAAGTTTTTATTTTCCATTCAATAAGAATAGGCCGAAAGCCGTTAATTTCGACGAATTCTGTGGAAAACGAGTGAAGATAACTGTAGAAATGGAGGAGTAGTAGTTATGGATATTGAGATTAGGCGGAACAAGGATATAAGGTTCGATTTCGAGCTGAAGCCGGAGAAGAAGAAGGAGTTGGAAATGCTTCTATCCACCGGGATCCATCAAGAAATGCTCAATGAAGCAGCTCGCATCCGATATGGGATAGAGCAACGAATATGGCATCATATCAAAACTAGTGAAATAAAGGACCTTGACGGGAACCCTATTACTCCAGAAACTCATGAAATCAAGTTTGATGTTGGTATGGTCGAATATGAGGGAGATACCTATGCGATTCCTACAAAATGGTATGTCCGTCCCAAGAAAAGCGAATACGAGAAATGAGCAACCCAGTAGAAGACTTAATGGCGGTATTTGTCGGAGAGAAGGATAAGATTGGTAAGGATAATCCTATTCTTGTTCCAGAAGGCATGTATTATACCGCAGAACGCATAGCAAAAGAAAACAATATATTGGTTAAGCTTGAGCCGGTTAAGACGGTATGGAAGGAAACGGTCGAGAAATGATAACTTTTGAAAAAATAGACCTGAAAGATTATACGCCGAACTTTCCCGAGGATGTTATAACATTTGGCGATGTGACGGACGAGATAGAACCATCGCGCCCAGATATGTCTGTACCGGCGGCGGTGATAGCAATGCTGAGAGAAGCAAAGGAAAAACACTTGCCGGTAATGTTCACAAACGACGACGAGACTCGAGCCCTTGTAATAAAAGATGCGAACGATCTTAATCTGAAAATAACCGTTAACGGAGT
>Ga0265301_10002424_pt1 | contig 21502 bp, 22 predicted proteins | sample AusTroGonzalo_MG_2_FD_193488 | JGI IMG/M metagenome (GOLD analysis project Ga0265301, IMG submission 193488) | Bovine rumen microbial communities from tropical cattle in Woodstock, Queensland, Australia - Gonzalo_04 | ecosystem: Host-associated > Mammals > Digestive system > Stomach > Rumen ... | reverse complement strand
GCGGATCTCCTGCAGCACGCGCGGCGCCTTCGCGCCCCGCTCGTCGCAGAAATACTTCGCCATCATCGCGATCACCAGGTCCGGCGCCACGAACTGGCCCTTCTCGTCCACGAACATCACGCGGTCGGCGTCGCCGTCGTAGATCACGCCCACATCGGCGCCGCTCTTGCGCACCAGCTCCCGGAGCGGCTCCACGTTCTTCGCCACCAGCGGGTTCGGCTCGTGGTTGGGGAAACGGCCGTCCATCGTGTCGAAGAGATACTCCGGCTCCTCGCCGAACACCTCGTGCGCGAACAGGCACGACATGCCGTTCGACAGGTCGAAGGCGATCTTCAGGCCGCTGTAGTCGCCCTTATACTTCATCATGAAATCGATGTAATCCTGGTGGATGTCCTTCATCCGCACCGTGCCGCGCTTCGCGGCCACCGGCGTCGGCCGGCCCTCCTCGATCCAGGCCTTGATCTGGCCCAGGCCCGTGTCCAGACCCACCGGCAGGGCGTTCTCCCGGCTGACCTTCATACCGTTATACTCGGCGGGATTGTGGCTTGCGGTGATCTGCACGGAGGCCTTGAAGCCATAGTTCGCCGTGCCGAAATACACCATCGGCGTGCTGCTCAGCCCGATGTCCGCGACATCGGCGCCCGCATCGCAGATGCCCTCCACGAGCGCATCGTGGATCTCCTGCGACGACACGCGGCAATCGCGTCCCACCAGCACCTCGCTGGCGCCCAGCAGCTCGGGAAGGAAATAACCGACCTTATAGGCCGTCGTCCGGTCGAAATCCACTCCGTAGATTCCCCGGATATCATATGCGTGAAATGCTCCCATTGTATTGCGTGATTTTGCGGTTAGTTAACAAATGCAAATTTACAAAAATATTTTCAGCTACACAGTCCCGCTCCTCCCGCACATTCCGTGCCTGAACTCAGGCCTCCCCTTGCCGCGCCTCCTCCAGATACGCCGTCAGGGCAGACTCGGCGAAAGAGCGGTTCGTCGGGAGCGCCACCAGGATGTCCGCCCACAGATAGCCCTGGCGCGACACCTTCACATAGCCCGCAAACGGGCAGGTCATCCCCCTCCGGTTGAAATCCGCATACTCCGGCAGCGCGACCTTCGGGATATAGCCCAGCACCTTGCCGTCCGCGCGGACGACCACCTGCGCCTCCGGATCGTGCGGATTGTCCGGCTCCGGCTTCACGAAGCCGTTCACCGGCCCCACGTCCGACAGCGAGCAATGATAGCGCATCCCCGTGATCTCCGTGTGCATCGTGTCCATGTCCGGGCCCACGCCCCAGCCGCACCCCTCGTCATACTCCAGCGACGACAGATACCCCCACGACAGCAACCGCTCCCGCCCCGTGGCGAACAGATCCACCGTCGGCGCCAGCGGCCGCGCCGGCCTTGCCGGCCTGGGCTGCGCCACGTTGGGCTGCGGCTCCGCCGCCCGCTGCTGCGCCTGCGGCTCCGCCACCCTGGGCCTCGGCGCCGGCTCCAGCGGCCTCGGCGTCGGACTCACCTGCTGCTCCGGCCGCCAGTTCACCCGCGCCTGCGGCTTCCGCCGCTCCGGCTCCTTCGGCCGGTCGTGGAAAATCAGATAAAGGGCAAAAACAATAACAGCGATGTAGATAACGTAGAACATACCGCTAAATTACGAGAAATTTTTAACTTTACCCCAACAAAACCACACCACCATGTCACCCACCAAACCCCACTGGACAGAATTCTTCAGCAACCACGAAGACGAAGCCCCCAAAAGCCACTGGACCGAATACCTCGACAACGACGACGAGGCCAACGACCGCGACGACGACTGGGAATGGGACCGCCAGGACGACTTCGGCGACCCCTGGGACCGGGAAGACCCGTCATCGATATAGCCCGATGGGGCCCGGGTGCGCAGCGAGATGATCCTGGAGAAGTTCGACTACTTCCGTAAAGACAATAAAAAGGAAGAACCTCAAGCTTCGTTGTCTATAAATAATAAAAATCGAATAATATTCATTTTGTTGTCTATAGACAATAAAAATTCATTATCTTTGTGAGGAAGAAAAAAAGCACTATGGATGTATTGACTAGACAGCACTATGCCGACATCGTTGATTCCTGGATTGGCAAAGGCAACATCATTGCACTCGTTGGCTCTCGACGTGTGGGTAAAAGTTATGTCCTGAAAGACTTTATCCAACGCCACAAAAACGAAGCGGATATCAATATCATCTATATTGACAAAGAGAAGAAGGACTTTAAAACTATCCGGAACAAGGATGACTTGGACGCATTGATTGAGAAGAGCTTTATCAAGGGGAAGCATAATTGCATTCTCATTGATGAAGCGCAGGAGATCTCTCAATTCGAGGGCAGTGTCTGCAACTGGTACTCGGAAGAGAATACCGATGTCCTCATAACCGGAAGCAATTCAGAAATGCTCTCCGGAGAATTGGCTACACGTCTTTCCGGTCGACACGTAGAAATTCGGATTCATCCTCTGACATACGCCGAGTTCCTGCTGTTCCACAATCTCCCGGACAATGAAGCGAGCCTGATGACATATTTAAAATACGGCGGGCTCCCCGGCCTGAGGAAAGTCGGATTAGACAATGAGGAGCAAGTCTGGGCCTACTTGACCAGCGTCTTCAACACCATTATGCTCAAGGACATCATTGAGAGGCATGACATCCGCAATATCCCCTTCTTGAACAATCTCCTTGCCTTCTATGCCGACACCACCGGGAAACTGACTTCCGCCAACAGCATCTCCAGATACATGAGATCGCAAGAAGAAAACGTTTCGCCCAACTTGGTCCTCCTGTATAGAGGGTTCTACGCTGAATCCTTCCTGATCGATACTGTCTCCCGTTATGACATTCATGGCAAGAAACTCTTCGAATCCAACGAGAAAGTTTACTGGGATGACCTTGGGCTCAGAAACCTCAAGGCGGAAGGAGGTCTGGATTCCTATATCGAGAAGGTGCTCGAGAATGCCGTATACAAACACCTCTGTTTTCTGGGATATAATGTACACGTGGGGGTCCTGAACGCCGGCGAAGTTGATTTCGTTTGCACCAAGCCAGGAAAGACTGTGTATGTTCAAGTGAGCTACATCATTTCAGACGAGAACACCCGCCAGAGAGAATTCGGCCCACTTGAGAAGATTCGGGACAACCATCCGAAATTCGTCATCAGTGCCACACCGCTCCTGACGCAAAGGGACGAAAACGGCATTACGCATCTTTCCCTGAGGAAATTCCTGAAGGATGGTTTTTAGGCTTTACAGCCGGTGATGATGTAGGACATCTTTTCCTCAACAACAACGACGAAGCCACCGACCGCGACGACGACTGGGAATGGGACCGCCAGGACGACTTCGGCGACCCCTGGGACCGGGAAGATTATTAGACACCCTGTCTTAGGTGTGTCAGAATCAAATGCGTTGGGCCCTAACAAACGAGAAGCGGCGCCGAGTTTACTCAGCACCGCCTTAGGCATTAAGAAAAGCGCTCAAAATGGCACGCTCTTGAGCGCATCCGAAACTAATAGTAATTACTTCTTTTTAGGGCCTTTGCTATCGCTGCGGTTACTCCTAATATGAGCGGGGACATGGATTATCTTTCCATCTTGCACCCGATCATAAGCCGGAATGCGATTGAATTTACGCCCATCTCCGTCTTTTGCCATAGTCATTTCCCCGTCCTTTTGCGGGGGTCTTGTGGGGGCTATTCCAAGCCCCCGTTATACATAAGAGAATCATCCCAAGATTGAAGACTATCTTTCACTTCCAATCGGGACCATCATTGGAAAGGCTCTTCCGTTCTTCGGAAAAACCTTATTGCCGTTCTTGTCGGTTATCCATCTGCGAAAGATGAGCATATAACCCGGCGCAAGATTCTTATACTTTCTCATTGTCGTCTCCACTTTTGTAGGATCCACAATTTCATCCGCCACTAACCCGAGCGGACTACAGGTGGGACTCAGTGTTTGGAAATCTGCCGGGCGCAAAGTATATTTGCAAAAGAAAAACAACTCAGAAAAGGGCGCAAACCTTGAGTATGTTTCTGGCGCGGGGTCCCACTCGCGCCTCTTTTGTACCCGGCTAAGTCATATCAGCATTCTATCAGCCTAATACATCTTAGCATGTACCGTACGGCAAATATAACATTTTATATTTGTCATCCAAAACCATTGTATAAAAAGATATTATCAAGTTTTCAACAATCACAATGGCACGATCGAAACACCTAGATAGATATCTATTTCCGATAATAAGTTTGCAAAATCGATTTTTTTAGATATCTTTGTTTCGAAAAAGCGAAACAAAGATATCCAAAAGTCCTATGAAAAAGGGGGTCACCTATTCGACTATCCATCCCGGGATGGTCTTGAAAGAGGAATTAGACGCAAAAGGTCTTAGCAGCAAAGAGCTTGCTTCCACCCTCTCCATGCCCGCGCCTGTCCTTAGCGCCATCATTAACGGCAAGCGGAACATCACCCCCGACATCGCCATCCTTCTAGAAACCGCGCTCGGCAAAGACGCGTCCTTCTGGCTAGCGCTTCAGGCTGCACGCGATATTGAGATTGCCAAGACAAAAGAAGAGTTCCTCCGGAAACGACAAGAGATAGAGACCTGGGAGGCCATACAAAACTATTGTAACGTACGCATCTTGGAGAAGTATATCCCTGGCGGCTTAGGCAAGAGCACCAAAGAAAAGATTAATTCCGTCTTTTCTTTCTTCCATGTCGAAGACGAGCACGAACTAAGAACCAGGTTTCTAGAAGACGTCAATCCTTCCTTCTTCCGACAGTCTTCGAAAGCCTCCGATCCAGTTAACCTATTTACCTGGAAGCACATAGCCTATGCTGCCAGCGATCAGGCACAAAAACCTTCCACCTCTTTTACTGGAGAGAATCGGGAAGAGCTGATCGCCGTTATAAAAGAGATTATTTATCTCAACCACGACACACTCAAAAAGCTTCATGATTCTCTCGCCAAATTCGGAATCATTTTTACAATTCTCCCCAATCAGAAAGGGACACACATTGACGGATTCTCTTTCTGGAGAGGAGAATGGCCCACGATTACTCTTACACTGCGCGGCCAAAAACTAGATATCCTTGCATTCACGCTGCTACACGAGATTTGTCACGTATACGAGCATTTGAATTGCAATGACAAAGAAAAATCCTGCATCTCTATCGATGGCGAGAAATCATCGTTAGAAGAGAAAGAAGCTGACGCCTTTGCTCGGAACAATCTCATACCTTCTCAAGATTGGCAACTTTTTAAAGCCGCCAGCATGGGGATAAGTCCATATGTTATGGGAAGCCGTATTAAAGCGTTTTCCGAAGAGCATCATATTCACCCATCGATAGTTCTTGGTCGCTATCAACATGAGTTTAATGTGTATGACAACGGCCGCGGCATAGAGCGATCAATCAACTAGAGAACAAGAACAGCACTGAAATAGTCCTGCACTGTTCTTGATTTTCAAGCCGGCATGTTATCTATGGCCTTTAGGGATGACCACAGACATCTCGCCTCCGCTACCCTCTTTCTTGGCCAACTTTTCTCATCTCTTTTTCTACAAGGCCTCTATACCTCGCTTGAATAAATGCCAGCATTTTTTCTTTTTTCTTGAAACAATAGCTCAGAGCGAATCCGCTTAGCGTTATAAAAGTCCCCCCGACAGTCACAATATTAACCCAGGTTAGATCCATAAAGAAGAAGGACAGCAACGCGAATGGTAAGAAAATAACAATGCCGATCAGCCATATATAATTCCTAAAGAGCACCCCTCCTTGCAGGGGGAAACGTTTTCGCGCTTTTGCGACTGCACCTTTAAATTTTCGGAGCTCTTCCTTCTTGATATATTCTCCCAACTCGTTTACCTTGCATTCAAGCATTTCGTTTTTTCCCTCTTCATGCTTCAAGGCTTTTTTGAGTTCAACCGCCTCCGCTGCCTGTTTCTTAAGTTCCTCTTGAGTTTGCTTATATTTCTCAAGATAATTAACATCATCAATGAATGCGACATCATTCGCGATAGATTCGCTGCTTATATCCTCAGGAGAGTAACGTTTCGTACGCAGCTCGGCATAATACTCTTTCTTCGCATTGTCATCCGCGTCCATTGCAAGAACCGCATCATATTGCTTCTTTAAGTTATCATATAAAAGACCCGACACCACGGTCTTAGCTTTATTCACGACACTAATTGTAGCGCTACTACTCTCTCCAACTACACCTTTCTTTAACTTAAACCACATCAGTTCAGTAAAGTTCCCCATCCGAGTAATTACCAATGATTTCTTCTCAGTATACTCTCGGATAAAACGAGAGAGTTCATTAGAAAGATTCCCGTCAGAGAGGAACATAAACTTACACTTTTCCAATGGGAAGCCACTTTTACCTTGCCTCAGAATATTGATATAGTCCGCAATCTTGAGATAATCGTTAACCTCACCATATTGATCAGGAGTAAAATGCTTATCCTTTTTCTCCTCAAGATCAGCATTCTCAAATAAGTAATCTTGATTACGCGTTATGTCGATATCATCATCATACTCAACGATATTTAGATCTTTTAGTCTTCTGTAAAAGCTTGTTTTATAGCGTTCAATATCCACATCTTCTCTGCACGCATTTAAGATAGTATCCATCGCGACTTGGGGATAGAGATATCGCTCCTGCATTCTTCTAATTCTAACAGCCTGCATAAAGTAAGCCTCTACATCTTTTTTTGTCTTAGAGAAATAATATAGTCGAATTCTTTTTCTCCCACCTCTCAACACACTGGCCTTATTAATCTCTTCAACCAGATCATAAAACTCGAAGAAACACTTCTGATAGAATTCACCATTCATTCCATAGGCGCTGAACAGATACTCCTCATCCAGAAAAAAATCAGTATCGTATTCCCAACTCGTATCATTAGGCGAGTCCGAATACCTAATCCCTTTATAGATAACCATTCCTTCGCGAATCGAGTTCAAAAAACCTTGGAAACACGCATCTCCCTCCTTTTCAATAATATATCGTGTTATAAGCAAACGATTATCCGTATCCTCCACATGCTCTTTATCGACAAGAAAATCAAAGAAAAGTTGCCCCATCACTATTCTCTCGTCCTCAGATAGTTGCTTGCCCTTAAGGCTCTCGACAAACGCGAGGAAATCTGCTGTTATCTCCTCCTTATACACCTCTCGCTCATTCATTTCAGAAATAATCGCATCGATCTCCTCATCCATCGGCTTAATAACAACGTATTTTTTTTGAGTGTATTGAAATACTTCTTGATTCGAAATAATACATTTTCGTATCACGCTGAAAGGGATTGTGACATTGAATGTTTCTTTAAGAAGATCCGAGATTTCTTCTAATGTGAATGACAGTAAACCTTTGCTCTTAACTCCGACCAGAATAAACCGTTCAATAATAGTGAACACATCTCCTTTTTGAGCTTTATAAAGAGATCGGAAAAGAGCAAGAGCTGAATTTAAATCGCTATTCATATCCGTTATAATAATTGTTTATGTGTTTGAATCATTCAAAAGAATACCGCCATCAATAAAGCCAATAGAACGGCAATACTATACTCCCCCGCCCACACCAGAGACATAAACCCCACCTGATGAATCTGTCGGCTGAAGAGTTAAATCTCTTTTTATGAGCTGATTGGTGTATTTGAGTTCGTAGTCTATTTGTTATCGCACATTATGGCATTCAATCTATACAAACGTTAATACTATTAGTCTATTTTTTCTGCCTGATAAACCCTTTTACCCCCATATTAGAAGTGGTTAGAACGTTCAGGGATCTATGTTTATGCGCCAATATAGCATTTTATTCATCGCTAAGCAATCCTTTTTACCCGTCTTCCGTGCGCACTCTGTTTCGGAGCAGCGATGAGACCTATATAGCCCCGCATTGATCTCGTAGATGGCATTCCGCCATGTCAATCTTACGCTTGTGCATATCGCCCAACATCTCCTTGGCGCCTTCGGTCCAAACCTCATCATCTCCGGAATGCCCGAAAAGCCCGACGCAGATGACAGTATTTCCAGCAAAAGTCAAGCGCATATGCGCTTTCAGGTACCGCTCTAAGAAGCGCGTGCTACCACGAAGGGTCATGACAGGGTATTTGCCAAACATATCTTGACTTATTGTTTTGTTTTCAAATCAACCGCTTGAAGATCAGTGCGATCTTCTTTAACGAGTCGAGCCATATGTTTGTTATATGCATTGGACTCCGGGAAGTATTCTGGGAAATAGTGCAGGTAAACTGGCAAATCCATTTCTTCCTGCAGATTGTTATGGTTGTATTTTGTTAGTTCTGAAATGTTTGGATCTGTCATTCCGTTTCCCTGTTCCATAACGAGAAAGGCCAAAGGGTAATACTTCAACACTGAGTACCACACGCTCCCTCCATTCACAACGTCTATGTCTAATCTGTCCGTAGAGATTATAGTACCACTATGTGGATAATACCAGTAGAATACTCTTACATTCTCCGGAAGGATAGCATTATCGTCAAACAGATAATTTCGGACAATTTTGTCCAAGTTACTGTCGCAGGCACCCGTTTTAGCAGCAAGAATATGGCCTAAGACAGCTTTGACAATGGCAGCAGGCCGGCCCTTAACCAACAGCGGATTAGGAAGAATAAGAGGGGAAGTAAGGGTCGAGGCAACACGATTCAAGAACTTATTTAAATGAATATCATAGCGGCCGCCCAACATGTTATTACACTCCGCACAAATAGTCCTAAACTTCAATCCGTTGTAGCTAATTGTCGTGACGTGTTTTTCTCCTTGATGACTCTCCGGATAACAATGAATGCGAATCTTCCCTGGTTTGAATGCTCCTTTAGGGGGAATATGATCGTCAGAAAGGCAGGGGACTTCTTTTCTACATATATTGCATATGCAATCATCCCTCCTGGTTTTAGGATAGGCTAACCGCATCTTATTAACTGCTTCTTCTTCCATTCTCGCTTAATCAAAAGGCATCCTTATCATTCTTGACTTCAACGAACTGATGGCAATGCATCTGTTCATCCTCGAACAAATAGTACGCATACGAACGAAAGGGGCGGCGGTCACGATAAAATCCACGCTTATCTATTAAAGAACCATTATGCCCGCTTACGCAATAATGGCCATAACAAGTCTTCCGCTTTTTAAACTTGCAGTAAAAGACAGCCCCGGTATCGATTTCATCACCAGACTCGTCTATATCAATTATCCAATCATAAGGGATAAGTCCAGAACGAACGACTTTGTGAGTATAGTCATCCCCTTTCGTGACGCTAAAAGCACCATCTTTACCAGCAATAACACAAAGAATCTTATCATTAAAGGCCACGCCATGTATATCCGTCCCATCCAGTTCAGCTTTGAAATAAGATTGCCTATTCCGGCTGTTAAAATTTACCGGATAAAGCGTCTCAAACCTATCGATATCTATAATCTTGCACATATGATTGCGACCGGACCTCATCTCACCAGAGAGCCTTGACACCACCTCACGGACATGCTTTCGGTGGCTTAGTTTATCTCGTTCTGGAATAATCCGAGCAATTCGAATCGTAACTATCAACGTGATAATTGCAACGAGAACCCCAATAATGGCTATGTATTCTGAAGGCCCCATACTGTTATCCGTGAATATGAATGACCTCTTTTTCAGTATGCGTCTCCTTGGAGTCATCTTCCCAAGCGACCTGGATCCGGGTATTCTCAGGCATATCACTATAGACTAGAAGTCTCAACTGAACTTTGTCACCTGAATATATCGTTTCTATTGGGAATGACGAGTCCAGATCTCTGAACAGAAAGCTTTCCTTATTCAAATCTTTGATGCAGACATTAAAAGCATCAGAAGGTCCGTGGTTTTCCACAACGAGATAAAGAGTGTCCTTATCTCTCCAATAGGTATTAATCGACAAATGCGCATACAGTTTGTCGCGTTCTGCTTCTTCGTACTCGGCGATCTTGTAGTCATTAAGGATCTGCTCTTGTTTCTTAATCTTAACCTCAAAGAAAATGAAGGAGAATACAGAAAAAAAGAGAGATGCAATAGCAATAATAATCGTTACCATGTCAATCATATTTGATATTTAGCCATGTCTCCATTACGAAACACTTGAGGCAATACTAGCCATATCGACAGAAACGAGACAACCACTCACGCCAAAGGAATAAAATGCTTCAGATAATCACGAAGGTTCTTGTTATATGCATACACATAACAACCCTTGATTCCGCGCACGAGCATTACTTTGTATGCGTTGATAATAAACGCCTTGAGCTGTTCGTCTGTAGTCTGCTGCTTAACCTTCGAATCGAAGAAAAGCTTTTTGTTGATAACAATGGATTTAGAATCCGGATCGTAATCTATTTCTCGACCGAAAATAACAGCGACCCGATTCAAATCATATCCTTGAGATGTATGGACACATCCTATTTCTTCCGGAGAGCTATTTAAAATCCATTGACTACTATTAAGATTCCAGAAGTATTTTTTCCCATCCAACTCGATGTCCGGTTGGCGTCCAGCTTTAATAAACTCTTTTATCGTCTTAGGTTTGCCCTTCCCCCGAGCCGACACCCATTTCCAAGAATAGCCAGCCAATGTACGGCAAAGCCCCTCAGTTTTATCCATCTGAAGCATATAATCAATCATAGCATTCGGGTCCTCATACATCTTGAACTCGTACTTGCCGAACGATTTAAGCCCAGGTTGCCGCAGATGAAAGATGTCATCAATGTACTGCATAAAATCACCCCCACCCTGGCAACGCATTTGGGATCGCAATTCTCGTTCAATAGTAACACTCTTCTTCAGCTGGGCCGTCATAATTTCGCTGGGGATATCCGTCGGTTTTATGCTCTGATTCTCATCATAAACGAGAACCTGATACTTACTTTTACTCAACAGAAAATCCAATTGTGTCGCTGTTTTGGAATCCATGCCCAGTCGTTTACAGCATTTATCAAAAGCGCCCATTTCAGTACCAGACATAGCAACCCTTCTTTTCAATCGATGGGATTCATCTACGAAAACTATATCATACTCACGCTTCCCTTCTTTGGTAACAACCTCATTCGGACCGATTACCATGCTCATTTTCATCCCCCGAGTGGACTTCCCTGCGTACTTAAACACCATCTTGAAAGTAGAACGTATGGACGACATCGGAACGACAAAACCGATTTTCAGATCATCGTAACCTGTCTTTTCTTTCCACTTCGAATAGAATTGTTCCAGTCCAGCGTGTAGCGTAAAGCGCTCATCTATTTCGTCTTCTGCTGTTGACTCAAAATCATAATCATATGAGATATATCGACTTCGCAAGAGCGTCATTATCATATTGATAAGCACGACTGATTTCCCGGTCCCCGCGACGCCTCTTAAAAGAGCCATTCCCTTCTTCCCATTCAAAAGCTTATCAGCAATATCCCGGAGAATGTCTCGGCATACAAGTTCCTGCTCTGCAGTCAGACTAGTATAAGGAGAGTATTTAAACAGATCCGAGTTCTTGATTGCCGGATAAGGATTATTGACAAATTTCTTCTTGAAAAGAAAATTCCAAATTTCCTCAATCTTGGCTTGATAAATCGTTCTGTTATAGTAATCGTGAGAATACGACTGTCCACCATTCTTATTCTGAAGCCGCCATCCCCGCTGGCCCTTTTCTTCCTGCAACGCGGTATCCGCCTCTAGCAAATGAATGAGATTCTGCTCAATATCAAGAATAGCCGACTTATTAAACTGATCATCGTATACAATCTTGATATGATGCAGACGCTTCCTATCAGGATAGAACTTCCCTTTTTTATCCGCATGCTGCGAATAACGCACGTAAGCGCTGGTGGTTTCACCAACATAAACTTCAGCATCGCCATATATCAAATAGACGACCGGCCAGTTCGTTCCATGAACCGTAGCCGCGACTTCTTGGACAGCACCAGGAAAGGGATAATCCAGAATAACGGGATAACGATTACTCATACCAATTCATTGTATTTTTTTGCGCTCCCCTTTGCTTTCTCTACAGGATACTTTTCCGCGTTTCTCTGGAGTTTCTCCAGCATAATCTGCTTGATATCCAGATTATATTTATCAGCCATCTGAAAAGCATAATTCAAAACGTCAGCGAGTTCTTCGCGGATCTTTTCAGGCTTTGCATCTTCCGGAGATTTCCAAAGGAAGCACTCCAGAAGTTCGTTTGCCTCCAGAGAAATAGCGATTGCAAGATCCTTCCCATTATGGAACTGATCCCAATCCCTTTCTTTATTGAAACGACGCAATTCGCCGAGGATTTCTTCAATCTCTGTCATGGAAAATGTGGTTGTTACTGCTAATTCATCCAAATCTAATGAAAAAACTTCACATTCCCCTGTGATTGATGATGATTGGTGGAAAACTTTGTGCAATCGAAGAAGAAAACGGCGGTTTCCGGACAGGTTTTGCCGGGAAAGGAAAACAAAATCAGGAGGTCAAATGACCTCCTGTTAGCTTTGCCCCAAGACGACGTGGCGGAATTACTTCGAAAGCGAGGATTAAGCAGGCGGGGACTTCGCACGACCCTGAGTCCATCCGTATCACGATTTTATAACCTCGCTGCAAAGTTAATTCGATTTTCCTAATATACAATGTATTGTGCGGGCTGCACCGCATTCCTTCAGCTTGTTCCAGGAAACAAATCAGGAGGTCAAGCGACCTCCTGTAAGTTGAGCCCCAAGATTACGTGGCGGAATTACTTCAAGAGCGAGGGCCTCGCGGGCGGGGACTTTTGCACAACCCGATTACCCATCCGTATCACGGTTTTATAATCTCGATGCAAAGATAGCTCCATTTTTCTAATCTACAAGGCATTCCGCAGGTCAATTGAACAGATTGTCACCTGGTCGCTGCAGGTGGGCGGGCGTATAGGAGGGAAAGGAAGAGAGAGGCGGATTGCCCCGCCCTTTCCCGACGTACGGCCGCACGGCTGCGGCGACGGGGGTAGATTCTTCGCTGCGCTCAGAATGACAGGGAGGGCGCTCAGAATGACAATTCTACTTGATCTTCGACTTGTACTGCGTGCCGACTTTGCCGTGGGAGATGTTGGTGAGCTTCTTGGCGAGCATCTTGCGGCGGATGGGGGCGACGAGGTCGGTGAAGAGGACGCCGTCGAGGTGGGAGAACTCGTGCTCGATCATACGGGCGGCGAACTTGTCGAAGGTCTCGGTGTGCTTCTCGAGGTTCTCGTCGTAGTATTCGACCTTGATGGACTCGGGGCGGCGGACGTCGGCATAGAGGCCGGGCACGCTCAGGCAGCCCTCGTTGAACTCACACATCGTCTCGCTCTCCTCGAGCACGACCGGGTTGATGAAAGTGCGGCGGAAGCCCTTCAGGTAGGGATAGATGTCCGCCATGATGTCGCCGTTGACCACGGCCACGCGCTGGCTCACGCCGATCTGCGGGGCGGCGAGGCCGCAGCCCTCGGAATTGTCGAGCGTGTCCCAGAGGTCCTGGACCAGGGTGTCCAGGGCAGCCTTGTCGCTGAGGTCGGCCGGAGCCGCGACCTTGCGCAGGACCTCCGAGCCGTATAGGTAAATCGGTTGAATCATTTCTTCGTTCTGTCCATATAACTCTGCAGGATGATGGCGGCGCTGATCTTGTCCACCGAATTCTTGTCGCGGCGGTCGCTCTTCTTCATCCCCCCGTCGATCATCGCCCGGTGCGCCAGCACCGAGGTGAACCGCTCGTCCTCCAGCTCCACCGGGGTCTCCGGGAACGCCTTGCGCAGCCGCTTCAGGAACTGCTCCACATCCGCCGCAGCCTCCGCGGGCGCGCCGTTGAGGTTGAGCGGCCAGCCCACCACAAAACGGACAACTGTCTCGGAAGCGGCGTATTTTTGCAGATAATCTATTATCTTTGTAGCTGGAACAGTCTCGAGAGGAGATGCGAAAATGCCCAGCGGGTCGCTCACCGCGACGCCGACCCGGGCGCGTCCGTAATCTATGCCTATCGTCCTGTTCATCACGGCAAATTTACATCAAAAGTATGGGAAGACAAAATCCGGGACGCATCCCGCAGCAATTCCGGCTGTCGCTCGTCGACAATGAGACCCACAACACGCTTCGCTCCATCCACTTCAACCGGGCGCAGCTCGTGTATGGCATCATCACCGGCGTGCTCGCCCTGCTGCTCGTCGCCTACCTGCTGTTCGCCTTCACCCCGCTCCGCACCACCATCCCGGGCTACCCCAACGCCCACTCGCGCCGCCAGGCCGTCGCCAACGCCATCAAGATCGACTCCCTGGAAAACGCCGTCTCCCGCTGGAACCTCTACGCCGAGAGCCTGAGCCGCGTCCTCACGGGCGACGCCACCATCGACCTCGACAGCCTCGTCCACACCAACACCGCCAGCTACCTCTCCAACAAAGACCGCGCTGAGCTGGCGCGCCGCGACTCCCTCCTCCAGGAGACCGTCCAGAAAGAAGAACAGTTCGGCGTAGGATCCCGCGCCGAACGCGACCTCCCCATCGAAGGAATGCACTTCTTCACCCCGCTCAAAGGCGTGGTGGCCAAAGCATACGACCGCGTAGTCAACCCGGGCATCGACGTCACCGCCCCCACGGGCAGCGTCGTCAGCGCCGTCCTCGACGGCTCGGTCATCTTCACGGGATGGGACGCCGAACAAGGCTACATCATCCTCATCCAGCACCGCGACAACCTCCTTAGCATCTACACTAATAACCAGAAGCTCCTCCGTTCTTCCGGCGACGCCGTCAAGGCCGGCACCCCGATCGCCCTCGTGGGCGGCACCGGGCGCCAGGCGGGCACGGACCACCTCCACTTCGAACTGTGGCAGAACGGACAGAGCCTCGACCCCACCCGTTTCATCAGTTTCTAAGTGAAAAGAAAGATAGCCATCCTCGGATCCACCGGATCCATCGGCACCCAGACGCTGGACGTCATCCGGCAGCACCGCGACCTGTTCGAGGTCGTCCTCCTCTCCGCCCGCCGCAGCACCGACCTGCTGATCCGGCAGGCCATCGAGTTTGACGCGGCCCACGTCGTCATCTGCGACGAATCCCGCTACGAAGCCGTCAACGAAGCCCTCCAGCCCCACGGCGTCAAAGTCTGGGCAGGCGTCGACAGCCTCTGCGACCTCGTCGGAATGGACGGCGTCGACATCGTCGTCGGCGCGATGGTCGGCTTCAGCGGCCTCCGGCCCACCCTCGCCGCCCTCAAGGCCGGCAAAGTCGTCGCCCTCGCCAACAAAGAAACCCTCGTCGCCGCCGGCTCCGTCGTCACGCAGACCGCGCGCGAAAACGGCGGCGTCATCCTGCCCGTCGACTCCGAACACTCCGCCATCTTCCAGTGCCTCCTCTGCGCCGGGGAGAACCCCGTCGAAAAAGTGCACCTCACCGCCTCCGGCGGCCCCTTCCGCACCTGGGACCGGCAGAAAATCGCGGGCGCCACGGCCGCCCAGGCCCTCAAACACCCCAACTGGGATATGGGCGCCAAAGTCACCATCGACTCCGCCACGATGATGAACAAAGGCTTCGAAGTCATCGAAGCCAAATGGCTCTTCGACCTCGAACCCGACCAGATCAACGTCGTCGTCCACCCCGACTCCATCATCCACTCGATGGTAGAATTCGTGGACGGGGCCGTCATCGCCCAGCTCGGCTGCCCGGATATGCGCGAACCCATCGGCTTCGCCCTCAGCTTCCCCCGCCGGCTCACCGTAGGCAACAAAAAACTCGACTTCGCCGCCCTCGGCGGCCTCACCTTCGAAGCCCCGGACACCTCGCGCTTCCCCTGCCTCGCGCTCGCCTTCGAAGCCCTGCGCCGCGGCGGCAACGCCCCCTGCGCCCTCAACGCCGCCAACGAAGTCGCGGTGGCCGCCTACCTCAAAGACCTGATTTCCTTCTACGATATCGCCAAAATTGCCGAGAAGGCCCTTGCGGGCCTGAATTTTGTAGCGAAGCCCTCGCTCGACGACATTTTCGCGACCAACCGCGAAGTCGCCGCCATTGCCGATGGTTATATTCATTAAGACGCTGCAAGTCATCCTCGCCCTCTCCGTACTCATCATCATCCATGAGTTCGGTCACTTCCTGTGGGCCCGCCTCTTCAAGATCCGCGTCGAAAAGTTCTACCTCTTCTTCGACGTAGGCGGCAAGGCGCTCGCCCGCTGGCACTGGGGAGGAACCGAGTTCGGCATCGGCTGGCTCCCCTTCGGCGGCTACTGCAAGATCGCCGGCATGGTGGACGAATCGATGGACCTCGAGCAGCTCAAGAAAGAACCCCAGCCCTGGGAGTTCCGCACCCACCCGGCCTGGCAGCGCCTGCTCGTGATGGCCGGCGGCGTCATCAACAACTTCATCTTCGCCATCCTCGTCTACATCGGCATCATGGCCATCTGGGGCGACTCCTACATCGAAAACCGCGGCAACAAGATCTACGTCGACGAACTCGCCTACGAAATGGGCTTCCGCAACGGCGACCAGATCCTCCGCTTCGACGACTACGAACCCGAAAACTTCGGGATGCTCCAGGCCGACCTCGCCCGGCGCAACGTCCGCAAGGCCACCGTCCTGCGCGGCACCGACACCCTCGACATCTACATCGACCAGGCCCGCATCGGCGACATCCTCAGCGACCCTATGATGTTCGACCTCGCCGTCCCCATCGTCGTCGACTCCGTGATGGCAGGCGGCCTCAACGCCGACTCCGAACTGACCCGCGGCGACCGCATCGTCGCCTACGACGGCCAGGACGTCGAATTCGTCCAGGACTCCCGCGCCCTGCTCGCGCAGCTGCGCCGGCAGGAAGTCTCCGCCTCGGTGGTCCGCGGCGGCGACACCCTCGGCGTCCCCGTGCGCGTCGACAGCACCGGCCGCATCGGCATCCTGATGCAGATGCCCGGCATCACGACCCGGCACTACAACCTCCTGGAAGCCATCCCCGCCGGATGGCGGGAGGCAGGCTCCTCCATCGGCGGCTACCTCGACGACCTCTCGCTCCTCGCGCGGCCGTCCACCGGCGCCTACAAATCCGTGGGCAGCTTCATCGCCATCGGGCAGGTCTTCCCGGACACCTGGGACTGGTTCCGCTTCCTCAACATCCTCGCCCTGCTCTCCATCATGCTGGCCGTGATGAACCTCCTCCCCATCCCGGGCCTGGACGGCGGCCACATCCTCTTCACCCTCTACGAGATCGTCTCCGGCCGCAAGCCCGGAGAGAAATTCCTCGTGGTGGCCCAGCTGGTCGGAATGGTCATCATCTTCGGCCTGATGTTCCTGGCCTTTGGCAACGACATCGCAAGACTCATCCATTAGTAATATGAAGACAAGGAACTTCCTCCTCCTGTTGCTGTCCGCCGCCCTGATGCTGCCGGCTTGCAAGTCCTCCAAAATCCTGCTTCCCAACGTCAGCGGCAAGGCTGGCGAGATCGTCGTGGTCATGGAGAAATCCGAGTGGGAAAACACCCTCGGCAACGACGTCCGTGACGTCCTCGGCAGCGACTGCCCCTGGCTCGCCCAGCAGGAGCCCCTCTTCACCCTCGTCAACGTGGTGCCCTCCACGTTCGTCGACCTCTTCAAGGTCCACCGCAACATCGTCCTCTTCCACGTCGACCCGCAGATCGACTCCACCAGCCTGACGATGCGCCGTGACGTCTGGGCCGCCCCGCAGTGCGTCGTCCAGCTGAACGCCCCCACCACCGCGCAGGCCTCCGAGCTCCTCAAGGAGAAGTCCGAAATCATCATCAGCTCCTTCGAGCAGGCCGAGCGCGACCGCGTCATCCGCAACGCCCTGCGCTACGAAGAAAGCAGCCTCTACCTGCAGGTCTCCGAACTCTTCGGCGGCGCCCCGCACTTCCCCAGCGGCTACAAGCTCCGCAAGGCCACCGACAACTTCGTCTGGATCGCCGACGACAAGCAGGTCTACCAGGACGTCTTCCTGTACCGCTACCCGGTCGAAGACGACCCGTTCACCCTCGACAAGATCATCGAACACCGCAACCAGTTCCTCAAAGAGAACGTTCCGGGTATGTTCGAAGGCACTTATATGACAACCAGCGAATACTTCGCCCCGACCCTCGAATACCTCCGCTTCCGCGGCCGCGACATCGCGCAGGTGCGCGGTATGTGGGAGGTCCAGAACGACTTCATGGGCGGTCCCTTCGTCTCGCATTCTTTCTACAGCCCCGACGGCAAAGAGATCTTCGTCGCCGAGGCCTGGGTCTATGCCCCGCAGTTCGACAAACGGCAGTATCTCCGCCAGGTCGAATCCGTCCTTTACTCCTGGGAGTGGAAAAAGGCGACCCCGGAGGAAGAAAATGCGGCAAATTAGTTTGTCATATCCAAAAAGTTTTCTATCTTTGCAGTCCCAATTTGGCGGATAGCGCATTGGGATGAGTTTGGTGGGTTCGTATAACGGCTAGTACTCAAGATTTTCATTCTTGCAATAGGAGTTCGATTCTCCTACCCACTACCAAATATTAAAAATAACAACAATGGCAAATACAGCATCCGCAAAGAAGGCCGATCGCCAGAACGATAGGCACAGACTGCATAATCGTTATTATGCAAAGACCACCCGCAACGCTATCCGCGACATCCGCAACACCACCGACAAGGCTACGGCCGAGGCCAACGCCCCCAAGGTGTACGCGATGATCGACAAGCTCGCCAAGATTGGCCTGATCCACAAGAACAAGGCTTCCAACCTCAAGAGCGGCATTGCGGTTTACATCAACAAACTTGCGTAAAAGCAATTTTTGTTGTACTTTTGCAATCCCATTTCCGGCCCTGCCGGAATTTGACAAGATTGAATATTAGAAACGGGATGTAGCGCAGTTGGCTAGCGCACTACGTTCGGGACGTAGGGGTCGTCTGTTCGAGTCAGATCATCCCGACTGAGAGGAGGCAGCAATGCTTCCTCTTTTTCGTTTTATACTATGCAAAGATTCTTCATCCTCCTGGCCCTGGTCAGCGCGTGTACGGCGGCCGGGCCCAGAGAAAGCCTCAGAGAGGCGGAACGGCTGCTGGCGGAAGCCCCGGACAGCAGCCTGGCCGTGCTGGATCGGCTGGACGCGTCCGGCCTGCGCGGCAAAGGGACGCGCGCGGAATACACCCTGCTGCACACCCGCGCGCAGGAAGAATGTTTCGGATTCATCCCCGTCGAAGAGCTGGACGCGCTGGCGGAGGCCGCGGAATACTATGAGCGCCGCGGCGACGCGCAGGCGCGCACGGAGGCCTGGTACAAGCTGGGCCGCGTGCAGTCCGCGGACGGTGCGCTCGCGCGCGCGGTCGTCTCCTTCGAGCAGGCGCTCGCCGCCGCGAAACAGGCGCGCGACGATGCCGCCGCCGGCGAAATCCACCGCGAACTCGCCTACACCTACAACGCCGCGCTGCAGCACGTCGCCGCCGCGCGGGAGCTGTACGCGTCCTGGCAGGCCTTCGGCCGCGCCGGCAAGAAAGACGAAGGCCGCCGGAGCCTGCTGGAATACGGACAGGCCTGGTACAACTTCGAGCGCTACGACGAAGCGGAAGCGGTCTTCCGCGCGGTCCTGAAAGAAGCCGCGGACGCCGCCGACACGCTCACGCAGGTCCGCTGCCTGCAGAGCTACGCCGCCCTGGCGCTGGAGAAGACGCCGGAAGATCCCGGGCTCGCCCGGGAAATGCTTTCGCGCGTAGCGGACGACCTGCACTACCGGCTGGGCAGCGCCGACTGGGGCGTGCTCGCCTACGCCGCCGCGCTGCAGGGCCGCGACGCCGAAGCGCAGCGCTTCCTCGCGCAGGCGCGCGACCGCGTCGAGACGCCCGCCGACCTCAACGGCGTACGTTTCCGGCAGTACCAGATCGCCGCGCGCGCCGGACGGACCGGCGAAGCGCTGAAGGCGCTGGAGCAGGTCACCGCCTTCGGCAACGCCGAAGACGTGTCCGCGCTGCAGAGCGCCGTCACGCTGGCGCGCGAAGACTACCTGCAGAGCAGCCGCGCGCTCTCCGAAGAGCGGCTGCGCGCCAGCCGGATGGGCCTCTGGGCCCTCCTGATGCTGGCGGTCGCCGTGGCCAGCACCCTGCTGTGGTACCTGCGCGCGCGGCGCATCGCGGCCCAGAAGGCCCTCGCCGAAGAACGGGCCGAGACCGAGCGCTTCATCGGCATCGCCGAAGAGCTCCAGTCCCGCCTGGCCGACACCGCCCGCCAGCTCAAGCTCACCGCGAGCGGCAAGAACGAGATTCTCGAACGCCTCTGCGAACAATACTACATCTTCGAAGGCACCGACAAGCTGCAGGGCAACCTGCTCAAGGAAGCGCGGCAGGCCATCGAAGGCCTGCGCGACGACCCCAAGGTCCGCGCGCGGCTCGAGCAAGCCGTCGACGCCGCCCACGACGGCGCGGCCGCCAAGCTCCGCGCCCAGCTGCCCGGCTGCAAGGAAGACGACGTCCGCCTCTTCGTCCTGGCGGCCTCCGGCTTCAGCCGCACGGCGATGGCCACGCTCCTGGACAAAGAGAAAGGCGTGGTCAACAACCGCCTCTGGCGGCTCAAAGGCCGCATCGCGGACTCCGACGCCCCGGACAAGGAGCTCCTGGCAGCCTGTTTGGACTAGTTTTTAATACATTGATAATCAATACGTTACAAACCGCGAGATTTTTTCGCGGTTTGTTCGTTTATAATAGCTTGATTATCAGATAGATACAAGGGCGCCGCGAGATTTTTTACACGCGTGAAAATTTGGAAAACGGGCGTACAGGCCCGTAACTTTGCACCGGACACTAAAAACGCAAAGTTATGGAAACCAAGAAAACACCCAAAGCTTCTCTCGAGAACAAACGCGTATTCTTCCTGGAGATCGGAACGATCGCAGCCCTGCTCGCCGTCATCGGCATCTTCTCCTATTCTTCCAGCGCCGGCAAGGTGTCTGTGTTGCAGGCATCCCTGGACGACGTCCCCGAAGTGGAGATTACCCCCATCACGATGGAACTGCCCCCGGAGCCGCCGAAGCTGCCGGACATCCCGGTCTTCTCCGAGGTCATCGAGATCGTCAGCGACGACGTCAAGACGGACTTCCAGGTGAGCATCGACGACACGCCCTTCGAAATCCCCATCCGGGAATACATCGGGAAGACCGACGAGACGAACGTCGAAGATGAGGAACTCCCCTTCATCAGCGTAGAGACGAAACCGACTTTTATGGGCAGTGACGCCAACGCGTTCAGCCGCTGGATCGCCCAGCACCTCGTGTATCCCGAAATCGCCAAGGAGACGGGCCTGAGCGGCCGCGTGACGCTCCAGTTCACGATCCGCAAGGACGGCACCCTCGGGAACATCAAGGTCCTGCGCGGCGTGGACCCGGTCCTGGACCAGGAAGCCATCCGCGTCGTCGGCACCTCCCCGCGCTGGGAGCCCGGCAGACAACGCGACCGCGCCGTGAACGTGACCTATCAGTTCCCGGTGATCTTCGAATTGCGTTAAGGTTTTATTTCCTGCCGCGACGCGTGAG
>Ga0265301_10002423_pt1 | contig 21507 bp, 19 predicted proteins | sample AusTroGonzalo_MG_2_FD_193488 | JGI IMG/M metagenome (GOLD analysis project Ga0265301, IMG submission 193488) | Bovine rumen microbial communities from tropical cattle in Woodstock, Queensland, Australia - Gonzalo_04 | ecosystem: Host-associated > Mammals > Digestive system > Stomach > Rumen ... | reverse complement strand
GTATCCATGTCCATTCCGATACGGATCACACAGACCGTCTCAATTTCCCATGTGTTCAGTACTTTATAAAGTTCCGGGCTCCGGGCTTTCACCTTGTCCAGTGTGTTGTCCGAGAACAGGTCGTCGTTTCGCAGCAGCTTTTCCGTATCTGATACCGGTTCTGCCACTTCGCTGCTCCGTACCGCGTGCAGCACATTCTTCCGCCCCACATAATACAGGTCGGAAATCTGCAGTTCCTCCATCAGCAGCGGCATCACACTGTGCAGTTTGTTCTTCAGACCGGGCACAAGTTCAAACTGGCGGATCATCTGGCTGAAAGCAGTATACATTCCCTGCTTTGCAATCCGCCGGATCACGATATCCTTATGTTTCTCCGCAACATAAATGATGTGGCAGTTGCGTCCTTTGTTTTTTCCCCTGTAAAGGGTCTTGTCAATCAGTTCGAACAACGCGTCGAAATCCTGCGCGTCTGTCGGGTAGATCGCGCATCCGACTGTAGCGGTAATGAACGGACTGCAGTTCTCCAGCGGAACATTCCTCCGCAGGACTTTCCCGCTGTATACCTGTGTAAAAAAAGCTTTCGCCGCATCGTATGTAAGGTCCCTCAGGTTCACAATCAGCAGCTCATCCCCGCCGAAGCGACCGACAAGCCCGATTCCGTCCAGGATTGCTGCCAGATCCTGTGCCACCCGGACCAGTACCCCGTCCCCGATATGATGTCCGTAGGTGTCATTGACGAACTTGAAATTGTCGAGATCCATCATGGCAAATGAAAAAGGAATCTGATGCGCCATCAGCCACTGGGTAAACCAGAGGATATGCCCGCGGGAGATTACGCCAGTCAGCTGGTCAAAAATCCCCTGCATGCCTTCTTTTTCGATTGTTTCCCTGAAATACGGATACTGCTCCAGATATTCCCTTGTATACATACGTTTCCTCTTCCCGTCAAAGTCGGACTGTCTGACCACCCATCTTTCGGCAGAAATCCTCCATCAGCTGCCAGTTGTCCCGGTCATCAAATTCATAGTTGTGTCCCCATGCGTACATCAGGTATAGATACTGTTTTTTATATCGTCATAGCTCATCGTCAGCGCTTTGTGCTTCCCGTCCGGGTAGCAGCAATAGATCCTGTTCATTCGCTCGTTGGTTCGTTTTTTTGTCTTCTTTTCCGTGTCTATCGTATCACAGCCGTTTCCTGTCGGTCAACAGGATCCCAGCCATCCTCTCCCCGCAGCACATTCTCAACGGTAATCTTTTCAGCTTCCTGGTCTGTCATGCGTTTCTGGGCCGGATGGCGCAGCCGCTGGTCTGCTCTTCGCCCTGTCGTACGCCATTCACCGCATCGTTCACTGATTTTCCGTTCTTCATCCCAGTCGGAGAAACCTTCCGGTGCCACATGTTCATCCATATCGCATTCCAGGAAGACCGTCCTGCAATACTTTCGCCACGGTCTGCCCAGATATGCTTTCCCGGGCTCGCATTCACCCGTCAACCGGCACCGGCGGAACACAAACCCGAAAGGCTGATCCTGATTTGTGTTGGCAGCCGTATACCAGCCGCCCCGTTTATTCATAAACAATGTACACTGTTCAAACCAGCACCGGTACGGACCGAAAATAAAGTCAACATCCCCCCGGATCAGGCAGTTCTCAAAATACTGCCTGCTGCAGGTGAGGGGGCCGTCTTCCACCCGGTATACCGCTTCTGCGCATCCCGCCCGGTCGCGGATATCTTCTTTTACATTGGGCAGGCGGATCGGCCCGCAGAAGAGTGTATCCTGATGTGCGATCAGGCTGCAGTTCCGCCAGATTCCCCTGTCCCCTGCCGCATATACAGCCACTGCCTGTCCAACTTCCCGGCCGTCTCCGGCATCATTCATGACCGTCAGGTTCTCAACCGTCACATCGCTGCCGGTGACCATCAGTGTGGAGGAAAGAAAAGTTCCCCTCTCCGTCCCATCCTCATACTGATCTTTTGCGCATCCGTTCCAGGACAGAACTGTCCGGTCCCGCTCTTCCCCGATCAGGTGAATATGATTTCGGTGGATCACTGCTTTTTCCCGGTATTTCCCCGCGCGAAGGAAAATACTGACCGGTCCTTCGATTTCAGGCACCGCGTCAACAGCTTGCTGCAGGCTTGTATAGTCCCCGCTCCCGTCACAGGCAACGACGATCGTTTTTCCCGGCATCTGTTTTCCCTCCTGTTTTTCTTCTTTTCCTTCCACGTTTTTTTTGCTATAATGCAGGCATCCTCAGCATATTTACTCCGGAAAAACGGGAGAAAGAACAATGTTTGAAAGTTTCATGGTTGCGCTCAATGCAGTGGCGCCTTTCATGATTCTGCTGGGAATCGGTTTCCTGGCTGTCCGGACACGTATTGCGGACCGGGCCTTCATGAATCGGCTGAACGCTCTCAATTTCAAGCTTTTCTTTCCCTTTCTCATGTTCAATAATATCTACAGCGCCAAGCCGGAGAACCTGCCCTCCGCGACACTGATGATTGCCGGGCCTCTCTCTGTGATTCTGCTGGTTCTGGTTCTGCTCATTGCCGTTCCCCGGATCGTGAAGGAAAACTCCCGCCGCGGCGTCATCATCCAGGCCATTTTCCGAAGCAATTTCATTATCTACGGTATCCCGCTGACCGCCAGCATTTTCGGAGCGGAACAGTCTTCTGTCTGCGGTATCATGGTGATGATTATGGTTTCCCTTTTCAATATTGCCGCAGTCATCGTACTCGAAATCTTCCGGGAAGGCGGAAAAGTCCGTCTGAAACCGCTTCTGCTTGGGTTGCTGAAGAATCCCCTCCTGCAGGGATGCGCCATCGGGCTGCTGTTTTTCGCACTGCGGATCCGCCTGCCGGCCTTTATTGCCTCCCCGGTTTCTTCCCTGGCCACCCTGGCCACCACGCTTGCCATGATTGTCCTCGGAGCCAACCTCATCTTTGAGGAAATCCGGAAAAACCGGAAACCGATTGCTGCCGTCCTGTTAATCCGGCTGATTCTGCTGCCGCTGGTTACTATTCCCCTGGGTTGGCTGATCGGCCTGCGCGGAGTGGAACTTTTCCTGATCCTGATGATCTTCGGCACGCCGGTCGCCACCGCTTCCTACCCCATGGCACAGAATATGGGCGGCGATGGCCAGCTGGCCGGACAGTTGGTTTTTACCAGTACCGTGGCTTCCCTTGGAACCATTTTCCTTTTCATCTATATCATGTCCCGCCTGGGATTACTGGCCTGACGGAGGAGTAAAGCATGCCGAACGCGAAAGAACTGACCGTTGCCTATATCGGCGGCGGATCCCGGGGATGGGCCTGGGGATTTATGACGGACCTGGCAACAGATCCGGATCTCTGCGGTACCGTCCGCCTTTATGATATCGACCGGGAGGCAGCGGAACGCAACCGGATCATCGGTGAAAAAATCAGCGCGCATCCGAAAGCGCTTTCTCGCTGGTCATATGAAGTCAGCCTGGGCCTGCAGGAAGCCCTGACAGGCGCGGATTTCGTTGTCATCTCCATTCTTCCCGGAACATTCCATGAAATGCAGAGCGACGTCCATCTTCCGGAGCGGGTCGGAATTTATCAGCCAGTGGGAGATACCGTCGGCGCCGGCGGTTTCATGCGCGCCATGCGTACCATCCCAATGTTTGTCACAATCGCCGAAGCCATCCGGGATTATGCGCCGGATGCCTGGGTGATCAATTACACCAATCCCATGTCCCTCTGCGTACGGACACTGTATGAAATCTTTCCCGGGATCCATGCCTTCGGCTGCTGTCATGAAGTCTTCGGTACCCAGAAGCTGCTTTGCTCCATGCTGGAAACAGAGGTAGGCACCCCCGGTGTCATCCGCCAGGATCTGCGCACAACAGTCACCGGAATCAATCACTTCACCTGGATTACCGCCGCATCATACGGCAGTACGGATCTGATGCCCCTGTATGCCCGCTTCGCTGATAAATACGCTGAAAGCGGCTATGAAGCAGGTCAGGACGGCAACTGGATGAATTCCCATTTTGCCTGTGCGCACCGGGTCAAATTTGATCTCTTCCGCCGCTACGGAGCAATCGCCGCGGCAGGGGACCGTCATCTGGCAGAGTTTGTTGCTCCCTGGTATACAAAAGACCCAGATACCGTACACTCCTGGAAATTCAGCCTGACCCCTGTTTCCTGGCGCATGAAAGATCTTGAGGAACGTCTTGCGCGTTCCGGCCGGCTGGTCCGGGGAGAGGAAGAACCATCCCTGACACCTTCCGGAGAAGAAGGGCATCTCCTGCTGAAAGCGCTGCTTGGGCTGGGAGACCTGGTCTCCAATGTAAATCTCCCGAACCGCGGGCAAATTCCGGATCTTCCATCCGGCGCTGTTGTGGAAACCAACGCCTTTTTCAGCCGGAACCGGATCGAACCGCTGTTCGCCGGGCCGACCCCGGCCGGTGTGCTGCCTCTTGTGGCGCGCCATGTGCTTAATCAGGAAAACACTTTGTCTGCTGCCATTCACTGTGACAGAAAACTGGGGTTCACCACTTTCATGAATGATCCCCAGCTTTCCTTCACTTCCCCGTCGGAGGGCGAAAAACTGTTTGCCGATATGCTGGAAAACCAGCGGGCATATCTGCCCGCCGGCTGGTTTTGACCATCAGAGGACCTCTTCCGTCCCGCCGTCAAACAGGTAAATATTTTCCCAGGGAATAAAGAAGCTCAGCGGTTTATCCATTTCCGGTGAATCATGGCTGTCCACCTTCAGGATCGCCTGCTCTTCACCGCAGGTAATATAGACATTCGTATTGTCGCCCAGCATTTCTGTCAGTTCCACCTGGCAGTCAATCCGGGCGGCTTTTTCACGTGCCTGCAGCGTCACTGCTTCCGGCCGGAATCCAAAGACGATTCCCTTCCCTTCCAGCGCCGCGGTATCCGGCCGCGCCTCTGTCAGGTTCACCGTCTGATCCCCGAAAGCAATACAGCCGTTTTCCACCTTTCCCCGGATAAAATTCATGGGCGGTTCTCCGATGAACCCGGCCACGAATACATTTGCGGGTTTGAAATACAGCTCATACGGCGTTCCGATCTGCTGGACATACCCGTCCTTCATCACTACGATCCGGTCTGCCAGCGTCATGGCCTCCGTCTGGTCGTGTGTCACGTAGATAGTCGTGGCCCCTGTCTCCTGGTGGATCTGCGCAATTTCCGAGCGCATGGTCACCCGTTGTTTGGCATCCAGGTTGCTCAGCGGCTCATCCATCAGGAAGATCCCTACCTTCCGGATCAGTGCCCGGCCGATGGCGACACGCTGCCGCTGGCCGCCGGAAAGAGCCCGGGGAAGCCGGTCCAGGTATTCTGTCAGGCCCAGGATTTTTGCGGTCTTCTGAACCCTTTCCTCAATCACATCCTCATCCACGCCCTGCAGCGTCAGGCCGAAAGCGATATTGTCAAACACCGTCATCTGCGGATACAGCGCATAGCTCTGGAATACCATCGCAACTTCCCGCTCCCGGGGACTTTTTTCATTGGCCCTCTCGCCGTTGATCAGGAATTCACCGCTGGAGATATTCTCCAGTCCGGCAATCATGCGAAGGGTTGTCGATTTTCCACAGCCGGAAGGCCCGACAAAAACCACAAATTCACCTTTTTCGATTTCCAGGCAGAAATTATGTACCGCATGGAAACCATTCGGGTAAATCTTGTTGATGTTCTTCAGCTCAATGTACATGAAGCACTGACCTCCTTGCTGCCGGATTTATTCATGTAACAGGCTTCCGGTTACTGACCGTTCAGTCTCCGGATTTCCGTATAGCACAGCACAAACGGCGCTGTGCCCTTTGCATCATTGGATACAACCGGTTCCGAAATATAATATTCATAGCTCCCGTCCCGGCGGCGGTTGTCTTCCGGTCCGAGTCCTGCCACCAGGCAGATATTGTCCAGTTCAACGATCCCATCCTGAACCTTCAGGTGGTTTTGCATGATCCCGTCAAAAGTCTTCCTTCCCTGTTCCCGGAACGTTTCATCCAGCACCCCCAGCCGGGCGCCCTTCAGCATGGCGCATGCAATCATGGCGCTGCCGCTGGTCTCCTGGTAATTCCCTTCCCGTCCGGCCTGGTCCACAACCTGCCAGTACATTCCGGTTTCCGAATCCGCATAAACGGAGATGCTTTTCATCAGCTCCCGGAGTGTATCCCCCAGTTCTTCCCGCTCTTCCATCCCTTTCGGAATAAGTTCAATCAGATCAGCCAGCGCAACAGAATACCAGCCGATTGCCCTCAGCCAGAAGTTCCGGCTCAGTCCTGTCTCCGGATCCGCCCAGAACGCTTTCCGGCTGGCATCGTATCCATGGTAATACAGTCCTGTTTCCGGATCCCGCATTTTTTCACGCACATTCCGGAGCTGGTCCATGATATCCCTGATTTCACCTTTTCCGAAAGTATTCTCATACATTGCAAGAAAAGGCAGCGCCATATAGGTTCCGTCCAGCCATACCTGATTCGGATAGATCACCTTATGCCAGAAATTCCCTTCCGCAGTCCGCGGCTGTTTCATCAGGCTGCAGTACAGCATTTCAGCGGCTTTCCTGTATTTTTCATTCTCCGTCCGCGCATACATCGGGAAAAGGATCCGTCCCTCATTGTAATCATCCAGCACATGTTTTTCCGGCTGGAAGGTATCGATCGTCCCGTCTGTCCGTACAAAACTGTCCGCCACTTCTTCCACAAACGAAGCATATCGGTCATCCCCGGTAATCTCCGTCATGGCTGTCAGCGCAGTCAGCATGCATCCGTCAATATAGTTCCAGTTCACGTCCTGGCCTTCCCGGATTTTTTCCACGTTCCATGCTGTCCGCCGCGGCGTACTGTTCCGGATCAGATCCTGGATATACCGTTCAATCATCTCTTGCATTCCGTTCTCCTCAGACTTTTGTTTTCCCGGCTGCTTTTGCGTCCTCCAGTATTTTCTTTGCAGCCCGCCGGACTCCGATCCACAGGAAATCCCATCCCATGGCCAGCAAACCGAAGAGGATTGGCTCAACTCCCAGCGGCACACTGTCCTTTTCTGCTCCCGTCAGAGCAATCAGCAGCAGATTCAGCAACTGATAGGACAGCACAATACAGGCCAGGATTACAAACCCGTAAAGCACATCCAGCAGCAGGCCCGGCGCTCCCCTCCTGGTTACCATCATCCAGCGGTCGTTTCCGCCGGGAACCTTTGCCCAGAAGCGCAGCACATTATTGGTCAGCAGATTCGTTATCATTCCCAGCGCTGCACCGAGCACCAGCAGCATATTCTCCATATTGGGAATCACCATTCCCAGTCCCCAGTAAAAGAAGAAACAGACAGCCCCGGCAAACCACCACTTGATCAGGACGACTTTCATCCAGTCCCTCAGGCGGATCTTCGGTCCGGAACGGTATTTCCTCAGTTCCTTTTCGCTGACCTGCGGACTGTTTTCAGGAGTGGCATTCACCAGATCGTCCACGGCTTTTGTATTCAGCCGGTAGTAATCCGCCGAAGCCCGCCGTTCGTCCTGGTTGCTTTCTTTTTCTTTCCTTCGCATCGCTCGTCAGGCGTCCTCACCGCTGATGTCGATCGTGCCCATTTCCTCATTGGATACGATTTCCACGCTGGTATTGATCCGCTTGATCAGCGGCTTGTATACCGGAAGCAGCGCAGTCAGGGCAACACCGGCAATCAGGAGAATCTTATGGATTTTCAGCATCTGCTGCGCATTGGCAATATAGGTATTTGTACTGTCCAGTGTGATGGGGTTATTCGCCCGGGTCAGTGCCTCCGTAATCCGGTTTCCATAGAAAATATCACAATAAAATACGACCGCAGTCATCACAAACATCAGTACGAGCATGGGGATATTCGTCTTTTTGCGGTGCGGAAAAGCGTTCAGGAAACACAGCAGTCCGAGCATACTCAGCAGCATTGTGGCAAACTCGGCCAGTCCCATACCGGCCCCGTATATTTTTGCAGTGGTATTGGAAATCTGCGTCAGGTTCAGGCTGTAGTACAGAAATGCGCCTGCCAGTACGAACAGTGCAATCATCTGTGGTTTCCGTTTCAGGGCCACCATCCATTTCCGGAAAAACTCCGGTTTCTTTGAAGGCGCTTTTGCCATGTCCCTTCTCCTCTCCGTCCGCAGCAGTCATGCTGCTTCGTTCCCGCCCGCATCGAGCTGCCGTTCATCAGGTCCGGCACCGTCGCGGTTCCTCCGGCGGCACTCAGTTCCCTTCCTTCCGGATTGCTTCAGTCGTATCCTTGTCAAAGAAATGCTTGTTCCCGAACCGTATACCGACCATGTCGCCGTTCCGGTATTCTGCCCATCCCCTGAGTTTTGCCACAAGGTGTGCATTATTGCCGATAAAGCCATGCACAAGCGTGTTCATTCCAAGGTTCTCATTGTTTGTTACCTTAACCTGCAGATTTCCGTCTGCGGTAATGCTCTCAGGCCGTACGCCCAGGATGATTTCTTTTCCGTAATAATCCTTCAGGGTACTCTTTTCTTCGTCCGTCAGTTCCACCTCGAAGCCGTTCCCCTTCAGCTTTCCGTCTTCAAAGCCCATTCCGGGATAAAAGTTCATGGGAGGCAGTCCAATAAATCCGGCAACGAACGTATTGTTCGGCCTGTCATAAAGCTCCAGCGGGGTTCCGATCTGCTGCACACGACCCATGCTCATGCATACGATCCGGTCTGCCAGTGTCAGCGCTTCCGTCTGGTCATGTGTTACATACAGCATTGTGGCGCCAAGGCGCTTATGAAGCAGGAGGATTTCCCGCCGGGTTGCGCCGCGCAGCTTTGCATCCAGGTTGCTCAGCGGTTCGTCAAACAGAAAAACCTTGGGATTCCGGACAATGGAACGGCCCATCGCCACCCGTTGCCGCTGCCCGCCGGAAAGCTGGGAAGGCTTCTTGTTCAGCTGGCTGGTAAGTCCCAGGATTTCAGCCGCAGCCAGCACTTTTTTATGAATTACGTTCGGGTCTTCCTTCCGCAGCGTCAGGGAGAAAGCCATATTTTCATAGATAGTCATATGCCCGTAAAGCGCGTAATTCTGGAACACCATCGCCATATCCCGGTCCTTGGCCGGTGTCTGGGTAATATCTTTCCCGTCCAGCAGCAGGTGTCCGGCGGAAATATCCTCCAGTCCGGCCACCATCCGGAGGGTGGTTGATTTCCCGCATCCGGAAGGTCCGACCAGCACAATCAGTTCCCCGTCCTTCACATCCATGTTGAAGTCGAAGACAGCCTGTACCTTGTTGTCGTAAATCTTGTCGAGATGCTGTAATTTCAGCTCGGCCATTACGCAACCTCCTTCCCGATCGCGCTGATATGCCTGGCAAGCGCGGCTGATTTCCGCTGGTTGATCAGGGCCGCCGCAATCAGGCATGCCGCGCTGCCGGCCAGGTAGATCACGCAGCGGATAAACTGAGGTGTTTGCATAACCACGGTTTCCGCGGTGCCGAGCTTGATGACTGCCTGATGTGCCTGTACAGGCAGGATGAAAATTCTGACAACCTGAAGGATTCCCAGGCTGTACAACAGCCAGGAAAACTTTTTCTGGTAATTCTTGACTCCCTCGGAACTGAGGAAGGTCATCAGCATGAACAGCAGGTTGTATACAATACTGCCGCCCACAAGAATCTGATAATACCAGGACCCCACATCCGACTTATATATCGATATGAAATACAGAACATTCAGCAGAATGGCCAGATAGCAAAGGCGTGATGAAAAAGTGTTTTTGACATAGCGCATCCGGTCCGTGCGGATTTCGCGGTCACTCATCGTCTGCGTCATGCTGCCGCCTCCTTCCCTCCGGCGATCAGAGCCTGTTCCTCTTTCATGAGTTTACGTTTCCAGATGGCGTTGGCAATCAGCAGTACGATGCCGACCACCAGCAGCCCGAAAAGCAGATAATGAATGTCAAACCAGAAAGTGGATTCTGTATAGAGTGTTTTTCGTTTTGCAGCATGCTCTGCCAGTTCCTCAAAATTGATATTCAGGAATTGCGCCTTATACAGTTCAATCTGCCCGTGGGCCCATATGGCGAAAGCAATGCCGCCCGCTGATACCAGGGCAATGGAGCAGTAGTTTCCGATGTAATATTTCCTGCGGTTATGGGTATTGGTAACAAACAGCGTTACACACAGAAGAATCATGGCAATGGACAGCCTCAGGAACAGTTTATTGAAATCCTGCATGTCATAATATACCCGGGAACCTGTCACCGAGGATTTGTCCAGATTTTTCGCGCTTCGTATGGTACTGTACAGTGCATCGTACAGGTCGGTCATGATACCCAGTGAATAGATAAAGACCAGTGCACTGACAACCAGAAGCGCCAGGCAAAGAATCTTCTGCATTCTGACCTGCTTTCTATACATAACCGGCCACATCCTTTTCAATATTCCGGGATTGCCTGCCCGGAGGAGTATTCCTCCGGGCAGGCCTGTTTCGGGTTGTTCTGTTTCTGTTGATGATTGTCTGATTACTTCATTTCAGCCGCATAGTCCACCAGGGCTTCCCATGCGCCTTCCTTTATCATCAGATACTGGCTTCCCTTCATGGTGTCCGCTACATAGGCAGCCGCTTCTTCGGCGGAACCCATACCTTCGACAGCGAAGCCCTTGGCAATGATATCCACCAGGATATTTTCCTGGTCTTTTCCACCCTGGAACTTGCTGTTCAGGTCGGTGAATCCGCCCAGCTCGTCGTTTTCAGCCTTGGTTGTCGGGAGAATCGTGGGAACGGAGGTGTACCAGGGATTTTCTGCCAGTGCCAGTTCGGGGTGCTTAATGGTTCCCAGCGCAATGGCCTTGGAAATCTTTCCGGCGCCTTCCTTGCCGGCTTCACAGGTGCACTGATACTCGAAAGCCTGGCTCTTCATGAAGCTCAGCGTGGAGCCCAGATACTGGCGGGCATAGTTGGTGTAGTTGCCCTTGCCCAGGGACCACAGCTCTTCCCAGGTCGCATCCGCGATCACAGGCATGTCTTCACCGTTGAAGACGAAGGTGACATAGGAACCGTCCTCGTTTTTCTTGATGAATTCATCCGGACCGTAGCTCATCCGGATCACGCCGGCGGGAGAATATGCGTAATCGATCAGCGCCAGGGCCGCATTCAGTTTGTCAGCATTACCACCCAAACCGGCCAGGGAGATTCCCCAGCCATCCGTCTTCACAGAACGCCAGGATTCGGTAAACCGCATATAAACACCGTTTTCATCGGTTCCGTCATACCAGCGGGCCACAGGAACCATGACGGCCATATAGGCTTCTCCAGCATCCTTCTGCAGAACCGTTTCGTTGTAAAGGGTCTGGGTCTGGTTGTAGTCGTAATGCATGAAGCCCAGGTCGTTTTCCAGGTAGTTCTGGGTTTTCACATCTTCACTGTTGACGAAGGCTTCGGAAATCAGGCCTTCCTGTACCAGGGTATTCATCCGGGCCAGCGCTTCGTAGGTTGCGGTTTCCTGGCGGGCATCCTTCAGCTCGTTATCCTTGTCCACATACAGATAATCCTGACGGGATTCAAGGCCGCGCACGCCGAAGAGATGGCCGGCAAACCGGAACATATCCACCCGGCGCTGGTTGTTGGCGTCTTCACGGGAGAACAGGCCCTGGATGGTATCTGTACCGTTCAGTGTCTGGGGATTGGCCACAACGCAGCGCAGCAGCGCAACCAGTTCGTCTGCGTCCCATGCAGCATTCTGTCCGATAAACAGGTCGCTGCGGGCGGTGCCGTAGTATCCGTTGTAAGTCTTATCGATGTATTCACGCAGCATGTTGACCGCAGCCACGCCATCCAGATCGCCCGCTTCATTCATCTTCGCGACGATGTTTCCGAAAGCGTCGTAGTCCTTGGTCACAATTTCAACCGCAGTCCCGTCAGCATTGGGAGTTTCGATTTCAATTTTGCCGCTGGTGGGCATATAGGGAGTGTAAACAGGAGCAGCCAGTTTCTTGGATGCTTCGGCAGTAAATTCACCTTCGCCGTCCAGCAGTTTCTTCACCCAGTCAACGCGCATCAGGGGCATCCGCTCGATGTCGTTCACGCCGTCAAAATAGGGACTGAAATAGATGGCGCCGGTATCGGTGTTGCCGGTAATGGACAGCTTGACAATGGGATTCGCATCCAGATACGCTTTGAAATTGGGCATCTGGTCCAGATAATCGGCAATATTGACCACAAGGCCGGATTCACCCGCTTCGCTCAGCTTCGCGGCTGTGCCGGACAGCACATCAACATTGTCCATCTGTTCTTTCCAGTAATCGAATTCGGCAGAGGCACCGTTGCCCTGGTAAACGCTTGTAAACTTGATGCCCAGGGTGTCCTGGATCGCAACCCAGGTGGGTTTCAGGTCGCCGGTGTTGTAGGTTACACCGTTGGCCAGTGTGATTCCTTCGCCGGCAACTTCCGCGTCAAAGACCAGGCCGGTCTTGGCGTTGTTGTAACCGGTTCCCATGCGGAGTTCTGTTCCGGCCGCATAGGGCAGCGCGCTTTCCGCACCCGCAATGCTGGCCATGGTCAGGACCATGATCAGCGCCAGTACCATAGAGAGAAACTTTTTCATACAGGGATACCCTCCTTCATTTTTAACGGTTGTTCATCAACCGTCAGGATACAGTGTTAGTATTTCCCCTGTCCCTGCCCGATGCAGCACCTGTACCGGAGGACTTCAGGGAAGCTGTTTATTCCTTTACACCGCCGACATTGGTGCCCTTGGCAAAATACTTTTGGATAAACGGATAGATAATCAGGATCGGAATAATGGAGCACACAATCAGCGCGTAAATCATGGAGTCCGGTGCGTATGCCCGGTCCCATCCCGTCATCTGGTCCGGGTCTGTATACATCTCCAGCTGGAGCCGGATGAAAACCTGCAGCGGATGCTCATTCCCGTTTGAAATCATCTGCCGGGCCCAGAAATAGCCATTCCACCGGCTGATGGCGAAGAACAATGCTACCGTGGCAATCGTACTCTTGCTCATGGGAATATAGACCTTTTTCAGCACCTGCAGTTCCGTGGCGCCGTCCACAATGGCGGCTTCCTCAATCTCGCTCGGGACGTTCTCAAACGCGTTCCGCAGCAGGATAATATTCATCGCTGCCATGCCCATGGCAATAACAACCAGCCATTTGTCATCCATAATCCCGATGGAATTGAATACACGCTGGGTATTCAGATAATTCAGGTACTGCGGCACGATGCCGGCACTGAACCACATGGTAAAAACCAGAAAGAAGTTGAAGGTCTTCCGAAAAAGAAGCCGTTTTTTGCTCAGTGCATATGCTCCCAGGATTGATACGCCAAGTGCCCACAGCGTTCCGTAGAAAGTCAGGAACAGAGTATTGGCATAGGAGTTCCAGAACATATTGTTTGAAAACATATTGGCAAATGCTTCAAACTGGATATCTTTCGGAAGAAGCACTACCTCACTGTATTCAACAGCATGCCTTCCGCTCATGGATGCGGAAACCGCATATACGAAAGGATACAGGCACATCAGGGCAAAAGCTGTCAGCAGCACATAGCTGAGAATCTTGAAGATCAGTTCGGAGATTTCCAGTTTTCTTTTCATCCCGGATCCCTCCTTAATACAGCGATGTGTTGGCCGCTTTACGGGCAATGGTATTTGCGCCGATGACCAGCAGCATGCCCACCACATTGTTCATCATTTCCGCAGCGCTGGCAATACCGGTACCCGCACCTCCTCCCAGGCCGGTCCGGTAGCTCAGGGTGGAAATCACGTCTGCCGTCACATATGTCTTGGTATTGTACAGCAGCAGCACTTTTTCATATCCGATATTCAGCAGGGATCCGATCCGGGTGATCAGCATGATAACAATTGTGGACAGGATGCTTGGCAGCACTACGTATCGCATCTGCGCCCATTTGTTTGCGCCGTCAATCTGGGCTGCCTCATAACTGGTGGGAGAAATCGAGATGATGGCGGCAAAGAATACAATGCTGCCGTATCCGGCCTCTTCCCAGATACCGCTGATCTGGTAGATCGCCCTGAAATAGTCCGGATTGTTAAGCAATCCCGCATTCCCGGTCTCTGTGGAAATCAGCCCCAGTTTTGTCAGTGCCTGGCTTACGATACCCATCTGTCCGATAATGGACCCCTGCTTCACCAGCATGGTGACCAGGGACGTCATGACAACCGTGGACATAAACTTGGGCAGGTAAGTCATTACCTGCAGGGTACTGCGCGCCCAGTTGGAACGGATTTCATTGAAAAACAGTGCAAGGATGATCGGCATCGGAAACCCGAAGCACAGCCCGTAGAAACTCAGCAGGAAAGTATTTCTCATTGCCCGCCAGAAATCCATGCTCAGGCTGTCCCCGCCGACCAGCAGGCGTTTGAAATAACTGAAACCGGAAAAGAGCTGGTCATTCACCGGCAGAATACCATCCGGCACCTTGAAGCTCCCCAGCAGCTCATACATGGGGAAATAGCGCCAGAACAGGAACACCAGCAGCATCGGCACCAGCATCACGTACAGACGCCAGTCTTTGATGATTGTCCGGCCGACATTCAGCCAGTAATGCTTCTCCACATCGTCCCGGACTGCCTGTTCCGGATCCTCCCGGTATCTGCCGGTTTCCGGATCCTGGATCAGATAATCCGCCGCTTTGCGTTTCACCGGTATCCCTCCTTATTCTTCTCCGAATCGTTAATCCGTTTCAGGTAGTGCGTCTGTTCCTCCAGAATCCCGTCGAGCCTTGCGGCGATCCACAGAATCACCAGGGTAAAAATGTATGTAATGGAATCCGATGTCACAAACAGGTGCAGCTCGTTTACGGGAGTGCCTGTTGCCAGGGCAACCAGCGCACGGCCAGCCTGCATGGCCAGTACTGTCAGCGCTGCGAAAAGAAAATTCAACAGGACATTCCGGTGCAGCGCTTCCCATCCCCACTTTTTCTGAAAGGGCCAGACCGCAAGGACCGCAAGATTGCCGACTCCATAAACCAGGTACTGAATGCCGTTCCCCTTCATCATCAGCACCGTGACCACGCCGCCGATCAGCGCATGGACGGCACACCACGGTCCCCACCGAACCATCACGATCGCCGTAATCGCCGGTACGGCCGATACTGTCCATGCCTCCCGGGGAAACCACATGACCGCCGCCTTGACGATCACACTCTCAAAAACGATAAGAATCAGTGCGAACAGGGAGCCGTCAATCGCACGGTATTGCTGTACTGATCTTACTCCCTGCACAGGGCACCTCCGCATTTTTTCATTTTTCGTCCCGGTCTTTCCTGTTCCGCCGGACGAAGATTTCTGTTTTCCTTCTTTATCAGATTATACCTGTATTTGTATTTGACTGCAAATACTTTTTGGCATTCACGGCTGCTTCCCGATATATGCCAGGATGCCGCCATCCACATACAGCACATGGCCATTCACAAAGTTGCTTGCATCCGAAGCAAGGAATACCGCCGGTCCCTGCAGGTCTTCAGGCGTTCCCCAACGGGCAGCCGGTGTTTTGGCGATAATAAACTGGTCAAACGGATGACGGCTTCCGTCCGCCTGGCGTTCCCGCAGCGGCGCTGTCTGCGGAGTGGCGATATAACCCGGCCCGATACCGTTACACTGAATATTGTGTCCGCCATATTCGGAGCAGATATTCCGTGTCAGCATTTTCAGGCCGCCCTTGGCTGCCGCGTACGCAGAGACCGTTTCCCGGCCCAGCTCGCTCATCATGCTGCAGATATTGATGATCTTTCCGTGTCCCTTCTGAATCATGGAAGGAATGACCGCCTTGGCGCAGATGAACGGCGCGTTCAGGTCCACATCGATTACCTTGCGGAATTCCGCTGCGCTCATCTCAATCATGGGAATCCGGCGGATAATGCCCGCGTTATTGACCAGGATATCAATCACGCCGATTTCCGCTTCAATCTTCTTTACCAGTTCCTGCACCGCATCCTCATCGGTCACGTCACAGACATATCCTGTCGCGTCAATTCCCTTTTCGGCATAGGACTTCAGGCCCTTGTCCACCAGTTCCTGATTGATATCATTGAAAACAATCTTCGCACCTGCCGCCGCGTAAGCTTCCGCGATGGCAAATCCGATTCCGTAGCTTGCGCCTGTAATCCAGGCTGTCTTTCCCTTCAGGCTGAACGCGTTCATATCCATTTTCGTTTCCCCTCCTTATCGAAGCTCGGTTGTAGGAATGTTGTCCATATCGTCAAAGGCCTGGTTTTCGCCGCCCATGGCCCAGATGAAGGTGTAATTGCTGGTGCCGGCCCCGGCGTGGATACTCCAGCTGGGGGAGATGACCGCCTGTTCGTTCTGCATCACGATGTGCCGGGTTTCCTGTCCCTCGCCCATCATGTGGAAGACCACGTTGTCCTTCGGCACGTCGAAGTAGAAGTACACTTCCATCCGGCGCTCATGGGTGTGGGCGGGCATCGTGTTCCAGACGCTGCCGCTGTCCAGCACCGTCATGCCCATGGACAGCTGGCAGGTTTTCAGCACCGAGGGATGGATGAACTGGTTGATGACCCGCTTGTTGCTGGTGGCCGCCTCGCCGCAGGGCTTCTTGGCTGCGTCCGCGATCTTCAGCAGCCGGTTTTCGTAGCTGCAGTGGGCCGGGGCGGAGACCAGGTAGAACTTTGCGGGGTTTTCCGCGCTGTCCGAGGAAAACAGGACTTCCCTGACGCCCTTGGTCAGGTACAGGCAGTCCCTGGTGCCCAGCTCGTACACCGTGCCGTCCGCCGTCACCTTTCCGGGGCCGCCCACGTTGAACATGCCGCATTCCCGGCGCTCCAGGAAATACTCCGTCCCGAAGTTGTGCCAGATATCGATGCCCTTGTCGATGGACACCGTCTCCTTCACCGGCATGATCCCCATGGTCACCATCCGGTCCACGTGGCTGTAAACCGCTTCCACCGTATCCGGAGTGAACAGTTTTTCGATCAGGAATTCCTTCCGGATCTCCTCCGTGGTATACCGTTTGAAATCCCTCTGGTTGCAGCTGTAGCGAATCTCCATCTTTCTTCCTCACTTTTCCTCGATTTCTTCCGTGTTCTCCGCGTCGATCCATTCGCCGTCCACGCCCTCGTACCGGACGTTGTCCAGCGTTACCTTCCGTACGTTCTTCAGGATCAGTCCCCGCTTCCGGCAAGGTTCCACCTGTTCCGCCATCACCGGCACCAGCGCCTCCGCCTCCGGGTCGAAGCGGAAGACGCAGTCCTTCAGGGCAATGTGTTCCGCCGGCTGTTCCGGAAGCCCCAGCACGTAGGCGGCGCAGGCCTTGCAGCCCTCCGCCCGGACCTGTTCGAACCGGATTGCCCCGATCCGCGGCGTGGTTTCGTCCACAGGTTTCTTTTCCCTGCTCTGCACCCATTCGCTGTGGCCGTCCGGATCGCAGAAGTACATGCTGTTGACGATCAGGGGCATCTTCACCCCGTCCATCCATACCTTTTCAAACAGGATATCGTCGATGACCCCGTCCTTTCCCCGCCCCCGGCGGGTTTTGATCCGGAGTCCCCGGTCGTTTCCCTTCATATAGCAGTGGTGCACCCGCACCTTCCGGATCCCGCCGGCCATCTCGCTGCCCAGGGTCACGCCCCCGTGGCCGTCCAGCATGGCGCACCAGGCGATCTCCACTTCCTCGCAGGGGCGGCGGTACTTCTTCCCCAGCCGGATCTTTCCGGACTTCAGGGCGATGCAGTCGTCCCCCACGGAGATCTCCGTTCCCAGCAACCGGACCCGCCGGCAGCATTCCGGATCGAATCCGTCCGTGTTCGGGCTGTCCCAGGGGGCCCGGATCTTCAGGTCGATGAAGTCCAGGTCTTCGCTGAAGGCGGGATGCAGGTTCCAGCTGGGGCTGTTCACGAAGGTCAGCCCCTGCACCAGCAGGTTTTTGCTCCGCTGGGTGTACAGCAGGTGCCCCCGGCAGGCGATCCGCGTCACCTTCGGGTTGATCCACCAGTCACTGTCGCCGCCCCGTCCGTCGATCACGCCCTCGCCGATCACCGCCGTGTCCGTCACATCCATGGCGGTCAGGGCGGAGGCGAATCCCTGTTCGCTGTTTCCCTCCCAGAGTCCCATCAGCAGCTCCCCGTCCGGGTTCTCCGCCGGAACGCTCTCCGGCAGGATGGGAAACCGCGTCCGGTCCGTTTCCAGCAGGATCGTGGCTCCCGCCGCGATCTCCAGCGTCATGCGGCTCTTCAGGAACAGGGGCCCCGAAACATAATTTCCGGCGGGCACCAGCACCCGGCCGCCCTCCGGGCAGCTCAGGATCGCCGCCTGCAGCATGGCCGTGTCGTCCGTGGTTCCGTCACCCTTCGCGCCGAATTCCCGCACGTCCAGGGTGCACAGCTCCCCTTTGGTCCGGAAGGCGAGGGCTTCCGCCTGTCCGTCCTCCCCCCGGCTTTCCAGGGTGTATTCCGTGTCCGGTTCCAGGTCAAACAGGGATGTGACGGAACGGTATTCCTCCCCCTGCTCCTCCCCGTTCAGGAAAAGCGTCCGCTTTTCCCGGGACTCGTACAGTCCCTCCGGATCCAGCAGCACGCTGCAGCTGCGGGACGTCACGCACAGTACTTTCATCTGAACTCCTCTGCCTTCGCGGCCTTTTCAAGAAACCGCCGTGTTTCCTCCGCGTTTTCCGGAGTGGTGTTCTCCAGCGTCATGGGCAGCGCCTGCTTCTTCGCCAGGTCCAGCAGCGCGCCGTAGCGCATCTGCCCCTGCCCGCAGGGAACCGGCTTCGGTCTGGGTTCCCCCGGCGCCGGAATGAAATCCTTCATATGCAGCACGCACACCCGGGGTCCCAGCCGCCGGATGGCGTCTTCAATCATTTCCTCCGCCCTGTCCGTATGGCCGCTGTCGATCAGGTTCACCGCGTCCAGGATGATCTTCACATTCGGGCTGTCCAGCTCCGCCAGCATCCTCTCCGCCGCCGCGGCGTCGTGGACGATGTGGGTGCAAACCGGCTCGACGGCCAGCGTCATCCCCAGTTCCTCCGCCTCCCGCGCCAGAGGCCGCGCCCGCTCCAGGAACAGGCGGAACTGTTCCTCCGTCCTGCAGGCCTCCCCCTCCGGGCAGGTCACCGGCGGCGTTTCCGTTCCGACGCATCCCGCGCCGATCCACCTGGCGAAGCGCAGGTGCGCCCGGTAGATTTCCCGGACCCGGTCCGTCTCTTCCTCCTCCGCCTGGGAAAGTTTCAGGTAGCATCCCAGCACGGCGCAGGTGATCCCGGCCTTCTCCAGCTCTTCCCGCACTTCCGCCGCCAGGTCTTCCGTCAGAAGCCGCGGCGCCTCCGCCATCCGGAAATCCGGAATTGCCTTTCCCATGGCCAGCTGCACGCAGGTGAATCCCTGGGCCGAGGCGTATCCGAGGCGTTCCCGCAGCGTTCCGGGTTTTGTGTCGTGCAGCCGGATCCCGATGTCCATGTCGTCCTCCCGGCTTCTTACGCCTGTTTTTTGTCGAACCCGAAGTACCGGTCCGCGTTGTGATAGCTGATATCCGCCACGATTTCCTTCAGGGTGTCAAAGTCCTCCGGATAGAAGCCGTCCTCCACCCATTCCCCCAGGATCCGGCAGAGGATCCGGCGGAAGTATTCGTGCCGCGGATAGCTCAGGAAGCTCCGGCTGTCCGTCAGCATGCCCACGAAACCGGCCAGGTAGCCCAGGGACGCCAGGCTCTTCATCTGCTCGCTCATCCCGTCAAAGTGATCGTTGAACCACCAGGCGGACCCGTGCTGGATCCGGCCTACGGCCGTATCGTTCTGGAAGCAGCCCAGGATGGTATCGATGGCCGCGTTGTCATTGGTGTTCAGGCTGTACAGGATGGTCTTCGGCAGTTTTCCCTCTTCCTCCAGGGCGCCGAGGAAGGCCGCCGTCTGGGCGCTGGGGGCGTAGTTGTCCACGCAGTCGAAGCCCGTGTCCGGTCCCATGGCCCGGAAGGTCACGGGGTTGTTGTCCCGCCGGCAGCCGTAGTGCAGCTGCATCACCCAGTTCCGCTCCGCGTACTCCGCCGCCATGGCCTTCATAAAGGCGTACTTGAACTTTGCCTCCGCCTCCGCGTCCGGCAGGTCCCCCTCCATCCGCTTCCGGAAGATTTTCTCAATCTCCTCTTCGCCGGCCGGGGCATAGACCACATAGTTCAGCGCGTGGTCGCTCAGCTTGCATCCGCGGGAGGCAAAGAAGTCCAGCCGCCGGTGCAGTGCCGCCACCAGGTCCCGGAAGGTGGCGATGTCCATTCCCGCCGCTGCTTCCAGCTGGGCGATATACTCCGGATATGTGACCTTTTCCAGGTTCATGGCCTTGTCCGGCCGCCAGGCCGGCAGCACCGTCACCGGGAAGGACCGGTCCGCCGCCAGCTTTTCATGCCACTCCAGGGTGTCCGCCGGATCGTCCGTTGTGCAGATGGTGTCCACATTGCTCATGCGGATCAGCCCCCGGGCGGAGTATCCTTCGCTCCGCAGCTTGGCGTTGGCGGCTTCCCATACTTCCTTCGCCGTCTTTTTGTTCAGGATGCCTTCGTATCCGAAGAACCGCCGCAGCTCCAGGTGGCTCCAGTGGTACAGGGGATTGCCCACGGCTTTCCCCAGCACTTCCGCGTATTTTTCGAACTTCTCCCAGTCGGAAGCGTCGCCGGTGATGTATTTCTCCGGAACGCCGGCGGAGCGCATCAGGCGCCACTTGTAGTGATCCCCGCCCAGCCAGACCTGGGTGATATTGTCGTACCGGATGTCCTCGTAGATCTCCCGGGGACTCAGGTGGCAGTGATAGTCGATGATCGGCTGGCCTTCCGCCGCCTCGTGGAACAGCTTTTTCGCCGCTTCCGTGTTCAAAAGGAAATCCTTATCCAAAAACTGCTTCATTGCAAACTCTCCTCCGCCGGCTGCCAACTAAAAAACTAACAACTAACAACTAATAACTAAAATCACCGTTTCACCCGGGCGCTCCCGTTCTTCATCAGGGATTCCACTTCCTCCCGGCTGGCCATGCTGGTGTCCCCGGGGGTGGTCATGGCCAGGGCCCCGTGGGCCGCGCCGTAGTTCACCGCCAGCTCCGGATCCCCGGTGGTCATCAGGCCGTACACCAAGCCCGAAGCGAAGGAGTCGCCGCCGCCAACCCGGTCGAAGATCTCCAGGTTGTCATAGGCCTTGGAGGTGTATACCTTTCCGTCCGCCCAGCAGATGGCCTTCCAGTCGTTGACCGTGGCGGTTTTCACGGTGCGCAGGGTGGTGGCGATGGCTTTGAAATTGGGGAACTGTTTCGCCGCCTCCCCGATCATCCGGGTATATCCGTCCAGGTTCAGTTCCTTCAGGTTTTCGTCGTTGCCTTCCACCTGCAGGCCCAGGCAGGCCGTGAAATCTTCCTCGTTGCCGATCATCACGTCCACGTATTTCGCGACCTCCCGGTTCACCTCCCGCGCCTTTTCCAGGCCGCCGATGGCGGACCACATGGAGGGCCGGTAGTTCAGGTCATAGGAAACCAGGGTGCCGTATTTCTTGGCGGTCTTGCAGGCGGCGATCACCGTCTCGCA
>Ga0265301_10002422_pt1 | contig 21509 bp, 14 predicted proteins | sample AusTroGonzalo_MG_2_FD_193488 | JGI IMG/M metagenome (GOLD analysis project Ga0265301, IMG submission 193488) | Bovine rumen microbial communities from tropical cattle in Woodstock, Queensland, Australia - Gonzalo_04 | ecosystem: Host-associated > Mammals > Digestive system > Stomach > Rumen ... | reverse complement strand
AGGCAGGCTCAGAGAGTGACTACAGTATGCTCCGCCTCAACCTTGACCTGCGGTTAGGTATCGCCTACAACTGGAGAAACTACTTTATTGGTGCCCAGGCGCAGTTCAATAATTTCACCTTTAAGAAAGACCAATGTAAGGTCAATATCTTCGATGCCTATGCCCGCGTGTCGTTTGGCGTGAGACTGTAGAAATAATTCAGATCATGAAACTGGAAATTGACCCCAAGGACACCAGCCGGGCCATCGCCTTTGAGCTGTGGATGAAATCGCCCATGCCGATGGTGACGCTCACGAAGACGTTCGATGTGACGCGGTTGCGCAAGGTGAGCCGGCGACGCGGCATGAAGTTCAACATGCTGCTGTGCTGGTGCATCGGCCAGGCTGCTTCAAAGATTGAGGAGTTCTATATGTTGCCACAGGACGGGAAGCTGTACCGATACGACCGCATGGCCATCAACGTGATAGCGGACAACGTCAAGGGCGGACTCAGCTTCTGCGACGTGGCCGTCTGCAACGACCTGGAGGCGTTTAACGCCAACTACATGCAGCTGACAGAGACCATCAGCCAAACGTGTCAGGACATCTTGGACGACGAAGCCGCAATTGTCGGCACATCGGCAGTTACGGGCACAGAGCTCGATAGCATCGTCAACCAATACAGCGGCATCTTCAACAACCCCTTCCTGGCCTGGGGCCGCTACCGCAAGGGCTGGCTGAAGACGACGCTCCCCATCTCCTTTCAGTTCCACCATGCACAGATGGACGGCAAGCACGCCGCCCGATTCTTGGAAGAATTGCAAAGGACGATGAATTCGATATGAAGAAGACTTTTGGAGAATAGAAAAAGGACTCGAGCTGTCACAGTTCGAGTCCCCGGCAAACGTCAAACATTTGAGCTACCCCGCAGAACGGGGCCTCGCCAAAAGCCTTGACATATTATCTTATGAACAGCAGTTCACGGTACTTGGGCAACGGCCAGAGCGAGTCGTCGACGAGAAGCTCCAGCTTGTCAATCTGGTAGCGGATATCATCGAGTTTCGGCTCCACCTTGTCGTGGTAGGCAATGGCCTTCTCGTGCTCGTCGCCAATCTTATTGGCCTGCTTGCGGGCATTGACAAGTTCGTCGACGCCCTTCTCAATGGCGCTGGTACGCTCGGCAATCTCCTCAATAATCTTCTTGTTGCGGGCCGAGAGTTTGTCGGCTGTGTCAATGGGGAAGACCACGGCCATATTATTCACGTTGCTCAGCAACTGGCTCTGATAGCGGGTGGCCACGGGGATGATGTGGTTCATCGACAGGTCGCCCAGCACGCGGGCCTCAATCTGAATCTTCTTCGTGTAGGTCTCCCACTTCACCTCGTTGCGGGCCTCGAGCTCCTTCTTGGTCATGACGCCCAGGCTCTCGAACATGTCGATGCTGGCCTTGTCGAGGTAGCGCTCGAAGATCTTCGGGCACGACTTTTCGACGTCCAGTCCGCGCTTCTCTGCCTCAGCCACCCATTCGTCGCTATAGCCGTTGCCGTCGAAGCGGATGGGCTTACAGGTCTTGATGTCTTCGCGCAGAATGTCGATAATGGCATGGAAGGTGGCGTTGTGCTCCGTACCCTCAAACTTCTTGGCTGTCTCAGCCACACGGGCATCAACACGCTTCTTGAAGTTGACAAGTGCTTCGGCGACAGCCGAGTTCAGAGCAATCATGGCACTGGCGCAGTTAGCCTCGCTGCCGACGGCACGGAACTCAAAGCGGTTGCCTGTGAAGGCGAAGGGAGAGGTGCGGTTACGGTCGGTGTTATCGATGAGCAGTTCAGGAATCTCGGGGATATCCATCTTCAGGCCCTGCTTGCCAGCGAAGGAGAGAATGTCAGCCACGTCGGCCTTCTCGATGTGGTCGAGCAACTCGCTGACCTGCTTGCCAAGGAACGAGCTGACGATGGCGGGAGGTGCCTCGTTGGCACCCAGACGGTGGGCGTTGGTGGCGCTCATGATAGAGGCCTTCAGCAGACCGTTATGCTTGTAAACGCCCATCAGCGTCTCAACGATGAACGTGGCGAAGCGCAGGTTCTGCTCCGGTGTCTTGCCAGGAGCGTGCAGCAGGATGCCGTTGTCGGTCGAGAGCGACCAGTTGTTATGCTTACCCGAACCGTTGATGCCGGCGAAAGGCTTTTCGTGCAGCAGCACGCGGAAGCCGTGCTTGCGGGCCACCTTCTTCATCAGCGACATCAGCATCATGTTATGGTCAACGGCCAGGTTGGTCTCCTCAAAGATCGGTGCCAGCTCAAACTGGTTGGGAGCCACCTCGTTGTGGCGCGTCTTACAGGGTACGCCCAGCTCCAAAGCCTGAATCTCAAGGTCGCGCATGAAAGCCGCAACGCGCTCGGGGATGGCGCCAAAGTAGTGGTCGTCCATCTGCTGGTTCTTGGCCGAGTCGTGGCCCATCAGCGTACGACCGGTCAGCAACAGGTCGGGACGGGCAGCATACAGTCCCTCATCAACGAGGAAGTACTCCTGTTCCCAACCGAGGTTGCTCTGTACCTTCTTCACACTAGGGTCAAAGTAGTGGCAGACGTCCGTAGCAGCCACGTTCACGGCATGCAGGGCACGCAGCAGCGGAGCCTTGTAGTCGAGCGCCTCACCGCTATATGATATAAATACGGTGGGAATACACAGCGTATCCTCTATAATAAATACGGGCGATGTGGGGTCCCAAGCTGAATAGCCGCGGGCCTCGAAGGTCGAGCGGATGCCGCCAGAGGGGAACGACGAAGCGTCAGGCTCCTGCTGAACGAGCAGCTTGCCAGAGAACTCCTCGACCATGCCACCCTTGAAGTCGTGTTCGATGAACGAGTCGTGCTTCTCAGCCGTACCCTCGGTCAAGGGCTGGAACCAGTGTGTATAGTGTGTGACACCGTTCTCTACGGCCCACTGCTTCATGCCGGCAGCCACAGCGTCGGCTACGGCTCTGTCGAGACGTGCACCGTTGTCGATGACATCAACCATCTTCTCGTACACATCCTTCGGCAGATACTTGTACATCTTTTCACGATTGAAGACCTTCTTGCCAAAATACTCGTAAGGTCTCTCACTGGGTGTTTTTACGTCGAGCGGCTTCTTCTTGAACGCCTCACCGACAACCTGAAATCTTAAAGCTTCCATAATCAGTTTGGTTTAATTTTTATTGTTTTTTGTTTGCCTTTTGTTTATTTTCGTCGGCAAAGGTAAACATAATGACAGAAACAGACTGCAAATAAAAGACAATTTGTTTGTTAAAACTTTAATCATTTGACACTTTGTAAAGCTTGCAGACTAATATCATGTCATTTTGCTGGCAATAATTATAAAAAACGCCGCAATTCGTAACAAATCGTCATCTAAGTAGAAAAGAAATCATCTGACAAACGAAACAGCTCATAAAAAACCGCGGAACCTGTTAGGATTCCGCGGGGACAGTATTAGAAAAACATCTTAAAGTATTAGAGATTGAAACGCTTAACAATATAGTATTAGAAACTCAACTTATATATAAAAATCATATTAACCTTTGCTCCAGGCTGCGATGCGGCGGAGTGCCTCAGTGGTGCGTTCGTGACTGCCAAAGGCCGTAAAGCGCACGTAGCCTTCGCCTGAGGGGCCGAAGCCAACTCCAGGCGTACAGACAACATTGGCGCCATAGAGAAGTTCCTCGAAGAACTGCCACGAAGTGGTACCATCGGGTGTCTTCATCCATATATAAGGTGCGTTCTCACCACCGTAGACCTCATAACCAAGACCGCGCATAGTTTCAAGCATTCGGCTGGCATTCTCCATATAGTAGTCGATGGTGGCCTGTATCTGCAGCTTACCTTCAGGCGTATAGATAGCTTCAGCGGCACGCTGGCTGATATAGCTGGCGCCATTGAACTTCGTGCACTGACGACGGTTCCATAGCTGGTTCACGGAGTGTTGTCCACCTTCGAAATCTGTGACAATCAAGTCCTTCGGTACGATGGTGTAGCCGCAGCGAATGCCTGTAAAGCCGGCGGTTTTCGAATAGGAGTGGAACTCGATGGCGCACTTACGGGCGCCGCGAATCTCATAGATGCTGCGAGGAATCTCCGGGTCGCGGATGTAGGCCTGATAGGCAGCGTCGTAGAGGATGAGGGCGTCGTTCTTCAGGGCGTAGTTCACCCACTTGCGCAGTTCCTGCTTCGAGATAACCGTACCCGTGGGGTTGTTGGGATAGCAGAGATAAATAACATCCATGTGACGGTCCTTGGGAATCTCCGGCACGAAACCGTTCTTTGCTGTCGTAGGCATATAAACGACATTCGTCCAGCGGCCATTCTCGAAGGTGCCGCAACGGCCGATCATCACGTTCGAGTCGATATAGACGGGATAGATGGGGTCGGTGACACCAATGAAATTGTCCCAATGCAAGAGTTCCTGAATGTTTCCCGTATCGCTCTTGGCGCCGTCGTTGATAAACACCTCGTCGATGTCGAGATGAACGCCGCGCGGCAGGAAATCGTTCTTCAGGATGGCCTCGCGCAGGAAGTCATATCCCTGTTCAGGGCCATAGCCGTGGAAGCCCTCAACCGTGGCCATCTCGTCGGTAGCCCTATGCATGGCCTCGATGACGGCGGGAGCAAGCGGTTGTGTGACGTCACCGATGCCGAGGGAGATGACGTCAGCCTTGGGATGCATGACCTTGAAGGCGTTCACCTTCTTGGCGATGTCTGCGAACAGGTAGTTGTTCTGCAGGTTCAGGAAATGGGTATTTACTAATGCCATAGCTTTTATGTCGTTTGATGTTTGCTCTGTGTGAATATAATCTCTGTATAGTTTTGTTTATTAATTGTCCCATGCTATCTCGCCATCGAAGACGAAGGTGGCGGGACCGGTCATGTAGACGTGATTGTCCGTCTCACACCACTCGATGCTGAGCGTGCCGCCATCCATCACGATGCTGCTCTTGCGGCCAGCGCGACCGGTGAGTGCAGCGGCGACGGCGGTGGCACAAGCACCGGTGCCGCAGGCCTGGGTGATGCCACTGCCGCGCTCCCAGACGCGGGTACGGATGCTGCCATCGGCCTCGATGCGTGCGAATTCGATGTTGCAACGCTGGGGGAAGGCGGGATGGACTTCCAAGGCGCGGCCGGTTTCGCCGACCTGATCCACGTCGTCAGTGAAGATGACGTAGTGGGGATTGCCCATCGAGACGAAGAGAGCAGACCCTCCCCCCTGCCCCTCCCTGTAATGGAGGGGAGTAGATAGACTTTTCCCTATAGTCGGGTTGAACAGGCTTTCATCCTCGAAGACGGGAGCGCCCATGTCGACGGTGACGCTCTCCACGATGCCATCGACGATATGCAGATAGAGAATCTTAATGCCCGACAGCGTCAGAAGGCGAATCTCTGTCTCTTGGTAACCATTCCCCTCCTTAACAGGGAGGGGCCAGGGGTGGGTCTTCTCATAAAGATACTTTCCAATGCACCGCGACGCATTGCCGCACATCATGGCCTCGGATCCATCGGCATTGAAGATGCGCATGGAGAAGTCGGCCTCGGGGACGGGGCTACGATCGATGAGCACGAGTCCGTCGGAGCCAATGCCCTTGTGGCGGTCGCTCCAGGCGATGGCGGCGGCGACGGGGTCGGCTATGGGGTGCAGGTGGGCATCGACGTAGATATAGTCGTTGCCGCAGCCATGCATCTTGGTGAAGGGGATTCGGGTCATGTTTCTTTGCGTTATAACGTTATGACGATATCTCGTTATTTTGAGAGATAGGAGGCTACCTTCTGAGCGGTCTGCCGACCGCTGGCCATGGCGCGGACCACGAGGGAGGCACCGTTGGCGGCATCACCGCAGACGAAGACGTTCGCGGGGTACTCGGGATGCTCAGGCTTGAGGAAGCCCATGGCGAGGAGGACGAGTTCGGCCTTGATGATCTCGGGCTTGCCCTTTTCTACCATGATGGGACGACCGCCTTCGGGGTTGGGTTTCCAGTCAATCTCCTGTACCTTGACGCCGGTGAGGTGGCCGTCCTTGCCAAGGAATTCGAGGGTGTTGATGTTCCAACGACGGGTGCAGCCCTCCTCATGACTAGATGTGGTCTTGAGGGTGCGGGGCCACTCGGGCCAGGGGTTCTGTGGGTCTTCGGGACCCTCAACGGGCTTAGGCATAATCTCAATCTGGGTAACGCTCTTACATCCCTGACGATGGGCTGTTCCGATACAGTCAGAACCAGTATCACCGCCGCCGATGACAAGGACGTCCTTGCCCTTGGCTGTGATGCGCTCATCCTTAGAGAACTCCATGCCTGCCAGCACACGGTTCTGCTGGGACAGCAATTCGAGGGCGAAGTGTACACCCTTTAGTTCGCGGCCGGGAGCCTTGAGGTCGCGGGCGGTGGGGGTACCGGTTGAGATAACCACGGCGTCGAACTCCTTGGCAAAGGCGTCATTCACCTCTACGGCCTCGCCATATTTGAACTCAATGCCTTCCTGTTCGAGGAGGGTGATGCGGCGGTCGATAACGGCCTTATTCAGCTTAAAATTAGGGATACCATAGCGCAGCAATCCGCCTGCAGCTTCGTTCTTCTCAAACACGGTAACGGTATATCCCATGTGGTTCAGATCGTTGGCAGCAGCCAGTCCGGCAGGACCAGCACCAATCACAGCCACCTTCTTACCGTTGCGCTTAATATCGGTGCGGGGCTGGATAAAGCCCTCCTGAAATGCCATCTCGGTGATGGCGGCCTCATCCTCGCGGTTGGTGGTTGGCTCGTGGTTGAAGCGGTTGAGCACGCAGGCCTTCTCGCAGAGCGCAGGACAGATGCGGCCGGTGAACTCGGGGAAGGGGTTGGTGGAGTTCAGCAGGCGGTAGGCCAGTTCCCAGTCGCCTTTGTAGAGGGCGTCGTTCCACTCGGGTGCTTTGTTACCCAGCGGACAGGCCCAGTGACAGAAGGGGACGCCGCAGTCCATGCAGCGCGAGGCCTGCAACTTACGTTCGCGCGTGGAGAGCGTCTGCTCCACCTCGCCAAAATCGTGGATTCTATCGTGAATCGGACGGTAACCCGCCTCTTGGCGGTGTATCTCTAAAAATGCTTTTGGATTTCCCATTTCAATGTACTATTTGACAATTTACCATTTACAATTTAATAGTCGCGCTGGATGTCAGCAATCTTCTCGTGCAGCTTTTTCATCTTCTCCTCCTCGAGCACGCGCTTGTACTCGATGGGCACAACCTGGATGAAGTCCTCGATGTAGCGGTGCCAGTCGTCGAGCATGCGGCCGGCGAGAGCCGAGCCCGTGTGCAGGTAGTGCTGACGGATGAGCTCGAGCAACTCCTTGCGGCTCACGCTGTCTTCAACCAGCGAGAGCTCCACCATATCCATGTTGCAGAAATAGTCGAACGTGTGGTCGGGGTCGTAGACGTAGGCCACACCACCACTCATACCCGCAGCGAAGTTGCGGCCTGTCTTACCGAGCACTACCACGCGACCGCCGGTCATGTACTCGCAGCAGTGGTCGCCGGCACCTTCAATCACAGCGATGGCACCCGAGTTACGCACGCCGAAACGCTCGCCTACCTTACCATTAATATAGAGTTCGCCAGATGTAGCACCGTACAAACCTGTGTTACCGGCGATGATATTTTCTTCGGCCTTAAAGTCGTCGCTGCGACGGGCGGGAGGCAGAATAGAGATGCGACCGCCAGAGAGACCCTTGCCGAAGTAGTCGTTGGTCTCGCCCTCGAGGCGCAGATCCAGTCCCTTCACGGCGAAGGCACCGAAACTCTGACCAGCCGAGCCCTTAAACTTAATCTTGATGGTTCCGTCGGGCAGACCTTCCTCGCCGTACTTCTGGGCGATGGCGCCGCTTAGCATGGTACCCACAGCACGGTCGGTATTCTTGATGGCGTAGTCGAGCGTCACCTCTTCCTGCTGGTCGATAGCCTTCTGTGCGGCACGAATCATCTCCTCGTCCTTCACGCCGCTCACCTTCGTGTAGGCGCCGCGGTCCCAGAACAGAGCCTTGTCGGTCTCGGGCTTGTGCAGCAAGCGAGCGAAGTCGATGGTCTTCTGCTTATCAGTTGCGTTCTCGGTGTTCACCTCGATTAACTCGGTGCGTCCGATGATTTCCTTCAGACTCTTCACACCAATCTCGGCCAGGTATTCGCGCACCTGCTCGGCGAGGAAGGTAAAGAAGTTAACCACGTATTCGGCTCTACCCTCGAAGTGCTTGCGCAGCTCGGGGTTCTGGGTGGCCACGCCCATGGGGCAGGTATTGGTGTTACACTTACGCATCATGACGCAGCCGAGGACGATGAGCGGCAGCGTGCCAAACGAGAACTCGTCGGCACCAAGCATCGCCATGATAATCACGTCCTTGGCAGTCTTCAACTGACCGTCGGTCTGCAGGCGAACTTGGTTACGCAGACCATTGATTACCAACGTCTGCTGGGTCTCGGCGAGACCGATTTCGGGCGAGATGCCCGCGAAGCGCATACTTGAAGCAGGCGAAGCGCCCGTACCCCCCTCGGCACCCGAGATGACAATCAGGTCGGCCTTAGCCTTGGCCACACCAGCGGCAATGGTTCCTACACCGCTCTCGGCCACGAGCTTCACGCTCACGGCAGCTGTGGGGTTAATGTTCTTCAGGTCAAAGATGAGCTGTGCCAAGTCCTCGATACTGTAGATATCGTGATGAGGCGGAGGCGAGATGAGCGAGATACCAGGGATGGCGTTACGCGTCTTGGCGATAATCTCGTTAACCTTGAAGCCAGGCAGCTGTCCGCCCTCACCAGGCTTAGCACCCTGTGCCACCTTAATCTGTATCTCCTCGGCATTCACCAGGTACTCGGCGGTTACACCGAAACGTCCCGATGCAATCTGCTTGGTCTTTGAACTCAGGCTTACGCCGTCCACCTCAGAGTGATAGCGAGCGTTGTCCTCACCACCCTCACCGGTGTTCGAGCGTGCACCCAGCTTGTTCATGGCCAGTGCCAGCGCCTCATGGGCCTCGATGCTCAAGGCACCGAACGACATAGCACCAGTAACAAAATGCTTCACGATGCTCTCAACGCTTTCAACCTCGTCGATTGGGGTTGGCTTAGCGGCCTTCTTGAATCCAAAGAAATCGCGGATAAAGATGGGGCTCTCCTTCTCATCCACCAGCTTCGACCACTGCTTGAACTTTTCGTAGTTACCCTGGCGGGTAGCCAGCTGCAGCTTAGCAATGGTCTCGGGATTCCAGGCGTGCTTGATGCCGTCCTTTCTCCACGAGAACTGTCCCTGATTCTTGAGCGTTCCGTTTGTTGCGACTGAGTCGCAACCCATCTCCTGCAGCCTGATAGCATCCCTCGCAATCTCCTTCAGGCCCACACCACCAATGGTGCTCACCTCGGTACCGAAGTAGCGGCGCAGCAAGTCCTCGCTCAGTCCGATGCTCTCAAAAATCTTGGCACCGCGATAAGAGCGGATAGTCGAGATACCCATCTTACTCATAATCTTCTTCAGACCCTTATCCACTGCCTTGATGTAGTTCTTCTCGGCGGTGGCGTACTCCTCCTGAATCTTTCCTTTCTTTACCAGGTCATCCAGTACGGCGAATGTCATATACGGACACAGTGCGCTGGCACCGTAGCCCAGCAACAGGGCAGCGTGCATCACCTCGCGAATCTCACCACTTTCCACTATCAGCGCGGTCTGCACACGCTTACCCACGCTAATCAGGTAGTGGTGAACGGCGCTCACCGCCAACAGCGATGGGATTGCGGCGTGCTTCTCGTCAAGGTCTCGGTCGCTCAAAATAATGTAGTTAACGCCCTCGTCTACGCTCGCTTCTGCTTGATGGCACAAATCCTCGAGCGCCTTCCTCAAGCCTTCCTCACCCTTTGCCATCTCAAAGAGAATAGGCAGTTTCTTGGTGTTGAAGCCTTTGTAGCGGATGTTACAAAGTATATCAAGTTGTGTGTTGGTCAAAACCGGCTGTGGCAGGCGCACCATCTTACAATTCGATGCATCGGGCGTCAGGATGTTGGTACCTACGGCACCAATGTATTCGGTAAGACTCATCACGAGTTCCTCGCGGATGGGGTCTATGGCAGGGTTCGTCACTTGCGCAAACTGCTGACGGAAGTAATTGAACAGCACCTGTGGACGGTCGCTGATAACGGCCAACGGGGTGTCGTTACCCATCGCAGCTACAGGCTCCTGTCCGGCTGTGGCCATAGGGATAATGGTCTTGTCGATATCCTCCTGACCGAATCCGAAGGTAACCAGCTTCTGCTGCAAGTCGCTCACGCCGTTATCCACCTTACGGCCGCTCTTTAGCTTCTCCAACTGCACGCGGTTCTCGTTCAGCCACTCGCGATAAGGATGTGCCTTCGCCAACTTCTCCTTAATCTCGCCATCGTAGTAAATCTTGCCTTCCTGGGTATCAATAAGCAGAATCTTACCTGGCTGCAGGCGTCCCTTCGATACCACATCGCCAGGCTCAAAGTCCATCACGCCAACCTCAGAGGCTACCACCATCATACCTTGCTTGGTGATGGTGTAGCGGCTGGGGCGCAGGCCGTTTCTATCCAGCATACCGCCTGCATAGCGACCATCGCTAAATAACAGTGCAGCAGGACCGTCCCACGGCTCCATCAGGATAGAGTGATATTCGTAGAAGGCTTTCAAATCTTCTGAAATAGGGTTCTTATCATTAAAGCTCTCTGGTACCAAAATCGCCATCGCCTGTGGCAACGAGAGGCCGCTCATCATCAGGAACTCGAAAACATTGTCAAGTGAAGCAGAGTCGCTCATGCCGTCCTGCACAATGGGGCGCAGGTCCTTGATATCACCCAACGCCTCGCTGCTAAGCACACTCTCTCTTGCCTTCATCCAGCCGCGGTTACCACGAATGGTATTTATTTCTCCGTTGTGGGCCAACAAGCGGAAAGGCTGTGCCAACTTCCATTTAGGGAATGTATTCGTTGAGAAACGCGAGTGAACCAAGGCCAGTCCGCTTGTAAAGTAATCGTTCGAAAGATCGGGGAAGTAGCGACGCAGCTGTCCGCTGGTAAGCATTCCCTTATAGATAATATTTTTGCTCGACAGCGAACAGAGATAAAAATCCTCATTATCAATGCGGTTCTCTATGCGCTTGCGAACCTTATATAATATACGGTCGAATACGGGTACATCATCTTCCGATACACCAGTAACAAAAATCTGCTTAATATCGGGTTCCACCTCGCGGGCAGCCACACCCAGCACCTCGGGGTTGGTGGGCACTGTACGCAAATGCATCAGTTGCAGACCTTCGCGCTCAATCTCCTCAATCATCACGCTCAGAATCTGCTGCTGCGCCTTCTCTTCCTTCGGAAGGAATACCAGGCCCGTGCCGTACTTTCCTTTCTCTGGCACAGGAATGCCCTGCAACAAAATAAACTCGTGGGGTATCTGTACCATGATACCCGCACCATCACCGGTCTTGTCGCGTGTCTCGGCGCCACGGTGTTCCATGTTCTCAAGCACTTTCAGTGCATTGTCAACCAGCTCATGACTTTTGCCGCCGTGGATGTTGACAACCATACCCACGCCGCAAGCATCATGTTCGTAATCACTCTGGTAGAGCCCTTGGTTTCTTTGTTTGCAATTTGCCATATTATCCTTACTTTTCGTTTCAATCTGTTTAAATTTGGCTGCAAAAGTAATACATTTTGTTAGAATACCAAAATATCTGCTTGCTTTTTTATTATCAATTTTTCATACAACTTACATTTTGACTACAAAACACGGCATTTCCCGTCATTTTGTAAACCTCTGTCCCCACCCCATTTGCCAGCAATTTACACATTGACAAATCGTCCCTGTTTCAAAGAGGCAATTTGAGCAGATAAGCAACAGAATGGAGAACGTCATGAGAAGATGCCGTATGTCACAATTTCCACTTTTAGTATTTTGTGAAAATCGTGGAGTCTTGGCTACTTGCGGCGACTGAGTTGCTGGCGCACAGTGCGCTTCTTGCGCAGATAGTCGAGGCGCTCGTGGGCGTGGCGGTGCGACTGACGGAGCTGATGACCGTAGACGAGGCAGGCAGCACCAAAGTAGGCAGCAGCTTGAATCCAGAGGAAACGGAGCTCTGGCAGCACGTCGCTGAGCGAAGCACCCATGCTGTTCAGGCGGATGTAGGCGCGTGCGCCGAAGGTGCTGGGGAAGAGCCAGGATACGCCCTGCCAGGCGGGTGGAATGGCCGATTGGGGCCAGGACACTCCTGTCAGGAAGAGCAGGGGCAACGAGACGAATACCATGAGCAGCATGACATTCTCACGATAGCGCACAAGACACGAGACGGTCATGCCGAAGAAGACACAGGCTAGCACATAAGGTATCATCATGAGTAACAGATTGCCACCAGATGCAAGCTGTGGGAAGTGGAACAGATGGGGCACGGCGGTGGTGAGGTAGGCACCAATGACAGCATAGACCATGAGGTAGCAAAGGCTCTTGCCGAGAACGATGCGACCAACACTGTTGTAGCATTTGTGGATGGGCACGAGGTCGCCGTAGCGGTTGCGTTCGCGGGCTGTGCCGGCGGCGAGGCCGATACCGAGAACGAGTGTCTGCTGAAGGATGAGAATAAGCACGGCTGGCAGCACGGAGGATCCGTAGCCGCCTTGAGGGTTGAAGAGAGCAATGTCCTCGTAGGCCAGCGGTTGAGCAGTGATGACGTCCTCGCGGTGAGTGTAATTGCCTGAAAGGCGGGTCTGTATGGCAGCTCCCATCTGCTGGCTGACAGTCATAGCGGTCTGAAAGACGGCCTTGTAGGTCAACATAAGGGCCATGTCACAATAGACGCTGACGGTACCCTGCTCCATGCGGTTGATGCGAGTAGCGAAATCCTTGGGAATGAGGTAGATACCCTTAACGACCTGTCGGCTGACGAGCGACTGCGCGTCATCGAGGTCTTCGGCATAGTAGGCCACATGGACATCGGGCGAGGCATCGCACATACGGATGAACTGACGAGAGAGGGCGGAACGCGACTGATCGATGACGACAACGGGTACCTCACGGATAGTCTCGTTGTTGTATACCCACGAGTAGAGCAGCGGGTAGAGCAGGGGCACAATGATAAAGAAAATGAGTACGCCCTCGTCGCGGAACACGCGCTTCATCTCCTGCCGCCACACGTAGGCAGCATCGAGCAGCCACTGGAAACGGTTATGGGATGTAGACATAGGTGAGCATCGCGTTTTTAATCTTACGAAGGACGAACCAGGGCAGCAGCGTGAAGGCTACGAGCCCGACAAGATGGAACCAGGCGTCGATGAGCGGATAACCGTTGAACACCGTCATCTGGTAGAGCATGTAGTAGTGGCGCAGGGGGAATAGCCACGACAGTGCTTGTATGGGCTCATCCATACCCATAAGGGGATAGGCGGAGCCTGCCAGCGAAAAGCCCAGCATGGCCCATAGCGAGCAGACGCTCATAGACATGCGCAGCGAGGGCATCAGACCGAAAGCAAAGATGCCGAAGCCGATGGACGAGAACACCTCGAGGACGGCCAGTAGGACTATCATCCACACGCTGCCCTGACGGGGGAACTCAAGCACCTCGTAGATGTAGTATTCGTAGGAGAAGATGAGTGCCAGAAACACTACGGCCTGGGGCAGGAACTTGCCGAGAATGGCAACAACCGCGTTGCCATCGGCCATGTGTATCCACTCCTTGCCGCGGTCGAACTTCAGCTCCATGCCCAGCGAATAGGCCGAGATGAGGAACAAGAAAAGCATCATAATGCCAGGCACGAAGACTGTGGAGAGATACATATTGTAGTTGCCCCACGGGTTGGCTATCTGGTGCAAGTCGATGCGTATGGGTTGGAGGAACGTCTGTATCTGTTTGTCGGTAAAGCCCTTAGCACGCAGGGTAGCCTGTCCGACGCCAGCCGAGCCGAGCGTGGCAATAGTTTTCAGGTCCTTCATGACCAGCGAACCGCCTGTGAGCGACGTCAGCGTGTAATAGTAAGACACCTTGGGGCGGCGGGCTGACAGCAGTTTCTCTGTAGTCCCCTCAGGAATGTAGAGGAAAGCGTAGATGCGGTTCTCCTGAATGGCGCGACGGGCCTCGGCCACCGACGGGAAGCTGGCAACGACTGCAGAATTCTGGAAAGCGTCGAGACGGCGCACCAGCGAGCGTGATGTAGATGTGTTGTCAAGGTCGACAATGCCTACGGGCATGTCCTGAGGCAGGCCATCGTCCATCAGTGATGTAAAGAATAGCAGCGCGAACAGCGGGAACAGCACCATGCAGAAGCCGTAAATGGGATTCTTATAGAGAATCTTGCACTCACGCTTCACCAACTTCGACAACTGCCACAAGTACTTCAAAGCCTTAACTATTAATTCTTACTCGGCAAAGCCGACACTTCCAAATTACTTCACCACGAGCGTCATACCAGGACGCAACCCCTCGAGTTTGTCAACGGGGCGGGCCTTCACCTCGAAGGTCTTCAGGTCATACTGACCGTTGGCCTTAGTAGCCTTCCAGACAGCATAGGAACCCTGATCCTTCACGTAGTAGACACGCATACGGATATCCTTCTTGAAGGCAGGAACGAAAACAGTGAGTTCGGAACCAACCTTCAGTCCCTCAAGACGGTCCTCGCGGATGTTGAACGTGCCCCACAGGTCGTCCATCATGGCAATTGACATGATGGGGCTACCCGTGCCTACGAGCTCGCCCACCTTGGGATAAATCTCACTGACCTCACCGTCCTTCGTGGCTATCTGAACGGTTTCGTGGATGTAGCTGTTGACCTCCTGAACAGCACCACGGGCACGAGCTGTCTGAGCCTGAGCGGCCAGTTTGTCCTCGCGGCGGGCACCGTTGACAGCCATATCATACTGGCTCTGAGCAGCTTTCATCTGAGCCTCCATCGCCTTGAAGTTGGCGTAGGCCTCGTCGCGTTTTTGGGCACTCATAACGCCCTCGTCGTAGAGACGCTGCACACGGTTGTAGGACTTTTCTGCTATCTCCTTGCCGGCAGTAGCCTGCTGCAGCACCTGATAGGCACCTTGAATCTGCTCCTTGCGGGCACCATTCTGTGCTTTCAGCTCGAGCGCCGATGCAGCAGCCTCTGCACCCTGTGCCTGCTCCATCTTGGCGCGCACCTCGGGGGCATCGATGACAGCCAGCGTATCACCAGCCTTCACATAGTCGCCCTCCTTAACACGCAGTTCAAGAATACGGCCGGGCACCTTGCTCGACACACGATACTCTCCGACCTCAACCTGTCCCTGAATGGTGTCCGGGTCACGGTCGAGGGCCAAGACGCCGATAACAGCTACGATAATGACGACCGCCACGAATCCTGCGACGGCAATCAGAATGTTCTTATGTTGCGATTTTGCGGACATAATGTATTATTTTAATGTGCCAAGCGCCTTTTGTAGCTCTACTTGGCTGAGTTTAACTTCTATTTCTGCATCTATCTTCTGCGACTGTGCCTGCAGCCAGGCCGTCTGCGCCTCCATCACAGTGGCAGGCGTAATGACGCCCTCCTGGAAACCGACATTGGCCATGCGGAGATTCTCGTCGGCACGGCGAACGCTCGACTGCGCCAGCGTCAGGCGCTTGTTGGCCTCGTCGACCTTGTATGTCACTTGGTTCACCTGCAGTTCAATCTTCTCGCGAGCCTCGTCATACTCCAGCGAGGCAATAGTGGTAGCGCCTTTCGAAGCACGCACCTTGTATTTCACGTCGCCCCAATTCCAAATAGGTGCGCGCACGAGGACTCCGAGGTGCCAGAAGCCAGCAAACTTCTTCTCAAAACCGTTCAGTACGTTAGGGTTGCTGACAGCATAGCCGCCGGCAAGTGCCACTTGCGGCAAGTTGCCTGCCTTCAGCAGGTTAGTGGTCTGCTGGCTCAAGTCGACGGCATCCTGCAACAGGCGCAGCTCCGGACGGTTGAAGACAGCCGTCTCGACGTCGAGCTGAGGCGTCAGGGTGACAACGGCAAGGCTCTCGGCATCCTCATCAGCTAGCGTCACCTGCTCGTTGACAGGCAATCCGATGGTCTGGCAGAGCAGCATCTTCGACAACACTACGCCGTCATTGACACGCGTCAGCGCCATCTCGGCCTCGTTCACTTTCACATCAACGGTCAAACCGTCACTCTTCGTGGCCACACCCTCTTCTATCATCTTGTGGACATCGCCATCGAGTTTCTTCACCAAATCGAGATAAGCCTGCGCCAGACGCTGCTTGTGCTTCAACGAAACGACCTGCCAGTAGGCCTGTTCAGTCTGGTAGAGCGTACTCTGCTCGCGGACGTCGGCAGTGTTCTGCTGCATACGCTCGTTGATGTCCGCCATATTATTCAGGGCAATGAGGGCACCACCCATGAAGACGGGCTGTGTCAGCAGGATGGAGCCTGCCCAAATGTTACGGGTATCGGTGCGGAAGGCGTCGACAATCTTCTGTCCCTCCTGGTTCAGTCCAGTCTGCAGTTGCTGCATACTCTGTCCCATCTGCTGGGCCAGTTCGCCGGACATCTGCTCGAACACCCCAGTGGGCAGTCCCATCTGCCCTAACATGGTGCCCAACCCGCCGAGTTTCTCGGTAAGCCCGGCCATAGCAGGCTGCATGGCGCCAACTGCAGTCGTGCCGAGGGTCCCTAGCGACGTTTTCTGTCCATCGTTGAGGATAGACACTTCTTCTGACGTGTGCTCATACGTACCGATAGCGCTGACGTGGGGCAGATACTTCGTGCGGGCCGACTTGCGAATGTTGACGGCTATATCCTGCTTCACCTTCGAGACGCTGAGCTGCTTGTTGTTGCGCAACGCCATAGCCCGACAGCTGTCGAGCGTCAGCAAGCGTTGTGCGCCTACTGGTAAACAGCTAACAGCCAACAGCCAACAGCCGATAGATAAAACCTTTCTCATATGTATACTCCTTTCTGACTTTACGCTTTACTCAAAGGTAAATGTTCTTGAGCCAATCATGTTGCCGTCAACGAAGATGCTGACACGGTACTGTCCGCCCTCCAGCATCTGCGACACATTCCAGAAAGTTGTGACGGCAGTCTCCTCACCAGTATATTCCACCACCTTCTTCATGGTGTATTCCAACGTACGGTTCTCATAGGTGAACGTGCCACCGCCACTAAGCGTGTTACCGCCAGGATTCTGGATACGTACATAGACGGTGCGGTTGCCGTTAGAGGCGGTGACATTACGGGTGATAGCGAAATTCACCTGAACGGTCTTTGCATCCTTCACCTTCTTCGAGGCCTTACCGCGCTTGTTCTGCATCGTCATCTGGATGTTTGTAGCATCGAGCTGCGCGGCAATAGCCACCTTCTCGCTGAGCGATGCCTTCTCGTTGCTCAGACCGGCAATCTGTGTCTCACGGTCGGAGAGCTCGGCCTTTACTCGGGTGTTCTCGGCCTGCAGGCGTTCATTCTGACGATTAAGCGAGTCTATCTGCATGACATAGTCGCGCAGCACAGCACGCACCGTTGCCAATTCCTTTTTCAGACGGGTAATCTCACGGGCGTCATTGGCCTTCGTCTGCTTCAGTTCCTCCAAAAGTTTCTGTGTCTTGAGCTGTTCCTCAGTCAGCTGGGCAATGATGGAGTCGTTGTTGATTTGCGTCTTCATCTCGCTGTACTGCAAAGCGAAACGCTCATACTCATTCTCCATCTCCTGCTTGTCAAGTTTAGCCAGCTCCTGCATGTCCTCGTTTACCTTTTTCTGCTCCTGCAGATTTAGGAAGAGCCATGCGCCACCTCCCAAGAGTGCCAAAATCACCACCGCCATCAGCGGCATCAATATCTTTTTCGTTTTCATCGTTTTGTTGTTTTCTTTATAACCAATTTCTATGATAGGCAAAAGGCCTCCGAGGAGTTACCTCGGGGGCCTTTTTTTTGCGGAGGGAATAGAATTCTTGCCCCCGAGAGCTTTGAATCCTTTTCATCCTGCGGAGAGAACAGGATTCGAACCTGCGAGCCGGTTTTGCCGGCTACACGCTTTCCAGGCGTGCCTCTTCAACCACTCGAGCACCTCTCCTTGTGATTTCGTGAGTGCAAAGGTAGTACTTTTAATTGACAATTAACAACTGACAATTGATTATTTAATAATCTTTATCATTTTACGCCAAAGACACGAGCAACATTGGCACTTGTCTGTATGGCCACCTCGTCTTCACTGACACCATAGGCCTCAGCCAATCGCTGCAGAACGTAACGGGTGTAGGCCGGCTCATTACGTTGACCACGCATAGGAACAGGCGCCATATAGGGAGCATCGGTCTCCAGAACAATATGATCGAGCGGCACAACGGCAGGAAGGACCTCAGGCAGATGCGACTTCTTAAATGTCAGCACGCCACCAACGCCCAACACAAAGCGGTCGAACTGCAACAGCTCGCGGGCTTCAAGCTCGTTGCCGGTAAAACAATGGAAAACGCCACCGGGCAGGTCCTTCGCGTACCTTTTTAATATAGTAACCAGCTCATTCTGTGCCTTCCGACAGTGAATCATCAGCGGCAGACGGGTCTCCACCGACCAACGCACCTGCTCCTCGAAAGCCTCCAGCTGCTCCTGTTCGAACTCACGACTCCAATAGTAGTCGAGTCCCACCTCGCCAATGGAAATAACTTGAGGCGAAAGACATGATTTGATGGCGGAGATTTGCTCACGCCAATCGGCACGCACCTCCTCAGGGTGCAAGCCAATCATGGGATAGAGACGGTCGGGATACTGACGGCAGAGGTCAAGGATGCGGCGTGATGTTGACAGGTCGATGGCGGGCAAGAACACCTTCCCCACTCCAGTCTCAAAGGCACGCTGCATCACGGCCTCACGGTCGGCATCAAACTCCTCGCCGTCCAGATGACAATGTGTATCAACCCACTCCATCTTACTTCTTACGCTTCATCATCTCGTCGGTATAGTCCAGAAGTACTTGCTTACGCTCGTCACCGACGTTGACCTTAGCCAGATACTTACGGCACTCGTCGAAATAATAGTTGATTTTCTCCTCACAAAGCTGGCGAATACCAATCTCGTCATAGAGTGCCGTTACGGCACGCACCTTCTCCGTACGGTCGAAATCCTTAGCCTCTATCCAGCGCATCAGCTCTGCACGCTGTTCAGGGGTTGCACGATTAACGGCGTTGATGAGCATGTAAGTCTTCTTATTACTAGTAATGTCACCACCGACAGCTTTGCCAAAGACCCTGGGATCGCCATAGACGTCCAGCAGGTCGTCCTGCAACTGAAAGGCCAAGCCCAACTGCTCGCCGAACTTATACAGATTCTCAACATCTTCGGCAGGTGCATCAGCCAACAGGGCACCCGTCTTCACGGCACAGGCCAACAGAACACTGGTTTTCAGGCGAATCATCTCGATATACTCTGCCTCAGTCACGTCGTTGCGTGTCTCAAAAGACATATCATACTCCTGTCCCTCTCCTATCTCAAGAGCCGTCTCGGTAAAGAGGTCGAGCACCTGAGGAAGATGACGGGCATCGCACTGCATCATCCGTTCATAGGCCAGCACCAACATGGAGTCGCCAGAAAGGATGGCTTTGTTGGCATCCCAGCGACGATGAACAGTCTGATGCCCACGACGCATATCGGCATTGTCCATCAAGTCATCATGCAGCAGCGTATAGTTATGATAGGTCTCCAGCGCAACGGCCTGCATCAGAATGCGTTCCGGGTCTTCACGATAGAGGTTATAGGCTAGTAACGTAAGCACGGGACGTATGCGTTTGCCTCCGATGGAAAGCACGTAACGGATAGGATCATAAAGCGAGACTGGCTGACGGTCGTAGGCCAGCTCATCGATGAAGGTATTTACCTTCTGCAGCAGTTCGTCTGAATTATACATATTTTTATTAGGATCTATAAAGTCCTTAAGAGCCTTATGGTCTTTAGGGTCACAACTTGAATACTATAGGAATGCAGACCATTGTGCGACAGGGTTTGTTATCCACCTGGCCTGCTTTCCAAGGCGGCATCATGCGCAACACACGCAACGCCTCGCTGTCGAGCGAGGGTTCGGCCGACTCCACAACCTTCAGGTCACTAAGCGTGCCGTCAGCATTGACTATAAACTGGGTAACCACACGTCCCTGAACCTTACGGGCACGGGCACCAGAGGGATAACGCAGGTTCTTTGTCAGCCATTTCATCAGGGCCACAGCACCACCTGGGAACTCAGGTAATTGTTCCACCACTTTCTGGTCCAACGCATCGAGTTCTTCCTTGTTAATCTCAGGGCGCACCTCGTCTTCCTCAGTGGTTTTCAGTTCCGTATCGGGTTTATCGGGCATCAGTTCGTCGTCGCTCAGTTCGTCGGTGGGATCTTCCTCCTCGACGACATTCAGTTTCTCAATGGTCTTGGGAATCAGCGCCACAGGCTTCGTAATAAGCGGAATGCGTTTCTCTTCCTCCTTCAGTTTCTCAAGGTCGAGTTCCTTTATCATATCCTCCAGCGCATCAGGGTCCATGCTGTCGTCGGCGACACTATAGTCGAACTCCAGCGCCACAAAGAGTGCCGCCAGCACCACGACGATGCCCAGCAGGAAAGTCTGTGTCCGGCGACGGTCCAAGTCGGCTTGTGAACTCTTCTTGATTTCCATAATAAAATGCGCTCCGACAGCGTTATTTATCCAGAGGCGGGTGCAAAGGTACAAAATAAATGAGAAATGAGAAATGAGAAATGAGAAATTTTAGTATCTTTGCAGCCAAATTGAGAAATATTAGATGAAGAGAGCAACAATTGTCACCGTTTTGCTACTCTCCGTGCTGAATCTGTCGGCGCAGGAGAGCCAGACTGTGTACAATTTCCTGCGCCTACCCGTCAGCGCCCATGTGGCAGCGCTTGGCGGCGACAACGTTAGCATCTATGATGACGATGCTTCGCTGCTGCTTCACAATCCTGCGTTGGCTGGCAATGTGACAGACCGGGCGCTAAGCCTGAACATGATGACATACATGGAAGGGGCCATCACTGCCAGCGCCAACTTTGTACGTGCTGCCGGAGAACGGGGCTCATGGGCCGTAGGCGCGCAGTTCATGAACTACGGCACGATGAAAGAGGTCAACAGCTATGGTGAGCAGACGGGCGATTTCTCGGCCAAGGACATCTGCGTCAGCGGAACCTTCGCCTACGCATTGAGCCAACGTCTCAGCGGCGGCATTACGGCTAAAGCCGTTACCTCGTACATCGGACAGTACAACTCGCTGGCAATGGGCGTCGACTTGGGACTGAACTATTTTGACGCGGAGAGCCAGTGGTCAGCATCAGCCGTAGCACGTAACCTCGGCGGACAGCTAAAAGCCTACGAGGATGACTTCGAGCGTATGCCGTTAGACCTGCAGGTCGGTGTTACCAAACGGCTTATCGGCTCACCGCTACGCCTGTCGGCCACGCTGGTTCGACTGAACGACTGGCAGTACGGCATCGGACATCACCTTGTCGTTGGTGCCGACGTGCTACTCTCCGAGCAGTTCTATCTG
>Ga0265301_10002416_pt1 | contig 21535 bp, 17 predicted proteins | sample AusTroGonzalo_MG_2_FD_193488 | JGI IMG/M metagenome (GOLD analysis project Ga0265301, IMG submission 193488) | Bovine rumen microbial communities from tropical cattle in Woodstock, Queensland, Australia - Gonzalo_04 | ecosystem: Host-associated > Mammals > Digestive system > Stomach > Rumen ... | reverse complement strand
ATATTGCGGGTGGGGTAGAACGTGTGCTAACGAAAAAGGTGAATTATTTTGCTGAGCATTTCGGTTACGATATAACGATTATTCTGACTGATGGTAAGGGTAAACCTAATGCCTATCCGCTGTCGCCTAAGGTGAAGGTCGTTAATCTGGAGGTTGGTTTTGAGGAATTGTGGAACTGCTCTTTCTTGAAAAAGGTCTTTCTCTATCTGAGAAAACAACGGATATATAAAAAGCGGCTTACAGAAACGCTGATGCAACTGCGCCCCGATATTACGGATTCGTTGCTTAGACGTGAAATAAACTTCATCACAGACATCAAGGACGGTAGTAAGAAAATTGGTGAACTGCACGTTAACCGTGCTAACTATCGCAATTTTGAGGCCAATGAGACTAACTGGCTGAAAGAACAATTTGCGCGTTGGTGGATGAAAGGATTGTTGAAGAAATTGCGTAAGTTGGACCGCTTCGTGGTACTGACAAATGAAGATAAGACCGCGTGGAAAGAACTCGATAATGTGGTTGCAATACATAATCCGGTCTCTTTTGACGATGTTCCCCAAAGTCCTTTGACAGAGAAAAGGGTTATTGCTGTGGGACGCTATGCGTATCAAAAGGGTTTTGATATGTTGCTGCATGCATGGAAACAAGTGGAAGAACGATGTCCGGACTGGCAACTTGATGTGTTTGGCGATGGTGACCGTACACCTTATGAACAGCAGATAGACCAGTTGGGTATTGATAGAAAGCGATGTCGGTTGAATACGCCTACGCAGAATATTCAACAAGAGTATATAAACAGTTCCGTATTCGTTGTCAGTTCACGTTTTGAAGGACTGAGTATGGCTATGCTGGAGGCTGTTGCCTGTGGTTTGCCTTTAGTGTCATTTACTTGCCCATGTGGTCCGTTAGATGTGATTACTGATGGTGAAAATGGTCTTCTGGTAGAAAATGGCAATGTGAATCAATTAACTGAGAAACTCATCTATATGATTGAACATCCGGAAGACCGTCTGCGTATGGGTGAGGCTGCCCGACAGAGGGCGGATGCTTTTAGAATAGAGAACTTGGCAAAGGAATGGCAACAATTGTTTGAGAGCTTATGAAATATGAAGTCACCATAGGTATTCCAGTGTTTCACGCGGTAAAATATATCTCTGATACGCTGTGCTCGGCACTGGAACAGACATTCCCTTCCATTGAGTTCTTGGTGTTAGATGACTGTGGTGGAGACGGCTCGATAGACATTGTCAGACGGTTACAACAGGAACATCCGCGAGGTAAGGATATACGTATTGTCAGTCAGCCCTGTAATATGGGTATAGGAAAAGGACGTAACCGTATTATTGACGAAGCACAGGGGGATTACCTTTTTTACCTTGATGCTGATGATATATTGCCTCCTACAGCTATTGCTACACTTTATGAGGCAGCAAAGAAGTATGATGCGCAAATCATTTATGGCTCGAATGAGCGGGTATATGACTACGAGGGCGAGAAGCAGCGCGTAGAGCGTGATTGTTATGAATTCATGTCTTTCAGTAAAGCTGACGACTTTGCAAACTATGCATACGAGCGTTATGCAAACATTCCTGCTAATGTTTGGCGATACCTTATTGATATAAAGGTATATCGCGACAATGGATTGCGTTTCCCTGATATTAGTTTCTGGGAGGATTTCTATATGACAATGGATCTGCCTACATACGTGGAGCGGGCAGTGATGTTGCCTGATATCACGTATCGTTATTTTTGTAGATATGGTACGTTGTCAAATAACCAAAAGCGTGAACGCATAGAAAAGCAGGAAATAGTAAAGATAGCTGCAGCTATTGGAGAACTGAAGACAAACAGCGATAGACTGAAAGGACGTCCGTATTACCTGAAACGTTGCTTCAAGGTGATGATGACAGAGTTCTATATGGTGTGTTACGTATTAAGTCATCAGCAGGAAATCGTGCCTTCGTTCAAGAATAGCGAACTACGCCAGATGATGCAGTCGCCATTGACATTCGGTGAACTTTGTGGACTGAACAAATGGAAACTGAAGAACTTGGCATTATGGCTGTTGGGTATCCTGCCATCAAATATCTCGGTAGCAGCGATGAAACAATTGGGTAAACGAAAAGGACTGGTATAGAAAATTATGGCACATTGGTATGATAAATTTCTGAGCATCTATGGTAAACCATTCGGTGAAGTGCCAGAACGAGTGGTGGAGGAGATACGTGGCAATCTGCAACGCTTGCAATGCGACGATCCCTTAGTGTCGGTAGTGGTGATTGCCTATAATGAGGAGTCTCGACTGGCTGCCTGCCTTTGGTCACTAAGCGAGTTGAAGACCAACTATCCCATTGAAATCCTTGGCGTGAACAATAACTCAAAAGATGCAACAGAACAGGTCTTTCAGACTTTAGGCGTGACCTATTTTAACGAATTGCGTCAGAGTCCAGGCTTTGCTCGGCAGTGTGGCTTGGAACATGCACGTGGAAAGTATCATTTCTTTATTGATGCAGATACATTCTATCCATCCTGTTATGTGGATTTGATGATGCAGAAATTACAGCGTGCTGATGTGGCGTGCGTGGGGACTTTCTGGAGTTTCTACCCTGATGAGAAACACTCGGCTTTCGGACTCTTCTGTTTTGAATTGATACGCGATACCTTCTTGTGGATCCAGCACTTTAAACGTCCAGAGCTGTGTGTCCGAGGAATGACATTCGCGTTTCGTTCCGACTATGCCAAGCAGGTAACATTACGTACTGACATACGACGTGGTGAGGATGGCTCGTTGGCACTCTCGCTGAAGCAGTTTGGAAAAATAGCTTTCCTCTATCATCGCAAGGCACGTCCAGTGACAGGCTATGGTACATTAAACGAAGGTTCTTTGCTGCAGAGTCTATGGAACAGGGCTAAGGTTCAGTTGAAAGGTATTACCCGCATCTTTTATAAAACCGATCATTATGAGGATACGGAGGAGAATATGATGAATAAGAACTGATGTCGTATATTTTTAATCAATGGACTAAGAACAAATGAAAATTGCATATCTGTTTCCTCACTATGCACAAAAAGCTGGCACGGAGCGTATCCTGACGGACAAGATGAATTGGTTGGCTCAACGTGGTCATGAAGTGTTTGCCTTGTCGTATGAACAGGGAACCCATCCTTATGCTTTTACATTGGATGAGCAGGTTAGAAAGATTGACTTTAACGTGCGCTTCTTTCCACTTTATAAGTATAATGCGGCAAAGCGGCTGTTGATGCTGATTATTCTGCGTCGTAGATTAGTAAAGAGATTACGCAAGTTTGTAGAGAAAGAACGTCCTAATCTGATGGTTTGTACAACGTATGCTCCTTTTGAAATAGAAGCATTGACGAAGATTTGTAAACCATTAGGTATTCCTTTTATTATAGAATGTCACTCTACCTATTTAAATACTCGAAGTGAGACACTCACTTCATTGGTGATGCATCAACGACGAAATCTGGCCCCCAAACAGCTGGCTGGAGCCGAGCGGGTTGTCGCACTGACAGAAGGTGACGCAGCAGAATGGAGAAAGGTCGTGAAAAAGGTGAGCGTTATACCTAATATGGTGCATCTGAATCAGAGTGGATTATATAGTAATTGCCAGAATAAAAAGGTGATTTTTGCAGGGCGGTTGGAACAGCAGAAAGGATTACCACAATTATTGCAGATATGGCAGAAGGTACACATGGCTCATCCAGACTGGACTCTTGAGGTATATGGTACAGGACCACAGCATGATTGGTTTGAAAAGGAAGTGAAGCGCTTGGATATTGGTATTAATATGCATGAGCCAACGAAAGCTATTATGGCGAGGTATAGGGAATGTGGTATGTTGATGCTAACTTCTGTATATGAACCTTTTGGATTGGTGCTAGTAGAGGCCATGAGTAGTGGGCTGCCCGTGGTTTCTTTTGACTGTCCGTATGGTCCTGCAGGAATTATTACTGATGGGCGTGACGGTTTTTTAGTTCCACCTGGCGATATACAGACCTTTGCTGATCGACTAGGGCAATTGATGGAAGATGATGACTTGAGGCACGCCATGAGTCAACGAGCAATTATCTCATCCCAACACTTTTCTGATGTTAAGATGATGCCACTTTGGGAGCAATTATTTAAGGAGATGGGATTACCAGTCTAAGATTTCCTTGCCATTCTCAAAATGGAAGTAATCAACAATTCTTGAGAAGTTTTCATCACAGAACTGTTGGTCTTTGGTTTCAAGGAAACAAAGGGGTACTTCTCCAATGAATGAAGCCCAACGGCTGTAACTACTAAATGGGCCAATGATGCGGTCGCAAATAGATAGTGTGTGTAGGTCAAGAATAGCGCCCGATGGTTCTTTGCCAAAACGCCGACAGTTGCAGCCTTCAAACAAATCTAGTGAGAAATCCTCGTTGCTACTGATGAAGAAACCTATGCGACGGTCACTGTAGGCCTGCTGCATACGTAGCATAAATTGGTGATATTCTTCTAAGGAATAGAAGAAACGTCCATCGTTCCAAGTGGCATAGTCGCCACGACGAATATGAACACCTACTATCATATCGCAGGTTTGTCTCATGCTGGCTATCAGCGCTTCTGCTTTATCAACAATTTCTTGCTTAGGTCGATAAATATGCTGAAGCTCGTGTAGCGTCTGTTGCAAGTAACGGTTGTCCCGTCGGGTCCACCAACCTTTCTTACATCCAAGAATCTTGAAGATCTTATCCCATGTCTTGTTATGGCATACTTTCCAGGTAAGTCCCTTGTAGTTATTCCAGCCGTTTCCACGCTCAAGGTACCATTTGTGCCAAAGGGGGAAATAAATCCACGGACAATGCAGCAGATTGGGGAAATCTTCTATTGTCCAGTCATAGAATATAATCATCAACCGCTTTTTCTTTACTATACATTCTGCTATGGAAGCTGAATAACTCCAAAGGCGGTTACAGGTCTGTCCTGGGGCATCACAAATGATAATCATGGCGTTAATTCTTGTTGAGGTATTTAAGACGTTGATAAATAGCTGGTTTACGGGCAACAAAATATTTCATTCCCCGCGTGCAGATAAATAGAGAGAGGAAATAGAATAAGATAAATAAGGGTATTATCGCTATAATTGATGCGATAAGTCCTATCCATGATGTGGCATAGGGATCTACAACCCAATATTTTAACATGACGGCACCGATAGTGAATATGGCGAAAACAGCATAGTAGGGTAGCATACCTTTCCAATAGGTACTTACCTTTATCTTCAAACCTTGCGTAAAGAGGAAATACGGTTTCCAGAATAGTGCAATAAAGAATACACTGATAATTTTTCCAAGAAGAATACCCGCAATACCCATAAACGGAGCGAGGATAAGTGTGATACCGATGTTCAATACGAGTTCTGTCCATGCCGCCCATACATCGTGGAACAGACCACAGGCGGAGATATACATTTCTACGACGCCACGTGATAGCATGATAAAGACATTAAACAACAAAAGATATACCACGAGGTCGCTTAATAGATACTCCTTGCCAAGCCAGCAGCCAATGAACGGCTGCATGAACATGAGAAAACCGAAGACGATAAGCCCAACGATAAGAAAACGTATTGCAGTGAGTTCCCAGAATACTTTCAATGTGTTTGACTGATTACCTTCTGCTATTAAATTTCCTACACCGGCATTCATGCCGTCGCTGAGGATATTTACCATGAAGTTAAGCTTGTTAATCAACATGGTATAGTTGAAATAAAACGCCGATTGTACTATGGATACAAAGGCTGCAACAAGCAGGTCATCACTTTTATAAAGCAGCAGGTCCTTGATACGTTGAATGAATACCTGTTTGGTCTTTCGTAAGATGTCAGGATATTCTTTCAGTTTCTGACGTCCCATGCCTACATCAATCTTCAACCAAGGGTATTCATGGTTGATTCGGCGGTTAAATACAATGCAGCCAATGACAGTGTAAAACAGACCGACAATCACCCAAAGATAGAGGTTCTGATAAAGATAAGCCAAGATTATCTGGGTAAGACTCTGTAGGATGCTAATCGTTTGGAAATAGCCATTCACTACATATTGTTTCTGATTGGCTGTAACTAACAGCTGGCGGTAGTTGATGAGATAGCCCACCATTGACGTCGCAAGGAAAGAATAGAATGCGAAGTATATGAGGGGCAGTTGGAATGAAAGTCCATCGAAGAAGAACGGGAATGAAAGGCTAATAACCACACCGATGGCACCGATACCCCATCCGATACATCTATACAAGTATGCCAGCACAGACATGATTTCACAGGTTTTCTGTTGATCTTCCTGTTGTAGCGGCTTATATAGAAAAAATGTTATACTAGTGCCGATTCCAAGTTCTGCTACGTTGAGATAGCTGAGGATATTCTGGAGTACGCCTGTCAGTCCCATGAATTCTGCTCCCAGGCAGTCAAGGAATATCTTACGGGAGAAGAATGCAAACAGGAAGGTGAGCATGTAGAAAAACATGCCAACCTTGACGTTCATGACACTGCGACTCACTCTATTACTCATGCGTTCAAATCTTTTAAGGCGTTGAAGAAATCTTCAGAAAAACGTTGCTTGTCAAACTTTTCTGCCTGAATTAGCGAAGCCGTTGCCATTGCTTTGCATTGTGCAGGTTGCTCACTGAGTTGAAGTATGACTGAAGCTAAGCGTGCAGGAAAATCATTGCCAATAGGAACAATGATGGCATTTTCGGCAGTCACTTCCTCAGGAATACCACCGCGGTCTGTCGTAACGATGGGTAAGCCCATAGCTTGGGCTTCAAGTACTGTAGTTGGGAACGGATCGTTCCATATTGACGGAATAACTGCTAAGTCAGCTAATTTTAAATAGCCAGGCATCTTGTCATAGGGAATGAAGCCCGTAAATATTAGTCTGTCCTTAATTGGCAGAGCCATTTGCTTGAGCTTACGCACAAAATCATTATCTGTGGTGGCATCACCAAAGAAGGAACTACCTAATACAAGAAGTTTAAGATGAGGATGGTCTATTAATAAGAGCATTGCTTCAATCAATTCGGTAATACCTTTGTCAGAATTGATGCGCCCACTGAAAACCAACACGAAGTCGTCAGGTCTAAGTCCGAGTGTAGAACGCTCAATCACTTCATTTGTCTGTGGTGAGAATCTTTCTAAATCAATTCCGTTATAGACTGTCTGTACCTTTGGATGAGGTGCAATGGTTTCTACACGCCCTTTTATATAGTCTGATACCGTGAGAATACGACTGAGACTTCCATATATATCCTTATTATGGGGAATGGTGGCATTGAGTAAATCATTGTGCAGATGTAACACAATGGGCGTAGAAGTGCGCTGTGAGATCTTGAGCGCATAGCCAGGCCTGTTCTCCAAGATGATACAGTCAAACTTCTCCTTGCAAAGTAATTTCCATGCCTCTTCAAAGTAGTACTCTATAAAGTGGTTGTAGTAATCGTGCTTGTGCCTGACTTCGTAAAGTTTCCGCCTTATTTTAGCTTTTATACTATTTATATCAATGAATTTGTAGTGATTTACTTCTGAAAGAAGGGCAGAGTGATTATAGGCCTGTGCGCTTTCTACGCTATAGACGGTGATATCATGCAGACGATGCCTGTCGTTGTACTCCAGATAGAAGTCAACGAGGTTCTCTACAGCTCCTCCCTGTACGGCAGGAATGGGTAGGATTCCAGAGGTGAGGATGGCTATTTTCATGAGGTCAATATGTTGCTTAGCGCACCGCAGAATTTACGGTCGACATAATTGCCCAATAGGTTGGTTGGATAGTCTAACAGTAGTCGGCGCAATGATTCTGTTATTATTGTGATAAGGATAATAGCCAGTTGTGATACGAAGAAATATATCAGGAATAGATTCTCGTTTGCCAGCGGAGCATAGGTGGGCTCTATTAATCCGATGAGCCACCAGTTAAGAAGATAGAGGGGGAATGCATATGTAGCCCCTTTTAATACAATGCTATTGAATATTCCCCAATCGGTATTCATCTTTCGGAACAGGATGAAAAGGCTGGTTGCACCAATGATGATGAAAAGATTGTTGTCCTTTGACATAAAAAAGGGACTGCTCATCATGTAGTTAAAACAGAAGATAAATGTTGTACAACCTACGAAAATCCATCCTGTACGGCGTGTCAGAATATCGGGAATACCATGTAAGGCTAAGTAACGTCCTATGAGATAGGCTAAAATCATGTTCTCTGTACATTTCCCATAAAGGTTATCTGACATGGGGTGTAGCAGGAAAGTTGGTGATAGGGAGTATATGAGCAGCAACACAACCAAAAGATATTGGAATTGTTGCTTCTTCATCTTTTCTGCAGCCAGGTTGAGTAATGGTGAAAGAAGGAACACAATGAAATAGGAGGAAATAAACCACCATGTGCCAGATGTAATGGGAGTCAGTGCAGTATAGAGCCCTTTGATAAACTCTTTTGTGGTTAAAGGCGTTTCTGACAGCCAAAGATCTACACCAAAAATGATAAGCGAATAGGACAGTACAGTAAGCCAAAGTTTGATTAGCTTTGACAAACGAAAGTGGATGCTATAGAAACCAGATAATAAAACGAAGACGGTAACTCCCATATTGCCAACTGCGTTAATGGCGAAATGGGCAATATCGTTCAGGGCATTGGGACTACCATAGGCACTTTTGATGCCATGCATGAGTGATATCAGCATGATAGCGCCAATTCGCAACATTTCCATGTTGGTCTCTCTTCTTATGGTGGTCTTATTTTTCATGTGTTGTGTGGATGAAATCTGTGTTGTGGCGATCCATTCGTATGATATTGCTGAACATATGCCAAATCAGTTTGGGTAAAGTGCCAAGTCGCCCCAAAAGTGCTCGTGTACGTAGGCGTTTAGGAATGGCAATCAGTAAGGCAATTCCAAAACATAAAAGCATTCCCCACCATTTGTAGCTCCAAGATAATGACAGGAAAGTAGTTGTTATTGTGATACATGGAATAATCGCCATCAAAATACTGCGTGGAATGAGCATTTGTTGTATAGTCTTGTCTATATAGTTGACATTTGCAGTAACGATAGCTTTGGGGATATAGGGCATCATACGGAAGAAGGCCTGTACTTGCCCAGTCATCCAGCGGAGGCGTTGACGTTGGAAATTATTACTATTGCTTACTTTCTCATCTAACACATGTATATCTTCTGCATAGTAGATGTAGATACCTTGTTTCATTAGCAGGGCTTCCAGTTCCCGGTCTTCTACAGCAGAGTCTAGAAGTGTGACGTTTTGTGCGAACCATTCATATTCAAAGCACATTCCAGAACCAATAAGTGCTGATGAAAGACCAATGGCATTATGGGCTTTTCGGAATATGGTATTGTTTATCTCTTCGCTGAGACCATCAAGCGCAGCAATATCATTGTCATTGTTTTTTGCTGTACGATGACATTGTATCGCTTTATTGCCATGTTGGCAGAGTGAATTAATCTGACTAAGAAAGTTTGATTGTACAATATTGTCAGCATCTAGGATTACGATATAGTTGCTAGAGTGAGGATTGAAGAAGGAAACATGGGAAATCGCATACTGTAAAGCCTTGGCCTTACTACTTTTCTCGAACGAAGGTTGAAGAAGAGTAATGGGTAATTGCGAAAGTTCTTCGTTTGTTTCTGGTTCCATGTGGTCGGAAATAACAACCACATGATATGATTCTTGAGGATAATCCTGCTTTAGGAAACTCTTTACGGAGTTCAATATAACCGCATCCTCATGATAGGCAGGGAAGAGAACGATGAATGAAGAGTTCTTTTGAGAAGTATCTGAGGATTGTTTCTGTTTCTTTTTGGGAAGAAGTGATGCGAAAGCAAAAAACACGATATACGCCACATTAGCTGCTATGATAGCCCAAAGCAGGATGTCGATAGTTATTATAATAATGCGTACACTCACTTTCGCTTTACTTGTATTTTGAATTTTTGTATCATATGACTGAATGCATCTAGGCGGGTTCCAGATTCGTCTTTTCCTGCTCTGAATATATTGTATAGTGCACCAATCGTAATGAAAGGAGCATGCAGGAAGTCTCGATCCCAGTGCTTGCTAACAAGATAATCAGGGGTGGCCAATGCATATGCAAAAAGTGCAATAACAGTTATTAACCACCATTTTATGGCTAGAGTAAAGTAGATGAAAGGTAATATCACGCACATAATAGAGATAATGCCCATCATAATAGTGCGTGGGATTAGTAGCCATTGAATGACTTTGTCAACTAAGTCATATTGATTATTCATAAAAGCGAAAGGCAGGAAACGGAAATTGTTCAGCAAATTGTGAAGTTGGATATAAGTCCATCTGCCGCGTTGGAGATTAAAGTCGTGTACCTTACGAGTTTTCTCATCATAGACGTGAATCTCGTCAAAATAGTCTATATAGATACTATCACGTAATAACAGAGCCTCAAGTTCTTTGTCTTCACCGACAGAAGAACGGATTTTCATGATGTTTCGTTTGAACCAAAGGAAATCAAATACAGATCCGGAACTGTTCAAAGACGAGGATAAGCCGATTGCCAAATGGCCACGGCGAAAGACGGTATTATTGATTTCTTCAAAAATGGTGTCAAGTCTTGCTACAGGCGTATCAAGGTTTCTTGCCATACGTCGGGTCTGAATAGCCTTGGTACCGGCAGATTCAAAAGCATCATTGACCTGCTCAATGAATTCGGGATCAACGATATTACCTGCATCAAGCAGTATAACAGCATCGTAAATCTTGAATTGTGGTAGGTTTAGTATCGCATACTGAAGAGCTTTTACCTTTGTGCTTCTCGCAAAATTAGGTGTTAGCAGAGTGATTGGCAATTGTGCTAGTCGCATATTAATCATCTCATTTTGATGATCGGATATAACGACAATATCAAAATTACGTTGGGAGTAAGTTTGTCCTAATACGGTATTGACTGTCTCTAGTATCTTCTTGTCACTTTTGTATGAAGGTATGAGAACTATATAGCGGCTTTGTTGTTTGGCTTTAGGAATATTTGTGCGTGACTTAGATAAAGCCATTATAGAAAAAAAGAGGATGTAGGCTACTGTAAATGCAACAGGCACGAACAGTATCCAATCAAAAATATAGAGAATCCACCATAAATCCATAGTCTAATGCTCCCAAATTTTAGTGCAAAAATACTATATTTATTTTAAATGGCAAAATTATATTTATATATAATTTGTAGGGAGTGGTCCTTGAATATTATGAAGAAAATCATTAACACCTCTTATTACGGCTTTTGCCAAGTCTCTTTTTTGCTGTATCGTGTATTTGCAGATATCACGTAATGCAACTAATCCAATTAGGTAAGAATAGGTTAATAGCCGCTGAGGCATTGGTATGTTTCTTTTGGACAGGAGAAGTCTATTTCTTGTTAGGTAATAGGTCTTCAGTGGACTACAACTACCTGTTGATTGGCTTTCTTTGTGATAAATGGTGCAGGCAGGCTCATAAAAAATAGTAAAGCCGGCTCGAGTGAACATCATAGACCAGTCAAGTTCTTCGTAATATAGAAAGTAACATTCGGGCATCATTCCTACTTTCTCCAGTGCTTCGCGCTTAACTAACATGGCAGCGCCATGTGCATATGGGGTAGGGTGAGCTGTGTTGTGTTGTCCTCGGTCTTTCTCGCCAAATCCAATAGAATGATTTCTTATGGTCAAACGGGAAAGTGGGGTAAAACCAGCAAATTGAATAGGATTGTCGTCCCATGCGAATCGAATTTTTGGACACACCATTCCCATCTCTTTTGAACTCTCTAAACGATCAATTATAGATTGAAAAGCGTTAGCAGTACTAAGGGGCTCGTTATAGTTGAAAACAGTATCGTTATTGATAAAGAATAGATATTTTCCCTGCGCCGCTTTTATTCCAAGGTTATTACCTCCAGCAAAACCGAGGTTCTTTTCACTACGAATTGCTTTTACCTGAGGGTAGCGTTTTGAAATAATAGCCGCTTCGTCTTCCTTTGAGGCATTATCTACTACAATCATCTCCAATGAAAACTCATTGAAGGGTATTGTCTCAATCAATGCGCATGTGTCATGAAGCCCATTGTAGTTGACCGTTATTATAGATAATTCTACCATCTGCCTCTTATACTCTTGATGCTTTCTTCTTTTCAAGCTTTAGCCGTTTCTTTTCTTCTTGGATGGCTAACTGCTTGGTTTCATATTCTGTCCATTCGTTTTCTATGTGAGGTAGGATATATACAATCGTTAATCCTCCATAGAACACAAGTGCATTTGGAAACTGCATGAGAACCTGGTTTCCATATCCTCCTAATTGTTGTGACACGAACGCACAACATAGGCCAGCTCCAATTCCACGTAAAGACGGATTCTGAATCTTGAATAATGAAATCCAACAAGCTCCCAAAAGCATAATAACCGTGGTAATTAGGAACATCGTTATACCGATTTCTCCTGTCCTCAGCCAGATAAATACATATTCTGAGTCAGGGGCAATAGTTGACATAAGCCTGAATTTGTTGTTTGCCGGCACATTATCCGCTCCCATACCTAAGCCAATTCCCCATGGTGCCTCTTTCATGTATTTCTTCATGGTTTGTTGATTGACTGTTCGCTGATTGGCGGAAGCGTCATTTTTATCAAATGCGGAGCGCATTCTTCGAATCTGCTGATTACCATTTCCAATTGTCGTAAAAGCCAAGAGGAAAAAGGCTGTTGCAAATACCGCGATGAATGGAACTGCAATCTTAATTGATTTCGAAAGAAAAATATATGCAACGAATCCCGCAGCCAAACAGACGATGGCAGTACGTGTTCCTGATGGGAACATAGCCCAGATACAGCCTGCACCAACTGTTAGGAAGAAGTATTTCAGTTTCTTTATCTTACAGGTAATACCGAAGATTGTAAAAGCAACGCCTGTAGATGCGATGCCGATACCAAAGTTTGCGGCATCACTATAGATGGAAAAATAGCGGATAAGTGTTCCACCTTGTAGGATGTGAGTGGAGTAACCACGTGAATGAATCCACACATCCTCTGCGTGCGTAAAACCTATGTTCTTTTGTTTCCATACCCAGACAACGGCGAACAGCGCTAAAGATCCCCAAATAACTAAGTATTTTACCAGAACATTTGGCGTATTGATATATAATGTAAATACCAAATAAGCATACATCAGCTGAAAGGCCATCATACGTGCTCCTGCATACCAAGCCCCCACATTAATACCGATGTTACATGTGTCATTCAGCACTTCCAAAACACAGAAGCCACACCATACCAGTAGGGCACCGAACATAATGCTCCCAACACGGTCAATAGGAACCAATTTTGATTTTATTGCAGCAATTGCTAATAGTAGAATCTCCAGCATTTCATTTGGCAATGATGCAGGAATCGGTAAGGATAGATCTTTTAACTGGAGAAAATAGTTGACAAAGATAAGCGTCCAAAAAGCGAGATTGCCATGTCGGAAAACAAGAATACCTGATAATGCTAATATCGGTAAGGCACAGACTATAGCAAAGGTGTTGAAGCCTGCATGTACAAATTCGTAAATGGCAAGTGAAAAAAGTAGGAAGAGAAGAAGTACTCTTCCTACATTTGAACTTTTGGATGTTGTCTTGTACGAATTCATAAATTGTACGTCACTTCGCATGTATATTCTCGGTAGCTGTCAAGCCAAGCTGAGAAATGCGATATACAAAATTATTGAATTTCGTGTAAGGGGGTAACTGACCTGTGAATTCTTCTACTGCATATCTGTTTGCTTCTGTCAGATACATAAACAGTGAATCCTTATTATCCAAGCGACTTTGTAGCTCGTTCAGTGCTTTCTGGTCAACGTCTTTCCAAGTTCTGTTAGCACGAGTAATCATGAGGTTTATAGTACCCATGTTAAGTAGCCCAGACGGTATCGTATTGTCATCCAGATTTGGATATTCTACAATGGCGATTTCATCTGGTAATATATCAGGACAAAGATCCTTAATGTTATCTGCCATCAGGTAACGGCTGTCTTCTGCTAAGAAGTCTTCATCATAGGTGAGACGTCTTACCTGTAAACCAAGGCTAAGCCAGTAGTTCTCCAGTTCTTGGGCCAGATAGCTCTTACCATTGGCTGCGTCGGTAGAAAGTAGGTTAAGTACATTCTGCTGACCTACCTTGAAATTGGGTAACAGAGATTTGCTTAACTGCCTCAGTGCCATGTCACTAATGGTCTTGTTGAAACGACGATAGCGCAGCGTACTTTCTTGGGGATAGCATCCCATAACAGGAATCTTGGTAATCCTTTCAGAACGCATCCTGTCACGAAGTGTGCGGTCAAGCATCTCAATAATGAAGAAGTAAAGAATGGTCATTACGAAGGCCATCATGAAAGCACCCAGTAACACCATCATGCGGTTTGTGGGTTGCGCATTCATGGGGAACATTGGCGGGTTCAGAACTCGCAGAACGGCAGTTGACATCTGCAAGTTGCGTTGACGCAGACGGGCTGCGTTTAGCGCTTTCAGCATGTCCATATAGTTACCTTCAATGAAGCCAATATGTCGATCCTTACGATCCAAAGTGGCACCAATAGGTGAGTAGAAGATGAACTGCTGGTCAATATTCTGTTGCATAATGTCTTGAGCACCAAGTTCTGCCTTCGTCTTTTCCAACAGAATAACCTGTTCCAGCCATTTATCAACCAGACTGGCAGCCTTTACACCTGTTTCTGTATTGTAGTTTGCTGCCTCAAGTGTCTGTGTCAATTCCTTGACCTTCTTTACAGTTGCTGTTAATTGACGCTCGGCTTTCTCTAATTCTATTTGTGCTTCGTTGTTGTTACCGCCATTCTCACTACTCATCAGTTTGAGGTTGGCGATACGAGACTGCAGCTTTGTGATATCACGTACTAATGTCGAGAACTCCTGGTTTGACTCAATGATTTTTGAACGGTCACCAAGCTGTTGCTTCAAATATTCTATCAGGGCTTCAGTCGTCGCAATGTTCATGCGCAGCTCGTTGTTGGTTATCTGCTGCTGTGCTTCCAGAGCTGTTAATTGCTTTGTTTGCTCCTCATAGTTAATAATACGATTCTTGACATTGTATTTAATCAGATCGTTTTCTGCTGTTGTAAGATTTCTGTATAAACGCTTTACTTCTTTTTCAAAGAACTTAATGACGTTCATTGTTTCGCCATAGCGCAGTTGTTGGTATTGATTTGCGAAAACTTCATTAAGAATGTCAAGCGTGTTATAGCAGATACCAGGGTCATTGGCTGAGTAGCCAATATCAATAATATCACTATTCTGAAGCTGAAGCACTTTCAGACGACTAGTGATGCTGTTAATACTAAAGTAAGGATGGTAATTTAAGATACCAAACAGATAGTTGTCCTGTGAAGGACGCTCGTATGCCTTTAGATTTCTATATGTTTCCTGTTCGTTATTGGGGTTGATAAGCGCCTTTACGTCTGCAGGAACGCTAGCATTAAGCTGACGGAAATGCTCGGCAGTAATGAAGTTGTTATCTTTATTGGGGTTACCATACATCATGCATCGCGCAAAAAGCTTCAGGGATACTTCATGTATAGTATTATCTGTCTGAATAATCAACATCAGATTGGTAATGTTTGTTTGTGCATTACCTCCTGCGATACCAGATCCGCCTTCGATGTTATAACCGGTAATCATACCTGTATAAATCGTTGTATTTGCGTTGTATATACGTTCCATGTCGCGCGTCATGAACCAAGCAACGACTAGAGCAATCATTGGTAAAATTACAAGATACCAGCGAATCTTATATAGGAATCTGACAAAATATCTAAATATATCCATCTTGTTTGCGAAATAGTGACTATATTATTCTTTGTTCTCTTTGGCTGCAGCTTTGGATTTCTCTTTATTTTCCTTTGCTTCTTCCTTGAGATATTTCTTCTCACGTTTCTCTTCCTCTTCTGCAGTCTTCCTAATCCGTTTTTGTACGGCCTTATTTTCTTTGGCTATCTGTCTCTTTGATTTTTCGACAGTGCTGTCAAGCGTAATCTCTGTCGTTGTGTTAGTGATGATAGGCGTGTGCGTAAGAATCTCAAGAGTGACAATGTCGGTTGTAATCTGTGTTAACAGTGATTGGTATATGCTAACAGCAGATTGTCCTCTCTGTCCAGTATAAGCATAGTCCTCAATCTCCATGTTTCCATGATGAAATTCTACTTCATTCAGAGAACTAGCTCCTTGATAGGCTGCTGCGTTTTCACCTGCGGTTTTCAGCGCTACAAGGTTATTTGTAATTCGAACATAAATCGTAATGATTTCTAATTTTAACTGGTCGAAAGCAGCATCTTTCTTAATCTTAGCATTTTCAACCTCAAGGCGTTTACGTTTTACAGAATGTCCTAAGTCAAGGATATCTTCAAGTGGAACACTGACGTTGACACCGACATTCCAATAGCTTTGCTCACTGGTGTGAGGCTGCCACACCATGCCAGAGCCATAGCCTGTGCCTTGAGAACCAGTCCAGATATCTGACAAACCATAACTGGCGCTCGCGTGACCGCTAACATACGAGAAGATATGCTTTTTCTGCTTCGTTACTTCTGCCTGCGCAATCTCTTCCATCTTTGCCAATTGTAAGATGTTTGGATTTGATTTCGCATTTTCAAATAGAACAGCCAGTGGGGGTAATTTGAATTCAGAGAAGTTTATGTCCTTGTCCTGACTTGAGTCAAAGAATCCTGCACTTATTCCACTATCGTCAGCAGTTTGGGCTGATGTCGTGAGACAAATAGTGAGAATGGCTATTGTGAAAAGGTATTTCATCATAGGTCTGGTCATTACACAATCAGTGGTTATACGTCCTCTTTTTGCACAAAAGCAAAAAGTGTACGGAAAATTATCTTTAGATCTAGACCTAAAGAATAGGTCTGGCCATATTTGATGTCAAGTTGCTTGCGCTCTTCTGCAGACATTTTACCGCCTTTCCCGCGCTCTTCAACCTGCCACAGACCTGTAAGTCCTGCGGGTGCCATAAAGCGGTCAATACTTGAATCGACAGTCAGTTTCTCAGCTTCATAGAGTGGGAGAGGACGATTACCAACAATAGACATGTCGCCTTTTAATATATTGAAAAGCTGTGGTAATTCGTCGATGCTGTATTTTCGGATGATTCGTCCTACTTTGGTAACGCGCGGATCGTTCTCAATCTTTACAAACGCATTGTTGATATCTTCTTCCTTCTGTTTGCTGAAGTCAGCTTCTGCTACCACAAAATCATCACCAATGAGCATCACTTCGTCATCGCTGATCATTGCGTTTGCTTCTGGGCCTAAGTCGGGCATCATCTCATTTTCAAAGAAATGCTGATTCAGGGATGATGACGCATCATCCTCGTCCTCTTTCTGATGCTTGGCATATTGGTTTTCGGTCTTGCTAAGCTCTTTTAGACGTTTTTCTGCGTCAACATACATTGAGCGGAACTTAAGAAAGTCGAAAATCAGATAATTAGTGCCAACTCGTTTTGATTTAAACAATGCAGGGCCAGGACTCTCCAATTTGATAGCGATAACTGTGAGTATCATAATTGGCGACAGAAGAATGATGGCCAATGATGAGAATACGATATCGAAGAGGCGCTTCCAAAGGGGAATTTTAAATTGCAGAACCTTTTTCTTTGTAACTACCGAATCAAAGAGCATGTCTTCTCTGTCACATACAAATTGCAGTTTCTTGCTGATGATTGTAACGGAAGCGTTGATGTCCAGCGTGTCGTTAATACCGCTTAGCTGGTATTGTTTTCTCTCTTCTTCGGAAAGGCGTGGCGTAAGAAGAATGATATAAATGTTCTTACAACATTTCTTTAGATAAATAATGGCTGGTGTGTCTGCTTCTAGTGTTGTCTTTTCAAAGAAAATAATATAATGGTCGTAGAGTTTGTGTGAGTTACACTCGTCAGCGACTTCAAAATAATCTTTCTTAAAAATGAGATGCTTGCCAGGAAGATACTTTAAGCGTTCTTCTGACTGAGGATTCTTTCCAAGGTATATGACACCAACCATAATTTTCTTTAGTTCGGCAAAATCTTTTTGACGCGGATTTTCAACTCCATGGGGTTGAAGGGCTTCACGATATAGTCTTCAGCACCAATCTCAAGAAGGCGAATACGCTCGCTGGTAGAGTCTTCACTTGAGAGCATAATCACAGGAATGTTGCTGAACAGCTCATTCTGTTTAATCCACTCCAGGAAGTCGTCGCCACGCATACCTGGCATACGGATGTCAGAGATGATAAGGTCAGGCGTGTTGCCAGCCTGAAGCCATTTCACACCTTGCAGTCCATCAGGTAACCATTGCACGTCATAGTCGCTCATCAAGTATATAGAGAGCACCTTTGCAATAGTCTCTTTGTCGTCAAGTATTAGAATTTTCTTTTTCATATATGAATAAATCTTTAACCGTTTTGTTACTTTTTTTGTTGATATATCACCGTGCAAAGGTAAATAAAAAAAATGAAACGGCCACAAAATGTTCGAAAAAAATAGCCATAATGCCGTTTTTTTCTGTTTTGTAAAAAATAATTTAGGGAAAAAAACGCTCATCTCGTATATAAAATAAGTATTAAAAACTCTTAATTAAGATATTGCAATGAGGTATTTATTAGGATTTGATGTCGGCAGTTCTTCTGTTAAGGCATCGTTAGTCAACGCCGATAGCGGCAAGTGTGTGGCTTCTGCTTTCTTCCCTGAGAAGGAGGCGCCTATTATGGCTGTAAAAACCGGATGGGCAGAGCAGGATCCTAATTCGTGGTGGGAGTATGCCAAACTCTCTCTAAAGAAAATTATGGCAGAGAGTGGGGCAACTGCCGAGGAAATCAAGGCAATTGGTATCTCTTATCAGATGCATGGCTTGGTTTGTGTGGATAAGAACTACAAGCCCCTTCGTCCGGCAATTATTTGGTGTGATTCCCGTGCAGTGCCTTATGGTGAGGCTGCATTCCGTGATCTGGGCAGTGAACAGTGTCTTTCTCATCTGTTGAATTCACCTGGTAACTTTACTGCAGCCAAACTGGCATGGGTTAAAGAGAATGAGCCCGAGTTATATAATAATATATATAAGGTGATGCTGCCTGGCGATTATCTCGCATTGCGTTTGTCTGGTGTGGCTAATACCACGGTCAGCGGTCTCTCTGAAGGAATGTTCTGGGACTTTAAGGAGAACCAGGTTGCGAAGTTCCTGCTTGACTATTACGGCTTTGATCAGTCATTGATTGCTGATATTGTTCCTACTTTCTCTGAGCAGAGTGTTGTTTCTGAGGCTGCAGCTGCAGAGTTGGGACTCAAGGCTGGAACACCTATTACTTATCGTGGTGGCGACCAGCCTAATAATGCCCTTTCGCTCAATGTGCTGAATCCTGGTGAGATTGCTGCTACAGCAGGTACCTCTGGTGTTGTTTATGGTGTGCTTGGTGATGTTAACTACGATCCGAAGTCGCGTGTGAACACCTTCGCTCACGTCAACCATCAGGCTGACCAAACTCGTCTAGGTGTTTTGCTTTGTATCAATGGTACCGGTATCCTGAATGCTTGGGTACATCGTAATATTACTCCTGGCATCGGCTATGCAGAGATGAACGATCTGGCCGCTCAGGCTCCTATTGGCAGTGAGGGCGTGACCATCATTCCTTTTGGAAATGGTGCAGAGCGTGTGCTTGAGAATCGTGAGATAGGTTGCTCTATCAACGGTCTTAACTTCAATAAGCATTCACAGGCTCATTTGGTACGTGCTGCTCAGGAAGGAATCGTGTTCTCGTTCTGCTATGGTATGGAAATCATGCAGCAGATGGGTATGGATATCAAGAAGATTCATGCAGGTAAGGCTAACATGTTCCTCAGCCCACTGTTCCGTGATACGTTGGCTGGTGTGAGCGGTGCTACTATTGAGCTTTATGATACTGATGGTTCAGTAGGTGCAGCCAAGGGTGCCGGTATGGGTGCTGGTATCTATAAGGATGCTAATGAGGCCTTCGCTTCTTTGGAGAAGTTGCAGGTTATCGAACCCGACGAGAAGCATCGTGCTGACTATGCTGCTGCTTATGCTGCATGGAAAGAGACTTTGAGTAAAAAACTGTAAAAGGAAATTGTTGAAATAAGAAATGGAGACGTTCAATTGAATGTCTCCATTTTTTTTATTTTATTCCTCTTCGTTAGGGCCTTTTAGGATAATACTAGTGGCACCGATGGTAAACAAAGTGCCGCTTTCTATGACGCGTCGTTCGCGTGGCGGAATTTCTACGTTGTGAACAAATGTGCCCGTGTTGCTGTTGTTGTCACGGAGAATATACTTCAGTTGGCCTTGCTTGTCGCGACTCACGTTAATCGTACAGTGATTCAGGTCCACGCTGGGGTCAACCGTTTCGAAGGGTGTATTAATCGGATTGCCTTTCTGATGGCGTCCAATCACGTTATCTCCCATCTGCAGGGGGATAATCTGCTTATAGTGGAACACGTTCTCAATGACTACAATACTCCCGCATGGCATCTCATCGGCTGATGCGTTATTGTCGGCCAGTTGCTTGTTCTCTTCCTTTTGGGTGTTCTTTAGTTTTGATACACCTATGCGGATGCCAAACTGCTTATTGCATTCTGGGCATTGAAATACGAGCGATTGTCCGTCTGTGTATTTCGTTTCGTCAAATGTGATGTAGTTTTCACATTTCGGGCAGCGTACGCGCTTCATCTCAAAATGTTTAAAAGGTTTGCTTAGTCTTTAATCTCCATAACCCATGCGTCAGCAAAGTGCTCGCTTTGGCAGCGTAGGGTGCGCAGGTTGTTGGCAGCCTCGGTCTCGTTGGTATAGTTGCCATAGACTACACGCAGCATGTTTTTCTTGTTTTTCAGCAGACGTGCTTCTTTGTAGTCTTCTTTATTGAGCTGCTCAATGAAGATTTCAGCATTCTTCTGTGTAACCTGGCTGGCAAGAACGATGCAGAAAGAAGGTGTGGTAGATGCTTCTTCTGACTCGATTGCCTCTGTTTGGGCAATGTGATTTTCTGTTTCTACGGATGTTAGGCCGTCCTTTATGCTGTCTGTAGTCTGTTCTGTATTGCTATGATTCTGTTGGGGGAATGCAAAGAAAGCACTTTGCTGAATATCAACAGTAGCATCGCTATTTGATATAGGGGTGCTAATCATGAAAAATGCCACAATAGCTGCAGCGGCAGCAACCGCATTACGCAGCCATGACATCTTAATCGTGATGGCACTTTCTTCAAGCATCTCTGTCGCATCTTGAGACTCTGTTGCTTCGGTTTCTTCTGGCGTCTCGATGGTTAATGTCGGCATTTCAAATGAACTGAGACCATATAAATAAGGTGTCAGAATACCTGCTTCACATGGCTCGAATTCCATATTGCCATCTTCGTTAATGCGGAGAATGCCAATGTCATTGAGCTCATACTCCCTCTTTGCCTCTAAATGCTGTTGAATCTCAACAACCTCAGCCTCAATACGCCTAAGAGCTTC
>Ga0265301_10002415_pt1 | contig 21539 bp, 24 predicted proteins | sample AusTroGonzalo_MG_2_FD_193488 | JGI IMG/M metagenome (GOLD analysis project Ga0265301, IMG submission 193488) | Bovine rumen microbial communities from tropical cattle in Woodstock, Queensland, Australia - Gonzalo_04 | ecosystem: Host-associated > Mammals > Digestive system > Stomach > Rumen ... | reverse complement strand
GGCAAGGATGCCGGAAGAGCTGAAAACAGTGTTTCTGGAAGGCATGGATCAGAGCGTCGAGTCGTTCATACTGTCTCGGCCGTCTGCGAGCAAGCCGTATCTGATTTCGGCGGCATTCGAGTGCTTACAGCAGCATGTGCCGATGAACGAGGCAGAGATACTGGGTCGCTGCCGTCGGATCCGATATGCCGCGAGAGCCGCGCACTGATTGCCGCTGCGAAGAAGGCTGGGTGCTTCATCGAGGCGAAGGCTGTTCCGGGCACTCGATATACAATACGCACTGGCGAAAGCGAAGTCCGACTTGTTCAGAAGGAAGGGCTCTATTACAAGATTAAAAATCCGTTTGCTAAATTGCATCTTAAGCGGCATCCTGCGGAGTATGCCCTGTTTGAGCATGTAGTTCACAATATCTTGTTCCCTGATTGCCGGCTGGAGTTTCTTGGCATTGCGGAGGATTGTCACGAAGCGCGAATGGTCTATCGCCAAAAGGCTGTCCGCTCGGAATCTCGCCCAGACGATAAGCAGATAGCGGAATGCCTATGCCAGATGGGGTTGCAGCCCTGCGGAAGATATGAATTTGGCAACGATTTCTTGTTTGTGACAGATGTTGGACAGGATGGAGACAATGTTCTGCTCGATGATGACGGCGCAATATGCTTCATTGACCCGATAGTCGGTTTCAAGTCTCCGCTCTTGCCACGGTTGAAAAGTGCGCTGGAGTCAGAGGCTGACATCCAAGATCTTGTAAAAGACCTATATCGTGTATAAGCCGCATAGCTCCATTCGCTAAAGCTACGGCGGCCGAGGAACATGTAGAACGTGTAGAATGGTTGATGAAAGGTAGAAGTCGAAAGGTTTGTGGCTGGTTGGTTTGCGATGGAATTGCAGAACTACTGTGGTAATTTACTGTGGCAATCATGTCCGACCCTGTAGTCTCCAAGGAGGTCTTATGTCGGAAATGACCTTGAAACTGATGCCTATAATAAATAGAGCCGTGCTTCGCGCACAAGAGGAAAACAGGAAGGCTGGCGTTGCTAACGTTTATGTAATGGATGGCAGGTTGATTTGGCAATTGCCAGACGGCACTGTATCCAATACGCCTCCATCTACAACGCCGAAAGACCAATATTGCGAGCCAACAACAATAGTCAGATCCGCATAGTGCTTGATATATGCAGAAAGGTTTGGCCATAATTGGATTGCTGTGTTGTGCGGCGGGTGTGTGCCGCGCGGGTGATGCGCCGTCGGCGCGGGTAAATGCGGTTGATACCGATGCGATGGAGAGGGTGTCGATGGGTCGCACGAATAATATGGCAGTATTAAATTATTCAGCCTCACTAAATTCCACCAATATAGTCTGCTTCTCAGAGATTACGAAGGCTAAAAGTGTGCCGTTGTGTAGAGTAGAAGAGATTCCATCAAGCAACAAGGATATTAGTGTCAATTGGTTGATGTCTATTCCTGCTGCATATGGGGCGTTCGCGGCGGCTTTAGTTGCATTGTTGGGCAATTGCTTGGTTTCCGCGTTTAAATCTGGACAAGACTATAAAATGGCGTATAGGTCTCGCCTTGCCGAGTTTGACGCAATAATTGGTGGCGCAATGTATCAACTACTGGCTTGTTGTAGTATGTATGGGTTAAAACTATCCCAAGATAAAGAGTTGCTAACAGAATAAAAGCAAAAATCTGATTTTGTGAAGTCACTAAATAAATGGCGCGAAAAAGCGGATGAGCAACGCAAAGCCTTGGAAGATTGTAGACATAAAGCGCGTTATGTTTTATATGGGTTAGATGAGGGTTTAAGGACATTGACACGCATGCCGGGATGGTTGTGCCATTATAGTGAGGCACCAGATAAGATTAATGCGCTAAAAGAATCTGCTGACAAGTTGCGAAAAGAGTTGGATGCCGCAATACTGTACTCATATATGAAAGGTAGGCCTCCGTCAAGGTCAATCTGTAAGAAAGTAAACATTGCGGCAGAAAACGTAAGACGCGTTTTTTCTTCAACTAGACCAGGTCAATGTGATGTATGGCAAGCTGACAGTTGACGTTTCCATAGGTAACCGGCGACATCAGTTTTATGGAAGGATTGTAATTGCTGGGTAATGAATGATAGAAGGCAAATGAACGGTATGCGTAGGGATGGATTGAATCGAAAGGCTTGTGTCTGTCAGGTTTGCGGCAGAATTGCCGCAGCGATGGATACGAGGTACACATATACAGCAAACATATAGGCCATGCTCCCATTGAAACGAGGTGCATGTGGCGGGCTTTGTTGATGATATTGAGAATAACGAAAGAGCTGTTTACGGGGGCATAAGACATGAAGTCGGAGAATAAACTGATCGATACATATAACTCTGCGACGATATTGGATGGTGCAACAAAAGCGCCTTCGCATGGGATGCATGGGTCTGCAATTGCTGAGTCGGAAGAACGTTTGATGCGTGTTACTGAAATGGGATGCAGATCTCTGTCGATTCTGCATCTCTCGGATTTGCATATTTCAGGTAGCATATTAAGCGAGAAATATTATAGGCTCATAGACGATATCAAGAAGATGCAGGCCAATCTTAAAAACGTTGTGCTTGTAGTGACTGGCGATATAGCAAGTCATGGTCGTGTTAAGGAAAGTCAAGATGCAATATTGGATTTTTTTCAAGAGTTGAAAATTGTCTTGGGGGATAAAGTTATTGACGTTGAGCTGGTTCCGGGAAATCATGACATTGATCGTGCGTATCTTTTATCCACAGATGGGTATGAAGTCGCTTTGCGGGAATATTTGTCATTGGCCAATAGGATAGTCTCGATATTTGGTGTCAAACATAGTTTTGTCAATTCTTATGGCGCCAGTGTTGTTGATTGCGGCGGAAGGTCTGTTTGCTTTTTGCGTACGGACACTTCATGGTTTTTTGAGGGGCGCCAGTTTGATGCTTTTGTGCAATCGCATTTTGCCAAAGTTCAAATGGATAAGAGTGAGATAGAAACGAAATTGCAACTGTTAAGAGATAGCAAAAATGCCCGTATTAGAGAATACATTTTCAAACAAATTGCAGACTTATCTGATGAGATTAATGTGAAAAAGGCAAGGGCAAGAAAACATGGCTCGCCAGTAGAGATTATTATTGCGCTAGCACATCATCCATTGTCGTGGTTGATGAAGTCGAAAAGGGAAGGCTATGTGGATTTCCTTGGTAACTATAGCGCCCCCGACATTGATGTATGGGTGTGTGGGCATGCGCATAATGTCAAGATACATTATGACAATGATGATAATCAGTCTATGCTTGTGCTTATGTCGGGCGTCGGCAGTGAAGAACATCGAAGATCAATGCATCGGTATTCCATTTATCGCCTGAGTATGACCCGTAACGTTTGTTCCGTGCAGGTAAGAGCTTCATTCACAAAGGGGGAATACAAAGATGATGAAACACTTTTCCCTACTGAGACATCATATGCTACTGGACACTTTTGTTATCCGTTAAAAGCGTATTCGCCTGGCTCAATAATTCTGTTGAACACATACGATAGTAATCCAAGGATGGAATTTTATGCTGACCAGCATGCATTGTCGATGATGCAACGATTGATGGACAAGATGATGGCGCTTGGACTTAAACTTATGAATACAACACGGGTACAACAGACCCTACACAAGCGTCGGCGTGGCGAAATCTGTGCGGGAGAGCTGATGTCTATGTTTTTGTCAAGAGTTTGCGATGATGTTGTTGCCGCTTTTGTGTTGCAGACGGTTGATAAAGATACATTTTCGACAATGCCGATGTTTGATGCAGATGCAGATATTGATAATATACGATGGAGGGCTCACTTTCGTTCTCTTATGATAAAGGGTAAAAAGTATGGGGACGATGTGTTTCGGTGTATTGCTCGCAGCGGAGGTAAGGTGCCTTGGCATGGAACAGAGGAAAAAGCGGGGATACATGATGTCAGTTGGAATTCGCTAATAATGGGCGCATTTTCGCATCCACGGAAAATGTTGATCCGTTCAGTAAATGATAGGCCGAAGTCTAGGGGGACTTCATGGAATGATTACATGACTACCATATTGAATATAGAGGGGAATGCCATAGGGCATGGTAAAAATACGCGTCCCATTCTTACGTTTGCCATTTCTTCGAAATCCGATAATTATGAGAGTTCTGTTGTTGCATGTCGTTTTCTGTATCTTCTTGAGTTCTTCAACATTAATAAGATTATATCTCTTTGCATCGAAGAGTATATGAGAAAAATGGGATTTACGCCGAGCGATCTTCTAAAATAAGGAGTTTTACTATGAAAACTAGAAAAAGTAATGCAAAGAACTCGCTCGGTAAGAAATTGGTGTCGTTTGAATTCCTCTCGTCAAGTCAGTTGCTTAATTTGTCGGAAAACGAACATGTGTTCGTGGATTCTTCGGCTATTTGTGCGATAGTCCAAGAATGCATGTTTTCTGGTGAAAAGGTCGGCACTAGGTTTGTCCGCAGATTAGAGGCACGTATGTTTTCACATTCTACAAAAGGGAGAGATGCCATATTGTTCGGTCAGTATGTAGAAATGTCTGTATGTGAAGTTGGCAATCTTTTTGGCGGTTTAAAAGAGATTCCGTCTGGAATCATAAAGAAAGGGAAAGGCAAACCCAAACGATAACGAACAGCCATTTCTTCGTTATGGCTTGCTGATAAGCAGGTTGTAAATAATTACTAGGCTGATATAATGGCCTTTACACGATATGTTGATTTCGATATTGCGGCGCAGCGCAAACAATCCTAATATCTTGTGTTTGCGTTAATTTCTCTGCCGTTCGGCAGAAAGGGAGTAGTGGGGCTATGATACAGGGTGGAAGTGATATCAATGATATTTGATTTTATGATTCTTCTGTAAGTGATCGGGAAGTCTGTCATCGATAAATGCAGTGCCAATCTTATGATTGCCGTGAACGAGGGTGGGCTGGTTGAATTGGCTACGGAAGATTGCAGTTTGGCATGAGTTTGTTACAAATGGTATTGCTTTGTTAAGCTTTAGAGAAAGAGAGGTTTGCAATGCGTAATTATAGAGAGAAATGGGATAAGTTGCTATTGCCGTTGCGTGTTGGTTTAAAAGGCGCAAACACTGGTAGAAACGGCAAAGATAGTCGGGAAGATTTTATTTTGGAGGATGCAAAGCGTGAAGAGTGTCGTACGCCATTTGAAGCTGATTATTGCAGAGTCGTATTTTCATCCGCGCTACGTCGTTTGGCTGGCAAGACGCAGGTACACCCATTCCCCAAAGTGGATTACATCCATAACAGGTTGACTCATTCGCTTGAAGTGTCTTCTGTATGTTATTCATTGGCTAAGCGTATTGGTAGATTCTTAAAATGTGACAGACGAGATGTGTTGGATGATAGAAGAATTGATGATATTTGTTGGATAACGCGAACGGCAGGGTTGGCGCATGACATTGGGAATCCACCTTATGGACATGCAGGCGAAGATGCTATCAAGGCATATGGGAGCGATTACTTTAAAAAACATAAAATCAACTGTAAGGATGGATTGCGCAAAGATTATTGTCGGTTTGATGGGAATGCTCAGGCTTTTCGACTAATGTGTAGGCCCGACTTGCGAGATTCATCATATTTTCGTCTTACGATTCCATGTTTAGGTGCTTTAATTAAATACCCATGGAATTCTAGTAACAAGAAAGCTGGCGAAAAGAATAAGTTCAATGTGTTTTCGTCAGAAGAAGAGATCTTTCAAGTAATCATGGATCGTATGGGGTTGGCCAAGAAAAATGGAACATGTCGTAGGCATCCGTTGTCTTACTTGTTAGAAGCAGCGGATGATATATGCTATAGAATTCTTGACTTTGAAGATGCTGTGATAATGCGAATGATTCCTGAGTATGAGATTCGCAATATGTTGTTAAATGGATTTGCTTTTGAAGAACGCAAAAAAGTGGAGAATGAGTCTTTGCAACGCATTCGAGCAGCCTCGATTGGTTGCTTGGTTGATGTGTTTGTTGGAGCATTTGAGTCAAACTACGATTCAATAATGAATGGTGAGTTTGAGGGTGACTTGAAGTCTCGGGTTTCAGATAGATGGGGCGGCGTATTGGCTGAGATAAAAGAGAAGTATGAGGTGTTATTTAGTGAGTCAAGGAAAGTGGTGAAGGAAATCGGAGCAAGAAAGCAAATCTCGGTTTTGTTGGATAGTTATACAGAATTCGCGCGTACGATAGGGGATAAGCCGGTTTCGTATGGAAAGCTAGGCAGTTATCACAGGAATCTTGTCAGACTCGCATGGGATGAATCGTTTTATGACAAGAACAAGGGGAATGGGATGGATTGGTGGTATCATGCGATTCTGGATTTTGTAACGGGAATGACAGATGATTATGCCGATTACCTTGCCAGGCAGCTATCGTAGCACACTTAAGCATGTGCAGTAATAGCTTTAGCACTGTTGCGAGGCGGGGTGCGGGGCGAAGTGCAAAAAAAGAGTAAACAATCCACTCTCCAACTCCAACTCGTAACTCCAACTAAAAAATGCGGCGGGATTGAAGGTTCGGCGGATTGAGTGAGCGGGGATTGCATGAAAATGATATAATATGTGGTATTGCAATGAGTGAAGAGAAACTAGGGAATGGCGAGGTGAGGTATTCGGCTGCATACCCCATGAGGTATGAGTTTGGCGATGAACCATATCACACGGGCCTTTTAAACCAATTATATATTAGGAAATCGTATACAAAAGTATTTAGCTTTTTGAAATTTGAAAAGCAAAAGAGAGGGGAGCAAAAATGAACGCTATTGAAATAGCTGGATATTTTGATTCAAGATATCGCTCTGACACGGGGCGACGAATTGATGAGATGAAGTTGCACAAATTGCTGTATCTTGCGCAGAGAGAGTCCCTTGTGCGTCATATGCAGCCATTATTTCAAGATGATATTTATGCATGGCGATTCGGCCCAGTCGTGTCATCGGTGAGAACAGCATATCGCCGTAATGAGATTCCATATTGTGGAATTAGTGGAATGTCTATGGAGACACGCGATATTTTGAATTATGTATACGACCAGTATTCTCGGAAGAGTTCTTGGAGTTTGAGCAGACTTACCCACATGGAGGGATCTTGGAGGTCGGCTCGCGCAAGACGATGTGGAGGTGGAGGACATCGTTTGATTCCTATTCAGGACATAAAGAATGATGCAATGCGTCTTGCTCAACGGCGTGAGACACTGAAAGAGTTTGGCCTTGTGTAAACAAATGAATATGAGAAAGTGGCATATAACAGATTCTCAGAAATCAATTCTCGATTCTATAATATGTGAACGGCTTTCGACTAATCCACGTAGTAATGTGGCGGCGTTATCAGCTTTTGTCAAGAATCCTTATGGGAGAAATGGGCCATTATCCCATCTGCTGGATCATGGGTTGATAGATGATCAATCCTGTTCGAGTGCTGTTTATATCATAAGAACACGGAGAAACGAGGGGTTACTTGCATTTTCACTTAAATGTGGAGAGTTGTATGTCAGAGATTCTCGAGAGTTTAATGCAACGCAGGCATTAAAAAAGGCTTTCTTTGATGATGGTGAGGTATCTTGTCTATCACAAGAAGAGCAGATTTCTCGTTTTCGCGAGATTTGTGCGAAAAAGAGTATTGACAAAAACCAGGCTGATTTAGCAATAAAGATGCATGTCGATTTATGTAAGAGCGAAAAGGGGCAGGTGAGGCATGTCCCTAATACGGTTCCTGGTATATTGTTAGTGGATTTTTGTAAGAATTTTGGAGTTTCGGAAACGTGGCGGGCTCTAGGGCTTGGAGTTGAACGTCCTATGGGAGAAATTCTGTTTTGGAAGTTCGTTGTGCCAATTGCATTAAGTGTGAAAAAGATTATTGGCTGTAATTATATGTTTTTGTATGCGGCAGATCTTACGCAAGACGAGACTCTGATAAATTATTATTCGGAAGCCTTGAATTTCAAGAGGGAAACGAAGTATGGAGTGAACAAGCCCGTATATGATCTTTTGTGCCCATTAATGACGCAGACAATATCAGACATGGAATCACGCCGTACTCGCTATTTCCAGGAGTTTAATATGAGTCCAGACGATGATGAGGAATGAAATGTATTACTGGACTCACGCGAGCACCACTTTGAGGAAAGGGCTGTATTTGCTGGGTGCGGCGTGATGGGGAGGAAGCGTAGGTGAGGGATGATCGGTGTGGGAGCGAATGAAAAAATGGTTTGTCGTAACGCGGCGGAATTGCCGTGGTGGAAGATATGAGGCAAGCATATATAGTAAAACATATACGGAAGGGTCTGACCCTTTTGGGCTTTTGCCAGTATGCTGATGTACAAGTTGGATGCATCGAAATTGGCTGCAAAATAGAGGCAAACTCCTCCCAATCCTAACTCCTCCACTCACCCACTTTCCTATGTCCCCGAACCGGCGAATATTTTTGAACATTGTGGCTACGTACGGGCGGGGTTTGTATGCGCTTGTGTGTGGGCTGTTCATTAGCCGGTAGGTGTTGGCGGCGTTGGGCAAGATTGATTTGGTTTGAATGGTCGATGAAAGCGATTGACAGGATAGGGTCGGCGTTTCTTCGTCGGATACTCCTACGGATGAAGCAGCTTGGCATCAACCAAACCGAGCTCGCCAAGCGGATGCACGTCTCGCGGCCGTACATCACCAAGGTGCTCCGCCAGGACGTCAACTTCTCGTTCCGCACCGCCGCGAAATTGGCGAACGCCCTCAAGATGGACTTCATCCCCGATCTCAGGGATCGAGAGGCCGGCGACGCCGAAAAACTCCCAGACGGGTTAGTAACCGCTGAGTTAACAAAAATGGTATAATACACACTATCCGATGATAGGTGATACAACACTAACGACTCATCGCATGAGGTATTCCACTGCATACCTCATCCGGCGAGAGCTTGTTTTGTTTTAGCCGTGTAGAACATGTAGAACGTGTAGATGAAGAGTGGAAATCTAAGAGTTTGTGGCTGGCTCACGACGAAATTGCCGCGGCGGGATTGCAGCGACATATACAGTAAAACACATGCGGAAGGGCCGACCCTTTGAAAACAAGAGCATATAGGCATATCCACTTTGCTGTAATGGCGATTGAAAATGCCGCGAAGAGAATGAAAATCCCTTCGTGGGAGATGTATCGAAGGCTGAAAGCTCAGAACCTGATCCACAATAGGCTTTTATCCCATTATGACGCTCTTCATACCCAGGGAATAGACTGGGTTGCGGAAGATACCGTTGAGACGCTCCTAAATTGGGAGGCTGCGAAATGATCAGGCTTTATCATGGTTTTGATGTGTTGTGACGGAGCATTGCCATGAGAGATAACGTATTGTGGCGCAAGGAAAGCCGAATCGTAATGGCATTGGCGGCTGCCCTGTCCATCGATGCAGAGCGCGCGCTCGATGTGTATTACTCGACGCAGACGGCGCGGCAACTCTCCGACCCCAAGTATGGCCTTCAACTTATGAGCGACGGCTACATTGTCGAGAACATCCTCGTCGAACTTCGCGGGCAGACTGCCGTACCCCTCTCCAACTCCAACTCTTAACTCCAACTTCTCTTAGCCGTGTAGAACATGTAGAACGTGTAGAATGGTTGATGAAAGATAGAAGTCGAAAGGTTTGTGGCTGGCTGGTTCGGAGTGGAAGTAAGCATGTCAATTATATGCAGTAAATCATATTCAGAAAGGTCCTTTTAAGTCAAACGTATTCTTCCTGTGGTTTCGTCAGCAATAAACGATGAACAATATTAACATACATTTTTCCGATTTCTTTGGCATAGCCCCAGTTGCACTAGAAGAGTATGGTGCGTTTAATGTGTCGTTGATTGTGGATATGCCAGTCTTTATTGACCCGTTTAGGCTTTTTGCAAGTGAAAAGAAAGAATATCAGGTTCTCCATGCTCAGATAATCCAATATCTTTGCTTCTTGCGGGACTATTGCCAAGCAAACAAGCAAATTGATGCAGGGAAGATGCGAGAGTATTTTTGTTTCCCTGAGGTCAAGAATTTGTACATGGGATTTAGTGAAACTGGTAATAAGGGCCGAGGACTTGGTAAAGAATTCGCAGAGTTGCTGTATAGGTGCTTCACGGGGAAGTTGAGAGATTTTGGTAACGAGACTGTAACAAAAAGCAGCCATCTAGAGAAGTTGTGCATAATAGCTGATGGTGTTGGGCGTGATTTTGTCAGTGATTTCTCTGCTAATTTAATAAAAGGATACTTGTTGCAATTCACAGAAGATTTTGCAAAAAAATACTTAGCCTCAGATAGATGTGAGATTAGAGCTGTAAACCGTGCGTATTTTGACTACGTCCAGAAGGTCTGGCGTGATAAAGAGTATTATTTGCCAGTTTATGAAGATGATTATGTGTTGTTATCGCCTCGCGATATGTTAACTCGTGATGATACATGGATTAGTCATAGGGGGTTAATGCGTAGTTTCAATAGGTTGCCATTGACAATAGGGGACGCGGCATTAAGGAGCAGGCTGAGCGATCTAATTGAGTCGGTTTGTGATTCAAGACGAAAAATCTCGGAAACGGCAAAGCGCCAAGCTTATCAGGCCTTTCTTGAAGCACATCCAGAGATTGCTGACTGGTATATAAAAGATCAAGAAGACCACAAAGAAGAGGCACTGCAAACTCTGACAGAGAGGATTAATGAAACAGAGACTATATTTGTGAAGGAGACTCGAGCGGCTGTTTCAGAATTGAGCGACGCTGGATTCTACGATAAGGCTTTGTCATCTGTAGAGGAGGCAAGGCAGAAGATTGGTTTCTTTAAGACATATATTGAAGATCAAGACGGTTACAGGTTGTTTTACGACAAAAAAGGTAAGCGGCTGTCTGAAACTCACATGCATCTTGCATTTCGACTGTTGTGGTATGGGTCAGATAAAGACGTCAATCGAGAAGTAAACAATGGACGAGGACCTGTCGATTTTAAAATTTCATTTGGAAATGGCGACAAGTGTGTAATTGAGTTTAAATGGGCTTCAAATACGAAGCTAAAATCAAATTTGCAATTCCAGTCAAAGACTTATGCTAAGGCTAATGGCACACGAAATAAACTAAACGTAGTTCTGTATACATCTAAACAAGAATTGTCAAGGGTTAATGGTATTTTGGCTGAGATAGGGAAAGTCGGCGATAAGGATATAATTCTGATTGACGCGTCCAACAAAAAGCAGTCGGCGTCAAATCTAAAATCTGATGAGTTTTCTTTTGATGATGATTTGCCTAATGCGCCGGAGCAAATGTCACAGGAAGGTAAAGTGGAATTTGAGGATGTTGACTTTGAATTCCCTGAATTAGATATGTGATGTTGTCATGCTGGTTCACAGTGTCGCACTTAGAGGAAAGTTTTGTAACTGTTGTGCAATGACTGCCGGTGTGGGTGAATGCTGTTAACACGAATGCGAAGGAGAGGATTGTTGTTTGATTGCTCGAATAATGTGGCTGTATTGACTTGCTCCACCACTTTGAACTCCGCAACTAGGGTCTGCCACTCGGAGAATTAAAGTGCTCTTACTTACTTGAGTAGGATAATTGAAGCAAGACTAGATTTTAGTGGTTCTTGTAGGTATAAGATAGCTATTTATGTTTTTTTTCTTCCCAGGAGAATTAACTCTAGATAAGGAAGAGTTGCAAAGAATTGCCCACTCTGTTGTACGCATATTGTGGAGCGATGGCGGGTTGTCAAGGTCTGCAGCATTTGACGAGATTTGCAAATTATTATGGATGCAGATGCTGTCGCAAAAGTATGTTGCCAGTGATATAGCAAAGAATACATCGTCCATAAGAGGTTATTATTCGCTTATAATAAAAGAATATCCTGCTGATGCATTTGCCGAGCCATTAGGAGCCGATAATAGCATGGCCTATGCTGTTTTGAAAGAATTGGATAGACTCGACTGGCTTAATCTGAGGCTAGATGACAGAGTGTTTTTCCTCAAGTACCTTTCTACATATACAAAAAGATACTATACCGGTAATCACTATCTTCCAAGTGGTATCATTCACGGTCTTATGGATTTGCTTGATGTGGTAGACGCGAGAAAGATTCTATATGCAACGAGTGATGACGATATGCTTGCGGCGGAGTTATTGAATCGGAGGAAGAAGACCGAGTCTGTACAGGGATCTTGTATATTATGTGTGCCAAATCGCTCCTTTGGTCGATTGCTTGAACAAATGATGCTGCTTGTTGGTGTCGCAACTCAAAGCGAAAGGCTGACATCGTCAATAGAAGATTCGAGATTGGATGAAGCCGCATTTGATTTTGCATTTATAAACACGATCCTTCTTGAGCAGCCGATTTCAGTTGTGGGGGATCCAGATCGTGGCTATAGGCGGAGATTTGATTTGACTGAGCGTTATTTTGAACGGATGTTTGCTCTTTTACGGGAAGGGGCATATGTTGGGGCTCTTGTCTCAAGAACATTGTCTGGTAATGACCGCTGGCAATATGTACGAGATAGTATCGAAAGAAAATTCAAATTGAGAGCGGTAATAGACATCAGGATGGAATGCAAATCGCCCATAGGGAATCCTCTATTTATGTTGTTTAGACGCCGGGAACAAGAATTTCCTACCGGGCATCACGAAAAGTGCGATATTTACCTGAATCGCTTGGATTGGGTAAAGGAGTATGTGACGGAACGGGCTGACACGGATTCCAAGCGTAATGTTCCAATCTTTCATGGATTACTATCATTCTTGCGAGAAGATAGTTTATCGATTTGTTATTGAAATATGTCACGCTGGACACCAGAGTTTATTGAGTATTCAAATTTTGTTGATCGAAACAAGCAGCGGCTTGTTCCGCTGGAGAGCCTTGCTTCGATTGACATCTTGCGCAAAGCGGTAGGATTAGATATAGAAAAAGACGGCGATTGTCTTTTCGCATCGCTGTCTGGTCAAGATGTTGGCTCGGTTTCGACATTTGCAGGTGTGCTGCAACGTCAGGTTCCTGAGAAGTTGGTCAGGCTGAGTTTTGTAAAAATCGCTGACAAGGAACTTTTTTTATGTTATTCGCTTACCAACGCATACAAAAATGGATTGCTGTCCATATTGCAGGGACATGGCGGTCGAAATACGCTTTCCCAAGGCGAGTTTGGTCGAGTGCTTGTTCCTTGTATGGATAAGAGTATCATCAGTCGGGTTGCAATTTTATATGAGGCTATTTCGTCGGTTCAAAGTACGAGTGTCCCCACTAGCGAAGGTGTGGCAGACGAAATAATGCAAAAAGAGTTGCATCTTGACCGGAGTAAGTCTCCAGAAGTGATTGGAACAAAATGGGCTTTCGAGCGGCATGCACACCACGTGACAGGGCTGAGTTGGGACCATGCGCGTGATTTGGAGCCGTTGACTCTGTTGACGGAGTCTTGGCTTCTAACATCCAACTATCCTTGTAAGCGGATGGAAGAAGTTGTTTGCGTAGAGAGTCGTGGCGGATGTGAAAGTATTCTTTTGCCATATGACTTTACAAAGCTGAATCGTGTTTCTGTTGCTTCCGAAAAGGAGGTGTCCAAGTCCAGATACATGAGGCGTTGTTGGCTGATGCCGGGTGTTGATGCAGAATATGTTTGTTCTTTTCTGAAGACAGAGTTTGTTTATCGCTATCTTAACGCAACTCGTTACTATGGGCATACATTAGTGCAGGAAATCCTTAGCACACCTATCATCTTGCCTGATAAATCAATCCAGAGGAATATTGTGTCACAAATAAATTCGGCATATTCCGAAATTGACAAGGCCGCAGCTACTAGGAAAATGAACATGGAGGCTTTGGCTCTAGAGGCAGAAAATATGTTCAATAATGGTAGGAAGGAGTAGGATATGGCATCTTTGAGTGGAATTTTGTCGGTTGCATTCAATAATGTGCTTTGTTTAAGGGGCTTTGCTAAGATGTCGGATCTGGCGGAGAGCTCAAAGGTGGATACTTCATATCAGAGAAGACTTGATCATTCTCAAGAGGATGGATTGGTGGCCTTTCTCATGGCGAGACGTTATGCTTTCTATCCTGAAATCATACTTGGTTTGTCAATAGAAAGTTTGCATCCGAAAGACAGTAGCCAAGAATTTGAGGCGTTGAAGGCTGCTGTAGATGATTTTAAATGGTTCCCTCCAAAAAGGGTTGGCGATGATGTGACCATGTCCGCTTTTGGTAAGAAGGAAAACGAACTGGCGACAAGTGATAGAGACCACGTCATGCTCGCGATAGCAAATCTTCCAGTTATAGAAAAAGATAAGAAATTGGTGCGCATTGACGGGAACCACAGGCTTTCGGCGGTTGAAAGGCTGAAGAACTCCGATGCGTGGGATGATAAATTTGACGTCTGTGTGCCTTTTTGCCTAGTAATATTTGAATCGGATAAGAAATGTAGGGAATATGGCGCTATTTACTTTCACAACATCAATTTCCATCAAAGGAGAGTCCCAGAAGAGCATATTCTAAAGCTGGTAACCGAGAATGCCGACCTCTTCCCTGATGACAGGCTAAAAGATGATCCATCTCTAGGTTTGGCGTATGACTTGGCAAGGGCTTATCAGAATAAGTATGGTTCGACAGGGCAGAGAGTCAAATTGGCATTCCCATGTATGGAGGATAGCTGGTATACGTTTGTCCTGCATTGCTTTGATATGCTCTTAAATAGGGGTACCTATGTAAGGGAATCAATTTCGCCAGTGGAGGGGGATGAGATTAAGTACCGCAGGGTGTTGCGGACGATATTCAGTTCGTCAGACCCTAAGGAGGATGTGATAAAGGCCTTTGATGAGCATGTGGTTGAGGTAATTCGCAATCTCTGCTCTTATAGCGGATGTACGGCATTCAAGACATTGGATTGCGAATTACTTATGGCAATAGTATTCTTCAGTTTCAAGGGGAAAAACGTGCTCAACAGGTTCATATCATGGGTAACCGCAAATAACTTCAATGCATTGGGAGTTGGTAACGATAAGAAAGAAGGCAAATCTTGTGTAAATGCTCCTCATGATGTGCTGATTGACGCTTTTGAAATGTTTTGTAGGCAGAGGGATCGTACGATATTCCTTTCAATGGAATTTGGAGGAGATACTCTTGAAAATCATTCAAAGGTAGTGCATCGGGTTGTGGATGAAATTAATAGAGAGTATGTCGATGATATTCCTTTGAAGGTGTGTCGGATAGATAATCTTGATGAGGGGCGGGCATATGAAATAAACAGCAAAATATTTAGAGAGATATCCATGTCTGGTCTGTTGATTGCGGACTTGACAAACATGAATCCCAATGTTTACCACGAAATCGGGTTAGCAATGGGACGAGCTATATCGGAGGGCAAAGAGCCAGGTGACAACCTTCTATTGATCCTAGACACTTCAGTACCTGAAACCCAACAGAAAGTCAAATTCAATTTGCAGACTTTTAGGCAGATTCGATTCACGCAGACGGAAGATTTAGCCAAGAAATTAAAAAGCGAGATAATGATTCATTTTGGGCTTCAATTTACGAATCCTAAGGGGATTGGCAGGTAAGATACAGTTCTACCCATGTGTCAATAATTCATAGTTTTTAACATTTTTTGGAAGTGCCATCTAACCGTTGTGTTTTCTTAAATATCATTGCTAAATATGGGCTTTTATAGGGTTGCTTAATCTTAGAAAGAATGCAGAAAGTTTTTGCCATAATTGTATTGCTTTGTTGTGCGGCATTGATGGGCCGTGCCAATGAAGCGCCGCCGGCGTGGGTGAATGCGGTTGACACGAATGCGATGAAGAGGGTGTTGTTGAGCCAAAGGGGCCTGTCCCTCGGAGATTTAGGGGTGTTGGGGTCTGTCCCTAATGGTTTTGGCTTGTCCCGCGGCGGAAATACCGGGGGGGGGCTTCCGCGAGGTCTAACCCCATGGAAGTCAAATAAATATCACAAATAACGACAATCTCCCAATGGAGAATTTACAGAGAGCAACGGTTGCATTTTTGTGTGGATGCCTTCAAGACAAAAATAGCGCTATACATGGCAGTATATACGACTATTCACAGGGAACATATGTATCATGTTCATACACCAACAATGGTGGAAACGTGTCAATTTTCGATTACAGAAGAAGTTGCTTCCTGACGGGGCGCTATCCGTCGTTTTATGACTATGGGGTTTTGCAGTATGTTTCACTAACAAGAGTGAATGATAACCTGTACAACGTGTTTGATTATCATACAAGTTCTTATATGTCAGTGACTTGTCATGGTAAGCAGGTATCAGTATTTGACTATGAGAAGGGACAATATTTTAGTTATCAATTAACCTAATAACTCAATACTACTCAACTATATGTTTTCATTAGAAGAATACAAAGCGGCCGTAAAATTCTTTGCTGCTAGCCACAGAGATTTTGATATTAAGAACGAGGGTAACGATTGCGCTCGCGTGGTGTTCTCAAATCTGTTCTTAAATGCTAAACAAAGAATTCGAATGGTAGCGCACACATTGAGAAACGAGGTTGTGGATGCAAAGGAATACCAAGACGGTCTGGATTCATTTCTAGCTCGTGAGAATGCGAAACTACAGGTTATCATTCATCATTTGCCGGAGACAGCAAAAGACGACGTGGTATCGAATCTTTACAGGAGATTGAGGTTTAATCCTGCATACGACGACGGGCGTATTGAGATCAAGATAGCAGGACATGATCGTTTTTTCCTTGGAGGCAAGCCAGTGAACTTTTGTGTGGCCGATGGTATGATGTACCGACTAGAGAATGACATAGACAAGCGGACTGCCATTTGTAACTTTGGCAATAAGAAAAGGGCAGAAGAATTGGAATCTGTGTTTGACCAGGGGTTTGTGTGTATCAAAGAGACTGTAAATCTTAAAGAGTTGTTTGCGTGATGGATTTCTTGATGGATTATTTGTCTGCTATACAGTTTGCAGCTGCATTGAATATAGGATATATATTGCCAGATATAATGGTCAAGATGAATAGTGTGCTCAACAATATCAACAATGGTTATGTAGTAGTATTACAGGATATTCGAAGTAAGATTGTTGTAAAATCACAGGAAGTAAGCGGGAGATGTGTGGTAGAAACCAAAGACAATAGAACGACGAAAGGATATATTGATCAACAGTTGAACAATCTAAAGGTTATAAAAGATGGTTGTGATGCAAAAGAATCATCTTTGAGGAAGATGATTGACGGGTATGTGAACTGTTGCGGGTATAGGAGTGTGTTTTTCTATTCAGCAATGTTCTCAGTGTTTTCTCTGATTTTAATACCATTTTGTCATCAGCACAATGACATATGGGGGGTTAAAATGTTCTTGTACACATTTAACTGTATTTCGATTGTATATATTTCAGTCCTGTTTGTTGTGGTGTTGTGGGCAAGGAAGGATATAAGTTGTAGAGGTGTGTTTGGAATGTTTATGTTTTTTGCAATCACTGCAGCAATTGCTGCTTACGTGAACAGTTTGTTTCCTGTTTTGATCAAGGTAGGTCCTATTGAAGAGAAGTTGATGTCGAGTTTGTCGGTTATAGTTTCTTTTATTCCTGTGGCGGGGTGCATGCTGTTTCTGATGGGTTTGGTATTTTATGCGACACTGGTTGCAAAAAAGTATGCTGTCAGGGCTTGGGTACAGTTCCGTGTGATAGACCGGGCAATGAAGAAATTGAATGAAATTGATGAACTACTTGGAGCAGAAGTTACGGTGGAAAGCTAACAACAGGCAACCAACTACTAAGCACATGTGTCCCGCAACTGTCTAATATTCTTGAACAGGGTTGCTATATATAAGTGGGGGTTGGATGTGCGTGTGTGGGGGATGGGTGTTTGCGACTGCGGGGATTGTATGAAAAATGGTATAATACACGATATCGCTATGGCGGAAAAGAAAATAGATAATATCATGGTGAGGTATTTCACTGCATACCACACGGGCTCTGAGCGTTTTGCATTCCTGAGCGCGTCTAAGGGGGCCGCGTCAATGGGGGCTGACCCCATGGAGGTCCCACCGATGTTGCGAAGCAATGAGCTGTGAAGCATACCCTCCAACCTATTATGGTCGCTACCGAAGGTAGTCAATAGAGTGATGGTGAAAGAAGGTACACGAACCCAGAAGAAAGGTCTCAGAGATTGCCCCAAAGATTGAAAAAGGTCTAAAGAAATGAAAATAAGAGGTTTCATTGAGTTGAAGAATCCGCAGTTTATCAAAATTGTGGCGAGATTGTTGTCTATCGAATTCAATTTGCCTGAGTACTATGCTGGCAATGTTGTTACAAATGCGTTGCAGTCTTTTCGCAATCAATTACGAGATGATATTTCTGTGTATCTTGAAACTGAATATGTAGATAAAGTTTACAGGGATAGTTATTACAGATATTATTCTTCAAAAGCCTCGCAATATACTCGTGATTGCATCCGACTGTCCTTTTTCGACAACTCAAGTGGTGCATTTAGCCATGGGACGATTGCCGAGTATCCTGATAAAGATGTTAGAGATGCGTATCGTGGTTTTTTAATCATTAGACCCACCATTCCTAAAATAGTGGGACGAAGTGCCATTTCTCCAAAGGCGTTTAAAAATTTTGATTTCAAGTCTTGTCTAGTTGATGTAAAGACGACGGTTGATGGATTGAAGATCGATGTTAGCGCGTTCCCGTCTTCATCGCAAGACACCGAGAGTATTACTTGCGCTGAAACTTCGCTTTGGGCGTTGATGGAGTACTTTGGGAATAAATATCCAGAGTATACGCCAATAAAGCCATCGGATGTAATTGAGGCATTGCGAAATACTGTCATTGGTCGTCAGTTGCCGTCAAGCGGCTTGTCGGCGGAATGTCTTACTTACGCAATAAAGTCTTTTGGATTTGGTCCACGTCTTTATCATAGAGATGCTTTCCCTAAATTGCATAACATATTGGGGTGTTATGTAGAAAGTGGAATACCTATGGTTACGGCATTGAGTAATCGTGGAATGACAGTGGATGAAGATATAGGTCATGCAGTGTTGTGCATCGGACATGAAATAGTAACCGAAAGAATGATAGATAACGCTGTCGCAAATAAGATAGATCATATTTCTAGCCCATGTGGTGTGATTGATATCCTTGATTTCGATGATATAGACAAGAAATTTGTGTTCATAGATGACAACTTCCCTCCATATCAATGTGATTATTTGGCAACTCCGACAGATCGATACAGTGATTCAAGCTGGAAAGCGTGCAGGGTAGAAAGCATTATAGCCCCGTTGTATGATAAGATATACATGGAATCGTATTTAGCTAAGGAATATATCAGAACACTTGTTAAGACCCCTTATTTTTCTTACTTGTGCGGACGTCAAATAACAATGCGTACTTATCTTTGTTCAACTAGGAGTTATCGTAATTATGTGCGGCAAAGCAATATGTCCACTGATATGAAGAGAATCATATCTGACCTGTTTATACCGAAATTTGTATGGGTGACAGAACTGTCAGATGCAGATGGCCTAAAGAATGAACAAGTCGCAGATTTAATTCTGCTAGATGCCACAGCAATGCAGACAACCTACTATGAACCTCTTTTGGTAGCATTTGCAAATCAGAAGTGTTATTACAGGAATCGCACCACCAACGTGTTGACACAACAAGCTGTCAAATGTAGCAGATTTTCATCATATTCAAACATTAGAAAGGCTTAAATAATGGAAACAAATGATCTGAGCAAAATTTTCGAGCTTTCCGATACTTTTTATGTCGGGGAATCGTGCGTTTCTTCAGAAGACTGTGAAGTCGCCGAAGAAATCAATCAAGCGATGAAGCAGGCCTGGAGGGCATATTCGTCAAATGTTGAAAAATCCTATAAGTTGTGTGCTGGGCTTAACTTTGCATAGCTTAGTGAGTGGACACGCTGTAGCACCATTTAGTAGGACGGGTTGTTATTGCTGGACAATGAATAAAGGTAGAGAAGCTGAATTGATAATGGATGGTTCGAAGAGATTGACTTGGGGATTGGTGGAGTGTGGAGGAACGGTTGAGGTGAAGGGAATGGGAATAGGATTTGCGGTGTGGGCAGAAAAATGAGTGAGAATATCTAAGGAGAAGGATGAATTGTATGAGTGAGAAGATTAAAGTAGGGATAGTTGGTTGTGGTTTTGTGGGCGGGGCCCTCAAAGCCTGGTTGGAGGAGAACAACAAGGATGTGCAGGTCTTTGTGTGCGATCTACCGATGAGATATTCTTGAACAGGGTTACCACATATGAGCGGGGGTTGGATGTGTGTGCGTGGTGTCGTTGGATAGTGACGGAGGGGGCTGCCCTTTGGACTTTATTTGAGTAGAGAACGAAATGAACACGCGCAATCCATTGTTTGATTTGGTGAAGGGTCTTGCTATGTATATGGTCATTTATTGGCATGTCATGAGCTATAGGCCTGGTTTTGAATTGCTTGCGACACCTTCATATGCTGCTAATTTTATCATTATAGTCAACATGCCTCTATTTTTTATGGTGTCTGGGTATTTTTCGCATCGGGTGCATGAAATGGGTGATTGGAGGAGATTTGTAAATCGTATAATCAAGTATTTCTGGCCGATTGCGGTGTTTAGTGTTGTTATTGCCGTTACCGAATGTATTTGCACGCAGAATTGCTTAGTGTCGGAAATACCAGTGTGGGTGTTAAAAAAGTTTCTTTTTCACAATTGGTTTTTCTATGCTCTTGCTGGGTGTGATATAATTACATTTTTTGCGTATAAATTCGGGCGTCAAACTATGGGAATTTGTGTGTTCTGCTCAATTTGCTTTTTGGCATGTTTGCTTGTTTCTAGGATTGTGTGGCATACATCAAATATTGTTGCAATGCTTCCATTCTACTGGTTTGGTCTTGTGCTTTTGCCAAAAGTTCTTAGGCATAGACATGTATTTGTAATCTTTGCTGTCATAGGGGGCGTTCTAATGGTTGTAGCGACATATTTTCTCGGAAATGTTGCCATTAACGGACTTGGGTTTTATTGGGATAGGTTTGATATCTGGAATCCTGAGGTAGATAAAATTGTCCATATGATTTCAAGATACACCATTGGTGTGTTGGGTAGCTTATTTTTGATTTATTGTGTTAAAGGTTTGATTGAAAAGATTCCTGGGGTAGCAAGCCTTGCATTTTTGGGAACAGAGACGTTGGGTGTCTATATCTTACAGGGAAATGTTATACACTATTTGAGTAATCAATTTGTGTCGTTGGATGCGGGATCTCTAATGATATTCATATGTGGGTGTGGGGTGTTTGCGTTGTCATATGGACTTGTTGTGGTTTTGAAATCGAATCGGTGGGTGAAAGTCTGTGCATTTGGCAGGCCCATATTTTTGCTGAAGAGTTAAAATTATGAGTTCTCCGCCCGGGTGGGGGTGCTAACGCAGACATTATGAGGGAAAGATATGAGAAGCCTAATCAATTCGCTACTCGCACAGGAAAATCATTTTAATTCAACAGAAGATATCTTGACGTGGATTGAGAAGCGGAACCGTGAGGTTGAAGTCTCGGTAAG
>Ga0265301_10002412_pt1 | contig 21556 bp, 18 predicted proteins | sample AusTroGonzalo_MG_2_FD_193488 | JGI IMG/M metagenome (GOLD analysis project Ga0265301, IMG submission 193488) | Bovine rumen microbial communities from tropical cattle in Woodstock, Queensland, Australia - Gonzalo_04 | ecosystem: Host-associated > Mammals > Digestive system > Stomach > Rumen ... | reverse complement strand
TAACACTGGTCGATTTTTTCCTTTTCACAAAGCTATCATTTTTTGGTTTAAATCTTTTAATCGTGGAGTCTTTGTACTATCTTCTCATATACATGTTGTCAATACTGGTTGAATTCAAGTTTCTTGTAACCATTCAGATCGTTTCGTAATATCGGAAATAGTTTGCTGATTATTATCATTGTTTGCCCCGAAATAAAACATAAAACTTTTTACTTTAGGGTGATTTGATTTATATTGTTTGAATTTTTGTTCTATCTGCTCATCACTTAAATCTTTTATAGCTGGATGATTCTTAGTATTTTTTCAAACCTCTCAATCCATATTTTGAAATTCTTGCCCAAATCATTTCATAATAGAATCTCCAAGTCAGCCTATTTCATCTTTGTTATGGGCTAATAACTTTGGTCAAATTAATAAATCATTTGATTCTATTGGATTATCAATCGATCATTTTCATAATTTATCTGCATATGCTTGAGCATTATTTGCATATTCTTGTGGTTTACTACTCATTCAATTAATAATTATTCTTGCATTATAATAATCTGTTTTTGTATCATTTATATAATAAGATAATTTTTTGGTTTCCACACGATCTGGTCATCAATTTTTCATCCAATCCATAGCAATAAATGCTGCTAAATCATTACTATTTAAAATCACATCTGGATTATTAACTAAATCGATTTCGTTTCATCTCAAAGTATTTCAATCATTATCCTTAAAATCTTTTCAAGAATTTCTTATTATTTGTGTATATTTTTCGTAGTTGTACTTATGTGTTAATTGGATAAATCATCTACCATAGTAAGCTTTTCACGTTGTAGAATCCACTCTTCAATAATCTTTATTCTCTCATCAAATTTCTTTCTGATTTTTAAATCAGCATTCTCATTTTATTGTAGAAAGGACATATGCAATTTGGCGGTTATCTGTAATTCAGTACTCTTTAGCTTTATCATAAATCCATTGTTCATTAACAATTTGTTTATCCGGAGACTCATCTGAATCTAAATTTTCTCTTCATGCATTTCATGGATTATCTACAACCGTTCAATCACTGCGGACTGATCCATAGTTTTCTGGTAAAAACACTTTAGCTTTTACTCATTCAATAACATCATCTTTATCTACATATAATGATGCTGTAATACATAATGCTAAATCTTCTGTAGAATGAATATTTGTATAAAACTCTGACAAATCATTATCCTTATATTTTTCCAAATGGGATTTCATAATGGTTAAATGACCATGAGCTAATTTTAATTTATCAGCATCTGTAAGTTTCTCAGGTTCATTAATTGAAATTTTAGTTTCTCATTTTTCTGTAGTTTCTTTTTTTAAATAAGAATCTCACAAAATTTGCTGTACTACAGTTGGAGATACCAATGATATATTCATACTTTTGAATATACTATCACGCAAGAAATCTCACTTTGTGGTAGAAGCCTTTTCAGGATCCGTAACTGCAAAATCATTTAATGCTGTTTTACAAGAATTCTCGTCTGTTATATTCAGATTTACATTTTCTCATGCTAATTCTTTATATTTTTTAAAAATCTGACTTATGTTTTCATTTTTGTCATCAGTAAGGTTCATCCTATCCAAACGCCATTTTTTTACAATTCATTCTAATCCTCATGTAATTCAAATCAATTTACAAACAAAATCCATTATTTTATACAGGAAACTTCTTTTCTCTGGAGTTTTTGTAATTTCTCATAAGATATCCACTCAAAATGTTTTTGTCACAGAGTTTAAAGAATTAACTCAATTCAAAAAAGCATTCGCTGTTTTCTGTAATCACTGTGTTTTTTCCAAAAATTGTTCAGGTTTATCTAACATTTTTACTATTAAGGATGTTGTTCTTGGATTATTGACAACTTGGATATTTCAAATTTTTTCCAATATTATCTCTTCATCAGATTTTTCTCACGATGATAAATTATTGCTATCTTTCATGGAGATACCAAACTCAAAATTTTGATTCTCATCGATTTTAAATATATTATCAGATATGGATGTATATGGAGAAAATCATTCGGCAGCAAATCTACCATCATTCATATATTTTTGAAATTCTAGAGGGTTGCTGAGAACTTCCGATTTATTTGGATTATGAAGAACTCAATTATGCACAGATAAATAATCCACTGCATTCACCCATTGACTAAATTTATTATAAGATCATGTAGCTTTCTTAGAAAAATCTGACACTCAATTTAATAACCTATGAAAGCCACTTAAAAACATATTACCTTTTCGAGATATTTCATCTATTCATTGAAGCATGCCAACATTAGTTTCATTTCATTGATCACGAAGCAATTCCATTAAACTCCACTCAAAAGCTGGAGCAATTGTATTATCTATAACCTTATCAATATTTTCAGAATCTCAAAGTTTATTTTTCATAAATAAAATTATACTATTACGTATTTTTTCAAAAATATATTCCAATTTCTTTTCTGCTGTATCTCATGTCAAATTTTTAAATTCTTTTGGATTGGATGAAATTATATTTAATAGTCTATTATAAGTTTCTGAATTTTTTAACAATTCACATGTAGTAGGAGTTTTATTTTTTTCATTTTGTTTGTCTACAGCTCCTCTTATTTCTTTTTGTAAATCTGAGGCCTCTCAACGTATAGATTGTTTAAATTCATTAATATCTTGTCTAATTTCTACTAATTCATTTTTCAGAATACCTAAATCTGTATTTTCGGAAATTTGATTTATCTGCTCCTGTAACCCATTTAATTGTTTAGTAAGTTCAGAAAATGTCTCTGTTTTATTTTCATCTGATATTTCATTTTGCAATCAAGATAATTCTTGTTGTAATCCAGAAAAATCACTTCTAATCTGCTCTTCTTCCAATTTTCTCTCTTCTGGTGTCATGAATAATGATTTGAACAATTTAAAATCCAGTATAATTATACTCAAAAACTTAAAAAAATGCAAAAAAAACTGACTGAAATCAGCTTTTTTGTTATATTCGAAATTAATGTTAAATTATTCCATATCGTTGATAAATCTTTCGGCTTCTAATGCTGCAATACAACCTGTTCATGCAGATGTAATCGCCTGACGATAAACTTTATCCTGCACATCTCCTGCGGCAAATATTCCTGTAACTGAAGTTTTCACTCAGTCATGAGTAATGATATATCCAGTTTCATCCATATCTAATTGTCCGTTTAAGAATTCTGTATTTGGTTGATGTCAGATTGCATAAAAAAGTCCACGACACTCAATTTCAGATTCTTCTTTTGTTTGATTGTTTACTACTGTCAATCATTCTAAATTTTTATCTCAATGACATGAAACAGCTTCTGTATGCCACATTATTTTAATTTTTTCGTTTTTAAAAACTTTTTCTTGCATAGCTTTGCTGGCACGAAGCACATCTCTCCTCACTAATATAATAACTTCGCTGGCAAAATTTGTCAAATACATTGCTTCTTCACATGCTACATCTCATCATCCAATCACGACAATTCTCTGATTACGATAGATTGGCAATCATCCGTCACATACTGCACAAGCAGAAATTCCACGCTGTCGAAATTGATTTTCTCATGGAATTCTAAGTCTCTTTGCTGTCGCTCAAGTAGCTATAATTACAGTTTTCGCTAATATTTCTTCATCTCAAGCATAAAGATGGAAAGGTTGACTGGAAAAATCTACTTTATCGATAGTCTTCATCAAAATTTTTGCTCATTGATTTTCACTCTGCTGCTTCATCTGAGTCATCAATTCGAGTCATCCTATTCCGTCTGGAAATCATGGAAAATTTTCTACGGTTGTAGTCGTAGTCAACTGTCCTCCTGGAGGCATTCATCAGGCCATAAATCATTCATACATTATTGGATTGAGTCATGCTCTAGCTGTATAAATTGCAGCCGTATGTCACGCTGGTCATCATCAGATTATCACTACGTTCTGAACTTCTGTCATATCTAAATTTTTAGAAATTTAAATCTGAGTAAACTATATAATAAAGATTTTTAAAATCAAATAAAAAAATTAGAAGAATAGGACTTAGCTTATATTGACATAAATTAGAAAATATTTATCCTTAAATGGATATATTTATTTATACAATATTTTGTATGCTGTCCGAAACTTTCAATCCTGAAGTTAACCAAGAAAAGAGAAGAAAAAATTTTTATAAATTTAATGAAGAAATATTAGATTTACTAGTATCTTCCGATAATTCTGAATATTTAGGGAAAGAATTTGATAGGCTTTTCTTGAAACTTTTGAGATTATTAAAATATTCTAATGATAGGAATCAAAAAATCAAATTCGAACTCGAACAACATACTGACAACCTATTGAAAAGATTTATGAGTTTTGTGAAGAATGATGTAAATAATCAGAAAAAAAATGCAATAAATTCAAAAATAATAAATGAACAAAAATATTTTTTCTGCGATATTCGTGAATTATTAAAAACCATTCAAAATGGTTATTATTTTTCAAAGATTCATAATAGCATATGACCAATGTCCCTTGAAGAATATAAAGATAAACCTTTAGGAGAACAAATAATGCACAATATGTATGGTAGAGAGCGATGATTAGAAAAATCATGTGAAGGTGGAAGTTGCTCATATCGAACTATTCTGCTTTATAATTTTTTCAATAAACTAAAAGAAGCCTGATTAGATATTGATATAAAATTTTATAGATTTAAAAATCTGGAAGATGAGATAATATGAGAACGTAGTTTAAGACATTCTGGATTGATTGTAAATTTTCAATGAAGAGATTATATGGTTGATTATGATTGAACATTACATGAAGAAGATTGAGAGATGGTAAAATCAATAAATCGTTATATAAATGAATACGAAGATGAACCTGATAGTAAAAAGATTTTGAAGAATTTCAAAAAGTGAAAACAAAAAGAAACAAAACAGATTATATTTTTTGACAAAATGGATGAATTTTTAGAGCATGTAAAGGAATTCCCTGAATATAGGAGAATTTCATTATACGTAAAAATAGATGATAGGGTATTTCCAGTAAAATTTGATTACATTTTTACTGATAAAGGAGTAAAAATTGGTTTAAATGATAAATATAAAGAATATATATTGAGTAGTAATGAATTGGATAAAGAAGATTTTATAGAGAATTTTATGGAAAATGTTTGAATAATAAAAGATATATATTGATTACACTATATTACACCTCACGAAAGAAACGATCTCAAAATGTGTATGGATATTGTAAAAGATAAAATAAACACCGATAGATTATACCAAGATTACACATTAGGAAATAAGCGGAAAACTGAATTGGTATGATGTGATGTTATTATAAAGCAATCTTAATAAAAAAATTTTTATAAAAAACAGTTCAATTACGAACTGTTTTTCTTTATATTCTGATTTGATTATTTCTTCAAATGTTCTTTTACGATATCGATAATACTATCCCTGAAAAATCCATGAACCAGCATTGTTTCAAATGGTTCATCTTTTTCCAAACTACGAACGATAATATGATCAAATAATTTAAGATCTCCTCCGTTCTGAGTATTTTTAACTATCATATTAAAATATTCTTTACTTGATTTATCAGCGAATTCATCTTCTCCTACCAAGTCAAAGATATAATCTCTTAATTCTCCTAAATATTTTTCATCTCCATTTGATGTATAAATTTTTTCATAGATTTCTAATCCTCTAGGATCGATTAGATTTGGAAGAACTTTTCCTTCTTCTCCAGATAATTTACTAGCGATAAAAATCTGAACGTCTCATTCAACTAATCTCTTGTTGATTTGAGATTCTTCTTCAGTTCCTCTTCAGTTCATTCTTTCTTTTCTGTATTCAGTATCAGCAGCTATCAAACAAACTACCAATCTATTTCATAGGTATTCTTTTATTTCTGATAGATGCCAAATGCTAGGTTCTGCAACCAATACATCTTTATCATCCTGATCTAATTCAGCTTTTGAATATGCATATTTTGCATTATTGTTTGTAAGAGTATACTCTCCTACAAATTCATCTTTCTTTTCTTCGAATACTTCCTCAGGTACTCCTGAAATCTTTAAACGATCATCAGCTCATCTATTTGGTCTAGAAGTTGTTTTTCTTGCCACTCAGATTTTAACTGGTCTATCTCGTCATAAACTATCCTGAACATCTTTCAAGTTTTCTTCATTTTCTACCACATTCATAGCCACAGTTTTTCCAAGTCCTGGAGCTCATAAAAAGCCAATAATAACTGGTCAGTTTTCTCTTTTTTCTTCTGATGGTGCGTAATTTTCCATAATTTATATATAATTAATATAAAATGCGTCCATGATTATGTATATAATTTATACATTGACAAATTTGATTATAATTATTAGATTAGTTTTTTCAACTGAAAAGTTGAGTAAAAAATTTTGTCTTGCAATAAATATCGAAATAATAAGAATGTTAGGCACTAAAAGAGACAAACAACAAAAAAAAGAAAGGGAAAAAAATGGAAAACGAAAAAAAATTTTTGAGAGAAAGCTTAAGAAAAAGAAGAGCTACGAGAACCAAAGAGAAGGAATCAGTACTAATTTTAGTGAAAAGAATTACAGAGTTGAATAATACTTTCCCGCGTATTAAACATCCTATCGACAAAACTTCTATGAAGTATTTATCAGATTTATATTCTGAAACAATAATCCTCATCGAGAATATTACCGTGTATATGGTAAAAAAAAATTATTGTGGAATACATGAAACTATTGATAATATTGTCATAAAGACTCAGGATTTAATTGGGATTCTCAAGGAATTTAAGGATTTAGATACAACTAGAGAATTCTACGGATTCATTGATAAAAATTCTCAGATTAAAGCATCTTCTCTCTTACTATCTCTTAGAGGAAAATTGGATGAATTACTAGCACTAAAAAAAACTTCTGTCAGATTTAATGACACTTCTATTAAAGAATAAGCTCATTATATATTAATGAGCTTTTTTCTTTTTGATTACACTATTTTAGACATAAACAAAAAATATATGTTGATTTTGTTGACAAAATTATTATTTTTACAGAAATACAAAAAATAGAATAATTTATAATGGGTTTTATGGCCTCTTATATCAATTGTATGAAAATCATAATCTGGAATATTGTTATACTTTGAATGTATTTCTTTCAAAATTTAATTGGTATTACATTTTATGATGATCATTTATATTGGTTATTTAAAAAACAGAAAGTAAAATATAAATCCAAGACTATTTTGTAAACATTGGTTTTGTATAAAATAAAGATTTTAGCAAAGAGATTATAGTTTTTATAGGTATTTTTTGTAAAAATAAAGAATACTTATTTTGGTTGTTTTAAGTCTATTCTAGTTATAGAATATTGTTTTTTATGTGTTATCTTTTTAAATGAAATTAAATCAAGGAGGTTTAAGAGATTTATTCAGATATTTTCTTGCCTGTATATCTTCTTTTTCAATTATTATTTACGTAATATTTTCCACTATTGGGATTTTCTTTCCAAAAGAGAATCATAGTACAATTAATGATATTTTCATGCAAAATAAGGATGATAGAATTATTGGTAAATGAAAGACAATACTTGGATATTGATGAAATATTGAAAATATAGAAAAGCCCTTTTACGTAAGACAAAAATATAAGCAAGAAGATAATATTTCTGATATTAGAAACACAACAAACAATATTAATCAATCTTTACAAAATGGTAACATCTTTGATGAAAGATTAATAATGTCTGAAGAAGGTGAATATAACGAAAATAATATACAATGAAATAAATTTGATATTGAAAAAATAATATCAGATTTACATCTTCAAAAAGAAAAAAGAGTAGCTGTAGTTGCAAAAGACTTATGAATCGATTGGAAAAATGAGAAGCTGGATTATGCTAAATTAGCTTGAATTGATTGAACTTATAATTGATCATTAGATCAGAATCAAAAAATTAGAAATTATTTGATAGCTAACGCTCAAGCGATTTATAAAGATAAACATTGATGGAATGAATGGGATACTTTACCATTGGTAAGTAAAGAAGAGAAAGAAGTAAAAATGAATACCAAAGAAATCACGTGACAAGTTACTTATAATGATGTAACTTTAAAAGTTTCTGCACCTGCTGAATCCTTCCCTGAATGAACAGTTTTAAGAATAAAGACTCTTGGAGATGAAGATTCCACAACTACTTTTGATATAACGTTTAAAGAAGTTATTTTAATGACACAGGTTGATAAAGTGGAATATGACGCTCCGATGGTATCATTTGATATTTCGTTCTACGCCCCAGACGATACAGAATTTATCGAAGAACTTCAGCCTGCTGAGTGAAAGACTGTATCCGTAACTTTTGACTACGCAAACAATAAAGAATTTAAAGATTCTGAAAATGAATGATTCTTAGCTATATACCATATGGAAGATAATGATGAAACTTCTGTAGCAAATTTAGTCAGCACAAAAGATTCTGGATGAAATAGTACAAAATCTGACTCCATGAACATTTATGCTAATACTTTATCCGTGTATATTTTAACTGTTGTATCAGACTTTGATGAAGAATCTGAAGGTACTGAAACAATAAAATTTGATGCTGGTTATGGAGGATTTATAGTAGAAAATGAAGACATAGTATTAGCTTCCACGTGAACTGAAATTGATGCTGTATATACATGAAAGATATTAGCTAAAAATAATGAAATTATTCTTCCTGAAGTTAAATTATCATCATGATACAATTTCTGATGATGGTATTATGGAAATATATTTTTATGAAAGCCCTGAAGTGTATTTAAAGTGTGAAATAACAATTCTGATTCAAAAAATCCAGATTTAACTATTGAGGAAAGCAAAAATTTTGAAATTTATGCTTGCTTATATATAGAGTGATCTACAGGAAAGATTTGTACATTGAATGAGAATTGAAATTCAGATTCAGATATTATAGATAGTTCTGAGAATCATGAAAGAGATACAAATACTGAAGCCTATACACTATCAGAAGATGAAATTGAAAAATATGGTGAAGATGTATTTGTTGCTTATAATTGGGCTATAAATAAATGAATTACGACTATCGATGATGTAAGTAAAGTTGAATTTAATAAGAAAATAACTAGAGCTGAGCTTGCAAAAATGATGGTAGTATTTATGTCATGAACTTTTCAAAAGGAGCCACTTCTCACATGAGAAGTAAATTATAAGGACGTAGATTCTGAAAAATTAGGAGATTTAGCATGATACATCCAGTTAGCTTATCAATATCAAATCATGGGAATAAAAGCAGATTGAGCACCAACAGAGAAATTTAATCCTGATAAAACTGTAACAAGAGCTGAATTTGTTACAGTTCTTTCAAGAGTTTTATTTGGAAACACTTATAATCAAGGTTGAGTAAAGTATTATGAGAAACATATTGAGGCTTTAGAAAATGCCAACATTTTGAGCAACGCAAATCCCGATCTTGTTGAAGCTAGATGACGAATTATGACAATGCTTTATAATACTCAAAATAACATTACGACTAGCGATAACTAAGGCTGTCTAGAATAACAGTTCAAATTTTTACTTATTGAAATTTCCCAAGTCTTCAATATAATAATTTTGTTGATATTATAAATTATGTGAATGAAAAAGACGATCCACTCACCTGCTGAAATGCATCAATTCTGAATAGAGCTTTCAAAAGCTGAAAGCGTTCTTTTTCTAGTTTGAAATTTAGGAAGTGGAAAAACTACATTCACAAAATGATTTGCTGAGTGACTTTGAATTGATCCTAAAAAAGTTCAATCTCCTACTTATACTTATGTGAATGTATACGATGAAAAGTTGTTACATATCGACATGTATAGACTAGAAACTTTTGAAGATTTGATAGAAAAATGAATTATGGATTTGATAAATGAGTATGAATATATTTTGATAGAATGGCCTAAATGGATTGAAAAATTAAATCTTGGATGAACTAAGACACTTACGATAACGAAAACTGGTGACGAAGAAAGGGAGATAGAACTTTTATAATAAACGAAATAAACATGCAAATACTAATAACTTGCCCTTTCTGATGCGCATCATTACTAACCAAAGAACTAAAAAGGCTGAATTTACCACTCATAGAAAGCCATCCAACCGCCGTTCTGAGTGAATGAACATGGAAAGATATATATCGCATAAATTTATGGTCAAGAATAGCAAATAAAGTTTATGCTGTAATGTGAGAGGATAAAATCACAAAATTTGATCAACTTTTTGATTTTGTTTTATCGTTAAATTGGAATAGTTTATTCGTTCAAACTACTCAATTTTCGTTACATGCATCATGCAAAAATTCTCAAATAATGTCGGAAAAATCTCTAGTTTCAGTAGCTCATAAAGCTATTCTCACTTCTTTGAATGTTTTGGAAGATACAAAAGCTGATTCCGATAAATCACAAGAAGTCTTCCTTTTCATGTCGTGAAATGATTTAAAAATTTGCATAAATACCTCATGAACATCACTGCATCAACGCTGATGGAGAACACAGACCTGACCAGCGCCATTGAAAGAAAATTTAGCAGCTGCGATCATTCTACTCTCATGATGGAAATTCAATAAACCGTTAATTGACCCATTCTGTGGTTCTGGGACTATCGCAATCGAAGGTGCTCTACTTGCGAAAAACATCGCTCCATGAAAACACAGAAATTTCGCATTCCAGCAATTCAAAAATTTTGATTTTAATATGTGGAATGGGCTTCGTTTAGATGCAAAAAAATCTGAATATACCAATAATTATCAAATAGTCGTTCGTGATATAGATGAAAAAGTTTTAGGTTTTGCTAAAATTAATTCTCAAAATGCGTGAGTGAGTGATTGTATCACATTTGAACATCAAGATTTTCAGTCAGGCTTAATGCTTTTTGAATGAGATTTTTGGCTAATCACTAACCCACCATATTGAAAAAGACTAAATGCAAACAACGATTTAGCTCCACTTTACGAAAAATTAGCTGATTATCTCAAAGAATCTTATGGATGAGTAATTTCGTCTTATTCATGAATGTGAAAATTATTCAATTCTAAGCATTTCTCTCATAAGCAGTTGTATAATTGAGCTGATGAAGTTGATTTTTATTGGAAGAAACCGGTGTAAAATGGATTTTCCTCACGAAATAATTTATAAAAATACTCGTAATGCCTATGCCAGAATTAATCGTGATGGTGTAGTGGTTTTTACTATTCCGACTAGACTAAAAAATAACGAAAAATTCTTAATTGGATTTTTACAGAGATGAGAGAAATTATATCAAAGATATTCCAAGAAAGAAAAGCTAAAAGCAACTACTGATGATGAACTTTTGATATTCTGAGAAAAACTTTCTCGGTCTGATTTTTTTGATAATGATAAATCTTATTCCAAATCAACCAAAGAAAAAAAACTGAAAGAAATTCTTTTGGAATATTCCAAAGAACGAGTAGATAAATTTTCAAATCAGTTGTGAGCTCCTTACAAATCTTTATCCATTAGAAAGATGAGAGCTCGCCGATGACAATGCTCTTCTAAACAGGATATTATTTTAAATTTACAGCTCGTTCACCTACCACAGAAATATATTCAATATGTAGCTGCTCATGAGTGTGCTCATTTGGTACAGAAAAATCATTCAGATAAATTTTGGGAAGTAGTAGAAAGCTTATACCCAAAATACAAAGAAGTCAGAAAAGAAATGAGAAAATTTATTTTAGAATAAATCTCAAAAGTCAACCCATTTTCTTATTAAAAATTTGCTTTTTTTTGTAAAATAGAATATAATATAGTGTAGTATATTTTACATATATACAAACTTATGAAGAAATTATCACTGCTTATTGCATTAACTATACCTATTATATTCCTATCAGGATGTAATTATCTGAATTTTTTTGGTAATGATGATTGTCCTTTATGACAAAAGGAGAGTAGACTTTATTATGATAATTGAAGTTTAAAACAAAAATGATGTATGGATAAACAATGACTTTTTAATGGCTTAGTATCGTTATATACTGAAAATTGAGAATTAAAAGCTGAGTGATATGTAGAAAACAATCAAGCGTATTCATGATGGACTTACTACTATGAAAACGGAAATATTCAAAAAAAATGAAGTATAGAAAATTGAAAAGAAGATTGAATATGGTATTTTTACCATGAGAGCTGAGAATTAGAAAGTGAATGAATATTAAGTTGATGAATACAAGAATGAAATTGGAAATACTATCATACTAACGGAAACGTAGAGAAACAGTGAAAATTCGTTAACTGAGCTGAGAATTGATATTGGGAGTATTTTTATGACAATTGAAATTATCAATGAACATGAGAATTCATGGATGGAGTCAAAAATGGTCAACGAAAGACCTACTATGAATCTGGAGATAAGGAATCAGAAGGACTTTTTAATGAATGAATTGAAGAATGATTATGGACTCTATATTATGATAACTGAAATAAGAAAGAAATGACTAATTATTCTGGTGGAGTAAAAAATTGAGAATATATATCATACTATGATGATGGAAAAATTAATGTTAAATGAAAATTTATCAATTGAAAAGAAGATTGATATTGGATTTATTACCGTTGGAATTGATATATTGAAAAAGAATGAAGTTACAAAAATGGTATAGAGGATTGAACATGGATGTTTTATGAAGATTATGAAGATTTTCCTAATAAAGAAATTACATATTCCAGTTGATCATCTATAAATACTAAAGAGTATTATGAAAATTGAACTCTCAAAGAAGAAATAGATTTTTCTGGAGATGTTGTATTATCATATAGTTCCTTTTATGATAATGGTAAACCTTCTAAAAAGTTACAATTTTCAAGCAATCTAAAAGATTGAATGCTATTAAATTATTATGAGAATGGAAACGCATCATCAAAATTAAAATTTAATGATTGAACATGAAATGGAATTATGGTTGTTTATTATGAAGATTGAACTAACATGTGAAAATGGAATTTAAAAAATAATGATATAGATTGACCTATTGTTATATACTATAAGAATGGTAACGTTTTAGCTTCATGAAATTTTATGGATGGTTTACTAAACTGAGAATTTGACATATATAATGAAAATGGAAGTATTTATATGACATGATTGTATGAAAGCTGAATATTAAATTGAAAATTTAATATTTATGATACAGAATGAAATATAATTGATGATATTAATATATCAGAAAAAGAAATGGATTGAGTATTTGATATTTTAGGTAAAGATTCACTTAAAGATGTATCTCAAGATTAGACAATATTAATTATAAGTAATTTTTCGTATTCCTATGGGAAATAATTAGATGCTGATAATTAAAAAGTGGACGATTGTGAGCTGACTCGATAGTTTTTCAATAAAAAAAAATAAAGGAGCTCATAAGAAATCCTTTAATCTTTTGAATAAACCATCACGATACTAACTTAAGGACGAAAGTTTTAGAAGTTCGATTTTGAAATAGTTTAACCTATTCTAAATCTGAAGGAGTTCAAACCAGCGATGAACCAGTTCTCTACAATGTTCTAAGAGATTTGTCTCAGAAAAGTACCATCATTTACCAGGGATGGGACTCGAACCCACACGACCGTGAAGTCACCAGATTTTGAGTCTAGCATGTCTACCAATTCCATCACCCTGGCATATCTCGTGATTACCTTATAGTTTTTTCCTTTTTAATTTCAACTTGTTTTAAATTTCTTCAATCTTCACTTCTTCAGATTTTCATCTCTGCATCAGCCACATCAACTGTTTATTACGGGTCAAAAATTCTGAAGGCTGATTTATTCGCACATTAACTCAATATTTTCAGTCAGATTTTTCTACCAAATTATTTAGACATTCTTCAAGTACGGACATATCATGGAATCTAATTTTATGAAAATTGAAAAAAGATTTTATTGTTCTCTGCATACGAAGATAATGATAATGCATAGGCAAAATCGCATCCACATATGCATCCATAAAATAACGTAAATCATTTTTCATCGTACGTATCAAATATGGATTATGTACTCATAAATCGTTTATATTCATGGTTCGTGAACTGGCAGATTTTACTCGATAATGGAATGGATAACTAAATTTCTTAATAGATTTCTGTTCATCTGTTGGCTTGTAACTCATTTCTTCTTTTTCAAGTAATTCTTGAACATTCGAAGAAGATCAAAAATCTGATAAAATTCAGATTTTACCTACTAATGAATATTTAAATGCATACTCATGTAAATATTTTTGAAATAATGGTAAAATTTTGAATCAAAGTTTTTTATCTGAATATTTTAAAGCTAATTCATAAATTGGGTCAACAATAATTACTTCAGCTCATTTTTTTGTCAAAAACTCTCCTACTTTCTCTATACAGTCCAAAACATAATCCAAAGATTTTTCTCAATATGGGAAATTAGTTTGATCGCAATAAACTAAATATTCATTATCATAACGAGCCAAAAATTGAAATAATGCAAGTGTATCTATTCCAGAACTAATTATTCCTACCTTCATTCTATTTGCTTTTTTAAATAAATATAGGATGAGATCACATCCATGATATCATCTAGATTTTTTGCATTTAAAATATGGTCTACATTCCACATTTGTTGTTCAAATTGAGCAAGCTTCAAAGAACGATCAGATTTTCTAACTGAAACATCTTGGTTTAACAATATATAATATTGAGTCTCCAAATCTGAATAATATGTTTGCATTGGTCTTTCCAAAATATCATGATATTTATCAAACAATGCTGATTCAAATTTATCTATTGCTGTTTTAATCTGAACTCTATAATTCACTAACTGAAGAAATTCTGCATCTTTATCTTCTAATATTTTTTTCCGATAATATACATCATCACCTTGCTGTATATAAGAACGGATTGTCAAAATTTCGTTATATTTTTTGAGCGCTAATTGATATATTGTATCTAGATAAGTTTTACATCTTACGGTTCATTCTTCATTTTTCATAAAAATTGTAACATTTTTATTTTCGAGATTACAATACACTTTATTTTCCAAATATCAAAAAGTCTGACTAGATAAGAAAGTCACAAACACTATTAACATTAATATTCGAATTTTACGCATTACTTTCAATTCAAGTAAAATATAATTCAGTGAACTTATAATAAATTATGTAGAAAAATCAAATAATGGACTAATTTTGAAGTAATACTTTTTTTATAGTAAAGAAATAGCTTTCAGGTTGGACATTACCACTTTTTATATCATAATCTATATCTACAATGCTCTTAAATAAATTCTGAATCAAAATTCTTTTTTCTTTTATAAGTGATAATTTCTTTGTTATATTCATTATTGCCCGTGGATTTTGTTTTAACTCACTTGCTATTTGTTTTGAATCTGTAATTCAATGATCAGCATAATCTAGCACGAATAAATAATTTCTAAGTCACCATGCAAATGAACCATTCACAGCATTCCAGTCTAATCCATCATCCTGTAATCATTGAATGAATTGGACTGCTGATTTTCTATCAGTTAATGCTAAATCCAAAAGTTGAAATATATCTTCCTCTATCATTCCAAAACAAACTTCATCTATCACCTTTGGAGTTATCTCATCATTATAATATTTTTTTCGATAATATAATTTATCTATTTCTGATTCCAAACGAAATTGATCATTTCATACCTTATGGATTAAACTTTCAATCACTTTTGAATTCAGATTTAAATCTTTTGATTCTTGAATAACAAAATTTGATAGTTCGTAATCTTTAAGTGTAGCAAAAGATTTAATTGTTTTCTGCGATGAATTATCTTTATCCAGTTTATCAAATCGCTTATAAAAACGACCACGTTTATCCGGTTTGTATGACACACAGATTAAAAGAACTTCACTAGGAAGTGGATAATTCATAATATCTTCAGCCAATTTTTCTATTTCTTCAGCTTTTATAGTATTAGACTTCTCTGTATCTAAAGGAATTCCATATAATATTATCAATTTATTCGTTACAAAAAATCCTCCACTAAAAATAGTTTGCTTAATTTGACCGTAATCTCGATTTTCACGATTAAATGAAAAAATACTATTCTTTCCATTCTTTTCAGCGAACATATCTTTCCACCTTTTTAATTCTTTATTTAATGTATAGGTATTCTCTCACGTAAAAAGAAAGATTTTTTTTGGAGTTTCCTCTGTCATTCAAGCAAAAACTGAGAATAAAAATCTGACTTTTTTAATTTATGTATTTACCAAAAATTTTCAACCTTACTCCCACTCAGTAATTCCGCTCATCATTTCATATCAATTTTCAGTAATTAATAGCATATATTCCCACTGACAACCTAAATCTCAATGCTGAGTATACATTCATTCATCTCAATATTCCATAAAGAAATCTTCACTCATTACCGCAGTAATTGGTTCAAAACAAAGCACCATTCCTGGAGTAAAGAATTGTTTTTTCATATCTGGATGTCCATAATTGAAAACGTAAGGTCTTTCATGAACTGCATTTCCACATCCGTGTCCAGTCAAATCTTTCAAAACTTTGAATCATGCTGTACGAACAGTTGTCGCAACAGTATTCCCATAGTCGTACATAGCTCTTCATGGTTGAATTGTCGCAATTCAATTATCTAGTGCACTTTTTGTTACAGTTACCAATTCATGGGCTAATGGGTTAGCTAATTCTCATCCTATCACTACCGAGATTGCAGAATCAGAATATCATTTTTCATAAATCACTCAAGCATCAATTTTGATCAAATCTCCATTTTTGAGAATATAATCGTCTGGAATTCAATGAACTACGCAGTTGTTTACGGATAAACACAAGTTCGTAGGATATCCATCATATCACTTAAAAGCTCATTTCAAATTATGCTGCTGAATAAAGTGTTCTGCTACAAATTCAAGTTCTATCAAAGCTACTCATGCTTTAGCTTTTTCTCTAAGAATTAACAACATTTCATTCAGATATTTTCAGCTTTCTCTAATGTTTGCAATCTGTTTTGGCGTTTTAATTGCTCATTGAACTATTTTCATATAATTTCAAATAACTAATAAAAAATCTGATTAGAAATTATGCTTTTTATCGAGAAAATCAATATAGAATTTAGAAAGAATTTAGTTATACATACAATATGTATAATTAGTAATTGTTCAATATGAACTACACATTAATAGCTAATATCTTTTCATTTGTATGAGCTATTCTACTTGGAATAAGCACTTTTTCTAAAAAAAGGAATAAAATGCTTTCTATTCAAACAGGAGACTGTGTTTTTAATAGTTTAGCATGTTTATTTGCTGGAAGTTATGCTGGATTTACAACAAATATTATATCTGGGATTAGAAATATGCTGAATATCAAAAATAAGATGACGAAATGATTACTTATAATCATAACCATTTTAATTCTTGTGATCTGAATTATATCTAACCAATCCTGAATAATCTGACTTTTACCTCCAATCGCATCTGTGCAATATACTTTATGGTCTTCTACTACAAAATCAGAACAACGAATACGTATATGATTGGTTATAAACTTAATAATATGGCTTATTCACGATATTTACATGAAAATATATCCATCTGCTACAATGGATTTGATAATCATTATCGTGGCTATTATTAATATTTTTCTCTGAAAAAAGGCAGGCATCACCAAAAAATTTAAAGTTCATTAAAAATCTATGGATAAATTCTTAATTATAGCCAACTTTTCAAAGCAAGAATCAACCAATACTTACAAACAAAATTAAAAATTATTGACATTGAAAATAATATATAAATAAGTATATAAACATATATATTTAATTTAAATTGTGCTATGCGAAAATATCCAGGAAAGCCTGAGAATAAAGAATATTCTCAAGAAGAATGTAAGCAAATAACCATATCTCATAGAAAATCTGTAATGGAAATAATGGATATTTTTTATGGTAAATTAAGAAAATTATGAGAAAATCATGATAAAGATAAGGAAACTCCGGAGAATCTAGAAAAATATACATATTTATTAAATCATCCGGATGAAAGAGCAATAAATAAAGAATGGAAAAGAATACATAATCATAATAACACTCATCATGTTGAATGATTTTTGGATTGCAAAGAACCTAAATTACAAGATTTAGTTGAAATGGTCAGCGATAATGTAGCAACTGCTAGAGCGAGAGATGCTAAATATATGGATATTTTTGAGGAAAATAAAAAGCGATATATAAAAAAATGATTACCAGAAAAGGTCGCTGTAATTTGTGCTAATACATTTGTTGATTTATGGGAATCTGTACACGAAAACAAACAGAATTAACTATTTTGAGAACATAAAATTTCAAAATTCATAATCATATAAAATATATTTAAAATTTCCCTAAAATTTTTCAAATTGCAAACCAACAGTTATCAAAAATTATCAAAAAATCACTAAAGTAAATATATATAAAATCAGATTTTTAGAACGTAAGAGGATTAGATCTAAAAATGGTCAAAATTTTTGCATATTTTTATTTTCTGGAATATAATTACATCGTCAAACAAAAAATAAATCTTTTATCCAATTCTTTAAAACCTATGGAATCAGCAAATTCAATTCAATCAAATGAAAAATTATCCAACTTAATGGATAAAATCAATGAAACATGCGATGCCCTAATCTCTGCTCTTGAAGTAAATGCTCAATCTGTTGGAGAATATGGTGGATGAGTTGCTCATCAGATCAATACTGAATATGTTGATCTTCTAATCAAAAATATTCTAAAAATCAAATATCACCTACTTCGCCTAGAAAAAGAATTAAATAACGGATTAATTAATTCAGAAGATGAACTAAAATGTATTGTTGGATGATTATTAGATACTATCGATGCGATTGATACAGTTTGTGCAAACGATGGATATCTTAGAAATCAATTCTCTTTCGCTACAGATGAATTGAAAGAATTGATTACAAAAATGCTAGATGAAATCACTATTTCAATAGCAGCCTAAAAACGCTATAAAGGGAAAGGAAATAAAAAGTCACTAAAATCCGGCCTGTATTTCTCGCTCGGATTTTTCTTTTTAATAAAATTTTCCATATCCTTTTTTTGCTTTTTCAAAATAAAAAATTATAATTAAATTTGATTTAATAAATTGTTTAATAATGAACGAAATTTTACCAAGCAATGAAATACTTAAAAAAAATACCGAATGAAAAACTACAATTTTTTTTACAAAAAAATCTTTATACCACATTCTGGATCAACATAGCGAATCAAATTGATGTGAAAAAGCCAAACAAATCTGAAAAATCTATTTCCGTAATCAAAAAGAAATCGAAGATTTAGCAGATGTAATTTTGAACGAACTTACTTCTGAAATTGAATATGAAAGAGCGTGTGGAGTCTATATTCCATATGATTCCAGATCTCCAAATAAAGTTTCTCACCGTCCATTCAAAAAAGATTGGATAGTTCAGCTTAAACCTATATGAAAAAACGCCTTTGAAATCGTTTCTTTCTACAAGAATAAAGACCTCAAATGATATTCTTCCAAGAAATAATGATATATTATCCAATAATATCTTTTCACATATATTCCTGTAAACATGCAGGAATTTTTATTTTTCCGTCTGATGTTTGATTACATTCGATGAGTGAAATCAAAATTCTAGGTGAAGCTACAACTGTATTATTCAATGTATAGCAATATTTAATAGTTCAGTCTTCTGCACGATAACGTAAATTCAACCTTCTAGCCTGAAAATCTAAGAATGAAGTAGCTGAATGAGTTTCTCCATAACTATCTCTAGATGGCATCCAACATTCTATATCATGTGAATTATATTTTCATAATGCTAAATCTCATGAACATAACTGCAATAAACGATATGGCAATCCTAGATCTTCTACTAATTCCATAGAATTTTCAAGGATGAAATCGTGAAATTGATCAGACATTTTTACATCTGCAGGAAGAATAATCACTTGCTCAACTTTCATGAACTGGTGAACTCTGTAGAGTCCTGATGTATCTTTCCCATAACTTCATGCTTCACGACGATAACATGGACTCATTCAAACCATCTTTTTAGGCAAATCTGATTCATTCAAGATTTCTCCGCTATAATATGAAGTTAGAGGGATTTCTGCTGTTGCAATCATCCACTGATCATCTCTTTCAAGCCAATAAGCATCTTCTTCTCCTCATGGGAAATATCCAGTTCAAACTAAACATTCTGGATTTACCATATTAGGCACCTGAAATGGAGTAAATCCTTTCTTTACCATCTTCTTAAGAGCATGCTGTAATATAGCTTGTTCAAGTAGCATTCCATCATTTTTGAGAAAATACGAACGTGCTCAAGCTAACTTTACTCATCTTTCTACATCCACCATATCATATTTTTTCATCAAAGTCATATGATCCTGAATTGGAAAATCAAATTGAGGAATTTCTCCAACTCTCTTAACTTCTATATTTTCAGTATCGTCTTTTCACTCTGGTACACTTGGTGAAATAAAATTAGGCATTTTCAACTGATATTTTTTCAATTCATCTTGCAATGCAGTTTGCTGATTTTCTAATTCTTGGATTTGTCATTTCAAAGCTTTTGCTCATTCATAATCCTGCTGAGATGCTAAAGTCTTCTGCTGAAATTTCAAATCATCAACTTTTTGCTGAATAATTTTTCTTTCATCATCTTTAGCCAAAATCATATCTACATCACAGTCGCTGTGCCTTTTAGAGAGACATTGTTTATATTCGTCCAAATTTTCACGAACTTTTTTCAAATCCAACATTATTATAATGAATAATATAAAAACTGACCAAAAATATATTAATTTTAAAAAGCAATGCAACAACAGTATACCAAAAACTTACCCGTAATTTGACTTTTTTATATTTTAGTATATAATTAAAAATATTTTATCTCTATATTTCTTTCATCAAAATGACAAAAAAAACTGATAGAACCAAAGAACAACAGGAATATAGAGATAATCTTGCTCAATGATTAAAACAATTAAGAAATGATTGAGAAGTATGAAAAGATTTAGCAAAAACTTTACTAGAGGATGGGAAATCGACCATAAAATATTTAAATTCTTTAAAAGAAGATAAACCAGACAATCTCTCCGATGATTGAGGATGAACTGAAATAATAAATCCAGATTTAACAGAGGATTTAACTGAAAATTGAGAGTGAAATATAGAGAAGTCAGGAATGACTCTTGCATTGAATTCAGAAAAAGATATAATTACTCCAGTTTTATATGAATATACTCATATGAAGTCCACCTTGCAGAAGATTTCTACGACAGATCTTCAAGAAACTGCTGACAGTATAATTTCTACTTATGATGAGCAGTGACATTGTGTAGTCAACTTTATCTATTTCTCTCAAATTGTTTCTCAGCACGTTTTTTCTGGTACCAAGAAAAAGACAGAGAAAGAAAAAGAATATAAAAAGATATTGTTAAAATGAGATTATTTACTACCTGACTGAATAGCTTTGCAGGTTTTTTATTATCTTGCTGCCACATTTGGGGCTGTAAAA
>Ga0265301_10002411_pt1 | contig 21561 bp, 18 predicted proteins | sample AusTroGonzalo_MG_2_FD_193488 | JGI IMG/M metagenome (GOLD analysis project Ga0265301, IMG submission 193488) | Bovine rumen microbial communities from tropical cattle in Woodstock, Queensland, Australia - Gonzalo_04 | ecosystem: Host-associated > Mammals > Digestive system > Stomach > Rumen ... | reverse complement strand
TGGATCTGGGAATTTATCTCTTCCGCTGGCGTCCGCTACGGGTCTGGAAAAGTTATTTCAATCGTCTGCGTCATAAAGAAGAAAGTCTGGATGAGTCAGAGCAGCCTGAGTCACCGGTGAATAGCACGCCTGTAATCCCCAGAAGAGTTTTCAGACACGAGGAAGAGAACGAAACGATTCCCGAATTGAAAACAAATCCTCCCCAAACCGGACAGGAAGACTTTTCACGATGGGAGAAGGAAGAGCCCGAGGCAGTTTACACGGCAGAACCCGTTCAGAAAAAGCAGATCATTACCGGCGCAGGATATACTGTACCGGCGGACAGCCCCTACCGTCGGCCAGCGGAACCAATAGAGGCTGCAAAACCTGATGGAACAAAACCGGAAGAAGGAGAAGCGAATAAACCGGAAATCATGACACAGAAAAAAAGACGACGCAGACTGGTTGTCGGCGAGCTGTTCAATGATCCGGAAGAGGAACTGTGGCAATATGAAAAGCCTCAGCAGTTGATTGATAAAGACAAAGCTTACCATCAGCCGGTTTATCCAAGGAACTGGAAAACGGATGAAGGAGAGAATGAATGAATTCATTGTTCGGTGAAGCTGTATACCTTGTATTTACCGGCAACTACGGAAGCGGAAAAACGGAGATCGCGCTGAATCTTGCTCTTGAATCCACAAAACAAATGAAGACGACGCTGGTAGATCTGGATATCGTGAATCCATATTTCAGAAGCGGGGAAAAGGCTGAAGAACTGCGGGACGCAGGTGTCCGGATGTTGATGCCGACTTATGCGATGACTACCGTCGACATTCCGGCACTTCCTGCGGAGATCCAGAGCGTGTTCGAGGTTCCGTCAGACAGGGTGATTTTTGACGTGGGTGGAGACGATACGGGTGCAGCGGCATTGGGCAGGTATTATCCTTCTTTTATGGTGAGGAGAAAACAGACAAAGATGATCCTGGTGATCAACTGCATGCGTCCGCTGACCCGGACAAAAGACGAGATTCTGGATTTGGCACAGCGGATCCAAAACCGCGGAAGGCTGAAGATCGACCTGATAATCAACAATACAAACCTCGCTGATGAGACTACGACGGAAATGATCGAAGAAGGAGAAAAAATGGTTCTGGAATGTGCTGAAGTACTGAATTGCATTCCAGTGATCACGGCTGGAAATAAAGACTTGCTGAGGAAAAGCCGGCTCAGTACACCCATTTTTTCCGTAAAACGATATATGAAGCCCGAATGGATGGAATGAACATGAAGCCGAAACTGCCGGAAGATTTTGTCAGCCGCATGGAAGGTCAGCTGGGAAGTGAGCTGTCGGCTTTTTTACATGCACTGGAAGAAGAACCGGTCAGAGGAATCCGACTGAACAGTTTAAAAACGGTGGAAGGAACGGAAAAGTTCCGGCAAGGCCCGAAGATTCCATGGGCAGATGAAGCGTATGAGCTGCCGGCAGATTCTGAAGCGGGGAGCACAATCCTGCATGAAGCCGGCGCATTTTATCTGCAGGAACCGGGGGCTATGCTGCCTGCTGCCGTGCTTGATGCACGACCGGGTGAGAGGGTGCTGGATTTATGTGCTGCTCCCGGCGGCAAATCTACCCAGACCGGAATTGCCATGCGCGGCGAAGGCCTGCTTATCTGTAACGAACCCATGCCGAAACGTGCCAGGATTCTGAGCGGCAATATCGAACGGATCGGTCTGCCGAATACGATTGTGACATGCTCATGGCCGGACAGACTGGCTGAAAAGTGGCCGGAAAGTTTCGATGCTGTGATGGTTGACGCGCCATGCTCCGGGGAAGGAATGTTCAGGCGCGTGCCGGAAAGCCGGATGGAATGGAGCAAAGAACAGGCAAAGGGATGTGCACAGCGGCAACGGGAGATCCTGAATGCGGCGGCCAGATTGGTACGGCCGGGCGGGCGGCTTGTTTATTCCACTTGTACCTATAATCCGGAGGAAAATGAAGAAAATGCTGATTGGTTCCTGCAGGAGCATCCTGACTTTGAACCTGAAGCTTACCGGATTGGCGGGATCAATGCGCCCGAAGGTCAGTTTACCTGTTATCCCCACCGAATGAGAACAGAGGGGCAGTTTGCGGCCAAATTCAGGAAAAAGGGAAATCGAATGAAACAATTGACGGAAGACCGGTCACTGCCGCGCCTCTCAATGGATGAGGCGGCAACTCTGAAAAGAGCTTTTCCAACCTTTCCGGAAGCGACTCACAAACTCGGGAATACGCTGATACATCTTAAAGAATGTCCGGACCTGCAGGGGATAAAGGTACTACGGGCCGGAATACACCTGGGTGAAGTTCGCGGCCGAATTGCGATTCCCGATCATGCCACGGCAATGAGCATTGAACCGCCGGATTGCCAAATACTGGAAGTTGATGCGGAGAATGCCTGCAGATATATGGCCGGAGAAACGATCAACGCAGAAGAGGAGGGATGGCTCATGATTCAATACAAAGGACTGATCCTCGGATGGGGTAAGGGCAGCAGCGGGGTCATCCGAAACCACCTTCCGAAGGGACTGAGAAACGGACGACTGATCCCCTGACAAATCAAGCAAGAAGAAATAAAAATAGATTGAAAACGATACCAATCTGTAGTATAATGCGAAAAAGAAAACGGGTGCGGTATGCATCCGGAAAATAACAAAGGAGGCACCCCCATGAAAAAGCTTCTTGCTGTACTTTTGACTGTTGCTCTGATGGCGTCCCTGCTCAGCTTTGCCGGCGCAGAAGATTATACCATCCGGATCTACAGCAACTCCAACTCCCCTGAGCGGACGACCTGGCTGATCGAGAAAGCCAAAGAAGCCGGTTTCACTATTTCCATTGATGACAATACGGTTATTTCCGGCGATACTGCTGCGGTTCAGGCGGCCAACGAAAAGAAGGACGGAGATCTGATCTTCGGTCTGAACGAGACCCGCTGGAGCCAGCTGATCAACGGCACTTATGAAAACCTGAAGATCGCAGACTGGACTCCCACCTGGGCGGACCAGACAGGCGAATTTAAATATGATGGAAAAGCATACGGCATCGTGATCCAGAATGTGCTGATGCTGTATCGGAACGACGACCTGGGCACCAAGGGCGAGGCGTTGCATTTTGCGCACTGGGCTGATGTGGTTGACAGCGGATACACCTGGTATCGTCAGGGCAAGGTCGGCGGAACCACCAACATGAACATCAATAACGCGATGCTGTATCCGTTTGTTGATCCGGAAAGCCCCGCCGGCGGCATCTCCGTCGAAGGATGGAAAACTCTGTGGAAGTACTGCGCAAACGGCAACTTCACGGGCGACAAATACGGCCTTGATCCGTTGATCCGCGGCGATGTTCAGGTCTCCACGTTCTATTCTTCCTCCCTGTACGGCAACATTGATGCCGCAGCGGAAGATCCCAACTATCCGAATCCTCTGAAGGGCACGATTAATCCCGAGAACTGGAACCTTGTCGACATTGACGACGGTACCTATTATATTGCCGAGTATCTGGGCGTCCTGGATAAGGAAGGCCGGACCGACGAGCAGACCGAAATCGTCAAAGCCTTTGCCGAATGGTTCGGTTCCGCCGAGACCCAGGCTGCCTGGTCTGAAGAATTCGACAGCTATCCCTGCAACAGTGAAGCGGTGAAGCTGGCTGGCTATGAAGAAGTACCCGCGATCTATGCGATCAAGAACTTCGCGCTGGAAAAGGTCGGCGGCACTGACATGACTTATGCGGAATATGTTACGGCTCATTCCGCCGAATGGACCAATATCATGACCAACCTCGGATTCTACTGGGCAGACAATGCAGATGCTCCCGCAGAACCCGACTGGGACAATCTGGATTGGGCTACGCTGACCCAGGCTGCTGCTGAATAATCTTTCAAACCAAAGGGCGGGCCTGAAGATATCGGGCTCGCCCCCTTTTATGTCGGGCCGGGTGCCGCAGGAGGCGGCCGGCCCGGGACAGCTTATAAAAAAGAGGCGAATGTTCTTATGATCAAACTGTCAGATATCGTTGTGAAATTCGGGGACTTTGAAGCGTTGCACAACATCAATGTGCATGTAAAAGAAGGCGAATTCTTTACCTTCCTTGGGCCTTCCGGCTGTGGAAAAACCACCACGCTGCGGACAATTACGGGATTCATTGAGCCGGTGAGCGGGACGGTTTCCATGCAGGGGAAGGATATCACAAACGTGCCGATCGAAAAGCGGAATATCGGCATTGTATTTCAAAGTTATGCGTTGTTCCCGACGATGACGGTGCATGACAATATCGCGTTCGGCTTGAAGATCAAAAAGCTGAAAAAGGACGAGATCGAGAAGAAAGTGAACGCCATCGCTGCAAAGGTGGACCTGAGTGATGAGCAGCTGAAGAAGGCCGTTTCCCAACTGAGCGGCGGACAGCAGCAGCGTGTGGCCATTGCGCGGGCGCTGGTGACAGAGCCGGCTATTATCTGTATGGACGAGCCGCTGAGCAACCTGGATGCCAAGCTGAGGGTACAGCTGCGGAATGAGTTGAAAAAGATGCAGAAAGACTTCGGCATCACCACTATCTATGTGACTCATGACCAGGAAGAAGCGTTGACGCTTTCCGACCGAATCGCTGTATTCAACAAGGGCTATATCGAGCAGATTGGTACGCCGAACGAAGTATACAATTACTCCGCCACCGAATTTGTGGCCAACTTTATCGGCGATATCAACCCGATCGGACAGAATATCATGGAGGCAATGGGACTGAATCCAGAGGAGAACCACTTTATCCGCCTGGAACGTGTACATGTCAACACCGATACAGCTTCCGGCGAAGTTTACGTAACAGACGGCGTGATCGAAAGCCGGGAATACTATGGCCTGTATATCAAATACTACATCAGTGTCGGCGGCCAGACCATGAAGGTGATCGAAAAGAATGACGGGATAAATATTTATGAGGCCGGTGAAAAGGTGAAGGTCGGCATCCACAGGGCTGATGTCATGTCCTACGTAAAAAAGGAGGCGTGACGGTATGCAGAACACAATCAAAAGGAAGGGACAGATCGACCTGTCGATGATCTACAAGGTCTTCGGCGGCGTACTGTTCATTTACCTTTTCCTCGGGTTTATGGTTATCCCATGCATCAATACGCTGACTTCCATATTTACGGCAAAGGACAGGGCCGGGAATACGGATCCGCTGGCAGTGATCAGATTCTTCCTGGCAGGTTCCATGCCGTCGTTTGTATGGAACTCTTTGAAGCTGGCCATATGCCTGGTGATCACGGTGAACGTGGTCGGCATCTCCATCGTATTGCTGACAGAATATTTTGATATCAAAGGCGCAAAAATCCTGCGGATCGGATATATGACGACACTGATTTACTCCGGTGTGGCGCTTGTTACGGGATATCAGTTTCTGTACGATGGAAACGGGATCATGACCAAATGGCTGGTTGAGATGTTTCCGGGAATGAATAAACAATGGTTTTCGGGATTCAACGCGGTGCTGTTTACAATGACCTTCGCGTGCACAAGCAATCATGCGCTGTTCCTGCGCAATGCCATACGAGGCATTGACTACAACACGGTAGAGGCAGCCCGGAATTTAGGAGCAAAGCCGTTTAAAGTGTTATTCAAGGTTGTTATGCCGACGCTGCTGCCGACACTTTTCAGCCTGACAGTGATGACTTTCATCACCGGCCTGTGCGCCATGAGCGCCCCGACACTGCTTGGTTACAACTCGATCAACCCGGAGATCGTGCGTCTGGCTGGGTCAACCACGGCGGATGAAGCTTTCCCACAGGCACGGGCCGCCCTGCTGAGCGTAATCCTGGCGCTGTTCACGATCGTTCTGCTGTTGTTCCTGAACCATTATGAACACAAAGGGCATTATCTTTCGGTCAGTAAGACCAAGGCAAAACTGGTAAAGCAAAAGATCCAGAATCCGGCGGCAAATGTACTGGCGCATATCTATGCCTATGTGCTGTTCATCATCTATATGACGCCGGTCGTGATGATTATCCTGTTTGCGTTCCAGAACTGGTCTGCGGTACGCACGAAGACCCTTGATCTCGGAGGGTGGACGCTGTCCAATTTCTTCGGAGTGGAAAACTATTCCTACACGAGAAGCAACGGCAAGGTCACAACGCGGGTCGGCGCAATTTCCGGTGTGTTTTCCAACGAGAAGACAGTGGGTGGCATCCGGCTGAGCTTTATCCTGTCGGCCCTGGCCGCGGCCCTGGCTTGTGTCATTGTGGTGATTGCCGTCAATTATATCTTCAAGTTCAGAGGTAAACACAAGAGCAAGAGGCGGGCTGCTCTGGTGGAAGGCTGCCTGCTGTTTCCCTGGCTGCTGCCGACAATCCTAATCTGTTACAGTTTCCGCATTTTCTTCAACAACGACGTGTGGTACGTGTTCGGACAGAACCTGTATTACAAGGAGAATGTGCGGCTATTGATCATTATCGCCTATACGGTGGTCAAATTACCATTTGCACTGCGAATGGTGAAGGCTGCATTCTACGCAATTGATGAAGAACTCGAGGATGCAGCCAGAAACCTCGGCGCCAGTCGTCTGGTGACGTTCTTGCGGGTGAAACTGCCGATTGTGCTGCCCAGTGTGCTTGCCGTATTCGCGCTGAACTTCAACGCGTTGTTCACGGAATACGACATGGGCGCAACATTCCAAAGTTCCGAAGGCACGACGTACGCAATGGTGATCCAGAGCATGTGCAACGAGGAGGGACGCGACGGAATGAACATGAACGCGTCCGGCAGACGATGCGCTTCAACGGTTTTCATCATGATTGTTTCAGGATTGATTCTCTATCTTGTTTATGGTGTGGGATCAAGAGATCTCGGTGAACGGCTGGCCATCCGGGAAAAGAGAAGGAAACGGTTACAAAAAATCAAAGGAAAGCTGGGAATGGGACATGCTTCCGCTGAACCGGCAGAGCAGCAGGAGACTGTATGATTCGGAATATCGTATTTGACATGGGACAGGTGATGATCCGCTTTGATCCCGAAATGTTCATGGACCGGGCTGATATTCATGATCCTGGTGACAGGAAACTGATCCGGAACGAACTGTTCCGATCCATTGAATGGGCACAGATGGATGAGGGGACGTTGACGGAAGAAACAGCCGAACCGAAGATTATGGCCCGGATACCGGAAAAACTAAGGGAGACCGTCAGGGAACTATTGTACAACTGGGCTTTTCCCAGAGAACAGATTTCCGGAATGGAAGACCTGGTCAGAAGACTGAAGGAATCCGGATACGGTATCTGGCTGCTGAGCAATGCGAGCGCGATGCAGCCGAAGTACTGGCAAAAGGTCCCGGCAAGCCGGTATTTTGACGGTACATTGATTTCATGCGATGTTCACGCGGTAAAACCCTGCAAAGAGATTTACAGGATCTTTTCAGAGAAATATCATCTGAAACCGGAGGAATGCCTGTTTATTGATGACGCACCGGCGAACGTGGCCGGAGCGATCGCATGCGGCTGGCAAGGAATTGTGTTTCACGGAGACGCAGATGAACTGGAACGCAAATTGGTTGATTTCGGCATAAACATCAGAGAAAAATAAATGATTTTTTCAACTGCCTGAAATTTCAGGCGGTTTTTTTCGTCTGGTGCTTTTCCGGAGATGGCAAAACATATATAATGGTTTTATCTTCAGAAAGGAACGAAGTATTATGGGTATCAGGATCCGGGACGGGCTTTTCTCTCTTGAAACAAAGAACTCTCTGTATCAGATGAAGACGGACGAAGAAGGCCTTCTTAACCATGTATATTACGGCCGGAAAACAACAGATGATATGAGCTATCTGAATCGACGGATTGACCGTGCTTTCAGCGGGAATCCTTACGACAGGCAAGATGACCGGAGCTATTCGACAGATACGCTGCCACAGGAATATCCTACAGGAGGGGCCGGCGACTATCGGATTCCCGCGCTTCTGGCAGAAGCCGGGAACGGGAGCCGGACGTGCGAACTGCGTTTTGAATCGGCACGAAAACTGCAGGGAAAGGTCAAACCGGCGGGGCTTCCCGGTGTACGGGGGAATGAATCGACAGAAGGCCTGGAAATCATTCTGCGCGACAAGGTTTACGGGCTGGCTGTTCACCTGATCTACTATGTCTTTGAAGAGCAGGATATTATTGTTCGCAGTGTACGGCTGGAAAACACAGGGGCTATGACGATCTGCCTGAGAAAAGCGGCTTCTGTGAGCCTTGACTTCGCGTGCGGCAGTCCTCGGGAACTGATTCATTTTCACGGACGGCACAATATGGAAAGAAATCCCGAAAGACTTTCCATTCCCAAAGGTGGATGTATATCCGCAGGTTCTACCCGGGGAACCAGCAGCCACCACAGCAATCCGTATGTCATCCTATGCAACCGGAACACAACAGAGAATGAAGGAGAATGCTGGGGATTCATGCTTATGTATTCCGGAAACCATCTGGAAGAGACCGGCGCGGATCAGATGGGCAGCGTCAGATTTGTTGCCGGTATCCATCCGGAAACATTCCGATGGAAACTTGAAAAAGGGGATGAATTCCAGACACCGGAAGCGATTCTGAGTTACAGCGACGGAGGACTGAACGGACTGAGCCGGAATTATCACCGGATTATCCGTGATGAGGTGATTCACCCGAAATGGAAAAATGCGGAGGCTCCTGTGCTGCTGAACAGCTGGGAAGCATCCTACTTCAATTTCGATAAGGAGAGCCTGCTGAATCTGGCCGGGGAAGCAAAAGAACTGGGAATGGATATGCTAGTACTGGACGATGGCTGGTTCGGCAAGCGGGACGATGATACAACCGGTCTCGGAGACTGGACCTGCAATGAGAAAAAACTCGGTTGCTCCCTGGCTGAATTATCCGAAAAGATTCATGCTAAAGGCCTGAAGTTCGGACTGTGGGTAGAACCTGAGATGATCAGCGAAGATTCCGATCTGTATCGTTCACATCCGGATTGGGCGTTGTCTGATCCGGGCCGAAAGCCGGTAGTGGGCAGAAACCAGCTTGTGCTTGATATGAGCAGACAGGAGACACAGGATTATCTGTATAACGCTTTGAGTGATATTCTTGACAAGGTAAAGATCGAGTATATTAAGTGGGACTTTAACCGTTCCATGGCAAATATCTATTCTCATGCACTGCCGGAAGACCGTCAGGGGGAGACCGCGCACAGGTTCATATTGGGTACTTACAGTCTTCTCGAACGTTTGCTGGAACGATATCCGGATCTGTTGATCGAAGGGTGTTCAGGCGGTGGCGGACGGTTTGACGCAGGCATGCTGTATTATACTCCGCAGATCTGGTGCTCAGACGATACGGATGCAATCGAACGGCTTGAGATTCAGCGGGGAACTTCTTACGGTTATCCGCCCTGCACAATGGGAGCCCATGTTTCAGCCTGTCCGAACCATCAGACCGGGCGGACGGTTCCCATGAAGACGCGCGGGATTGTTGCCATGTCTGGAACGTTTGGGTATGAAATGAATCCGGCACTGCTGACGGAAAATGAAAAGACAGAGATCCGTGAACAGATCAAATCCTTCCGGCGCTTCCGCCCGATTCTGGCAAACGGCGATTACTACAGATTGGACGAGATCGGTGAAACAGCTGATTTTACAGCATGGATGTTCGTTTCACCGGACAGGCGGGAAGCGCTGGTTAATCTTGTTGGAAGCCATGTGCGGGCTAATGCCGCGTTCCCATACATTCGTCTGAAAGGGTTGGATCCGGACCGCATGTACCGTGCGGAAGAGACAGGAGAAATCGCGAGCGGTGCGGCACTTATGTACGGCGGATACACTTATTTTCCGCTGAATGGAGATTATCCGGCGGTTCAGATGCATTGGGTGAGTGAGAAATAAAGAAAAAGCTTGACTTCGTTTATGGTTTGACGTAGAATAGCGGTTGGCAATCAATAGCTCCGCTAGCCCCGGTAGCCATTGACACAGTCCGGACATGCGACCATCATGGACGGAGACTTTCAACCACAAACCCAAGGAGGAAGTACTTTGAAGACATTTATTCCAAAGGCTGCGGACATCGACCGGAAATGGTACGTTGTCGACGCGGACGGGATGGTTCTCGGCCGTCTGGCGAGCCAGGTTGCTAACATCCTTCGCGGAAAGAACAAGCCGATCTATACTCCCAACATGGATACCGGTGACTATGTGATTATCGTGAACGCTTCAAAAGCAGTACTGACCGGTAAAAAGCTGGATCAGAAGATCTACTATCATCACAGCGGTTATGCTGGTGGTCTGAAAGAGACCAAGTATCGTAAGCTGATGGCTGAGAAACCCGAGTTTGCGGTTCGCCGCGCGGTTGTCGGTATGTTGCCGAAGGGACCTCTGGGACGTCAGATGGCCCGGAAGCTTAAGGTTTATGCCGGTCCCGAGCATGAGCAGGCTGCTCAGAAGCCCGAAGCACTGGATCTGAAGTGACGCGGAAAGGAGTAAATAAGAATGGCTAAGGTAGCATACAATGCGGTTGGTCGCCGTAAGAAAGCCGTTGCCCGCGTCCGTTTGGTTGCCGGCGATGGAAAGATCACGATCAACAAGCGTGATATCGATCATTATTTTGGTCTTGAAACCCTGAAGATGACTGTTCGTCAGCCCCTGACGCTGACCAACACCGGCAACTTTGATGTGCTGGTGAACGTGAACGGCGGCGGGCTGACCGGCCAGGCCGGTGCGATCCGTCATGGCATCAGCCGTGCCCTGTGCAAGGCTGATCCGGAGCTGCGCGGTACTCTTAAAAAAGCCGGCCTGCTGACCCGCGATCCTCGTATGAAGGAACGCAAGAAGTACGGTCTGAAGGCTGCCCGTCGGGCTCCTCAGTTCAGCAAACGCTGATTCTTTATCAGTTTGCAATCCCTGTACCGTTTCGGTGCAGGGATTTTAATTCAGGAGGAATGTCATGATCAGGATCGGAAAAGTTGCGACAAGCCGCGGTGTTCTATGTATGATGATGGCTGCGGTCATGATGACTCTGTGCATATTGCTATACTTTCCCGCTGTCGGCGAAGAACAGACGCTGGCTATTGGATCCAAGGGGAACCGTGTGCTGGAAGTAAAAGCAAGACTCCAGAAACTCGGATATATGGAACAGGGGACTATTACCAAAAAGTATAATGAGAAGACAGCAGCGGCGGTAATGGAGTTCCAACGTCTGAACGGTCTGATTGAAACGGGGGAAGTCGATTCTGAAACAGAGGAGAAGCTTTTCTCAGATGAAGCGGTTCGGAAACCGAAACCGACCCTTGAACCGCTTCCGTCCCCCGGACCGATCATTGAAGCGGACTGGCCGGAACGGGATCAGGAAGGCTTTCTGGACCGGGAAGGCGAGTATTTTTATGAAAATGATGAGGCAGGACAATGGGTTTATCTTGGTAAAGATCTGCAGATCTTTATCCGGCGGGGAGAAGAACCGTCTGTTCCACTGGAATGGTTTGAGACTGAAATCCTGACTCGGAACGGGGAAACATTCCGCACAGCGATCACAGACCCGGAGCATCCGGGAAAGAAATTCCGTTATCCCTATGATATTTCCCGGGATGAAGAATTCGTACTGGGCTTTTCCGACGATTTTTATGCGACGAGGATGGCAGACAAAGAGACTGTCGGGATCATCATCCGCGAAGGACGGATCATCAGCGAGAAAACAAACAGTAAAACCGGGCACCATCTGCCGAACCTGGATATGATGGCTCAGTATCCGGACGGACGGCTGGAGGTATACGAGTGTACAGAATATACTGCACAGGAACTGCTTGAAAAAGGGGCAGTGAATGTCTTCAGTTTCGGGCCGATCCTTCTTCGTGACGGAGAGATCAATCCGCTGCTGTACTCATACTACCGCAGCATTGAGCCCAGACATGCACTGGGAATGATCGAACCAAACCATTACCTGGTTCTGTCAGTGCAGGGCAGAAACAAAGACAGCAAGGGCACTATGCTGCAGCGGGTCGCCGAGATGATGAAGGAGCGCGGCGTCACGCAGGCGCTTAATCTTGACGGAGGCAATACGATGGCGCTGATTTTCCGCGGGAGGATGCTAAATAAACTTGCAACCTTCAAAAAGAAAAACTTTGTCCGCACAGTTACCTCGCTGATCGGGATCGGACACACGGAAAACCAGGAAGAATGACCTTGAAAGAGTTCCCGGCGGAAGATATAATAGAGATACAGTAATATCCAAGGAGGTCATACCATGAACGAATGGAAGAATCTCGATGAACTGAAGTCCTTTCAGGAGCTGAAAAGCAACGGAAGCATAGTTGATCTGACAAAAGCCATGGCCGGCGAAGCCGGCGCGGAGAGAGTTGCAAAATATCAGGTCCCTATGGCGGCAGGGTTAACGTATTCCTATGCCGCGAAGCAGGTGGATGACGGGATCCTGCAGAAACTGAAAGCACTGGCTGAAGAATCGCAGCTGGCTGGCAAATTCGAGGAACTGTACAATGGCGCGGTGATTAACACCGGGGAGAAACGGCTGGTACTCCATCAGCTGACCCGTGGGCAGCTTGGTGGACCGGTGATGGCCGACGGGACGGACAAGCGGGCTTTCTATACAGAACAGCAGAAAAAGATCGCGTCCTTTGCCAACAAGGTGCACAGCGGTGAAATCGTCAACGAGAAAGGTGAGAAATTTACTACGGTTTGCCAGATTGGCATCGGCGGAAGCGATCTCGGTCCCCGTGCCATGTATATGGCGATGGAGAACTGGGCGCGGAAGAACAACGCTTTCAAAATGGAAGCGAAGTTCATCAGCAACGTGGATCCGGATGATGCAGCGGCAGTGCTTTCTTCCCTGGATGCTTCCAGGACGATCTTTGTACTGGTTTCCAAATCCGGGACGACCCTGGAAACGCTGACCAACGAGGCGTTTGTGAAGGATGCGCTTCAGAACGCAGGCCTGGATGCGTCGAAGCACATGATCGCCGTGACCAGCGAGACTTCACCGCTGGCAAGCAGCAGTGATTATCTGGCTGCATTCTTTATGGACGACTATATCGGCGGACGGTATTCCTCCACCTCTGCGGTGGGCGGCGCTGTTCTGTCGCTTGCCTTCGGACCTGAGATTTTTGACCGCTTTCTGCAGGGCGCGGCGGAAGAAGACCGCCTGGCGACCGAAAAGGATCCCCTGAAGAATCCGGCGATGCTGGATGCTCTGATCGGCGTTTATGAACGGAACATTCTCGGCTACCCGGCAACGGCTGTACTTCCGTATTCCCAGGCGCTGAGCCGCTTCCCGGCCCATCTGCAGCAGCTGGACATGGAATCCAACGGCAAGAGCGTGAACCGAAGAGGGGAGCCGGTTCATTATCCCACCGGCCCGATCATCTTCGGCGAACCCGGAACCAACGGTCAGCACTCCTTCTATCAGCTGCTTCATCAGGGCACGGATATCATTCCGCTGCAGTTCATCGGCTTTGTGAACAACCAGGCTGAAACGGACGTGGTGATCCAGGGAAGCACCAGCCAGCAGAAACTGTGCGCAAACGTGGCGGCACAGATGGTTGCGTTTGCCTGCGGAAAACAGGATGAAAACCTGAATAAACACTTTGCCGGAAACCGGCCCTCCAGCATTATCATCGGGGAAAAACTGACCCCCGAAGCGCTGGGTGCTCTGCTTTCCCATTTTGAGAACAAGGTGATGTTCCAGGGCTTCCTGTGGAACCTGAACAGCTTTGACCAGGAAGGCGTGCAGCTGGGCAAAGTGCTTGCCAAGAAAGTGCTGGCGCATGAGACGGACGGGGCGCTGAAAGCGTTCAGCGATCTTTTGAAAATTTAAGGGTTTATGTAGCAAAACCGGCCTCCTGATGGAGACCGGTTTTTTATGCATGAATCGTACGGAAAGCAGCGGCGCGGCCTAGACGATTCATTACGGCCAGACCCATACCTTCAGGCGGGATGACTTCACTGAAGACGATTTCCATTCCTTCTTCATCCAGACGGCGAAGCGTATCAAAAAGACGGTGTGCGATTTCGTCCGGGGAAGAGGCGGAACCGATGTCATGTGGATCACAGTCGGAAAGAGATTCCAGATGCTCTGTAAAACAAAGGACACAAGTTTTTTTGCCTGCCTGCTTCTGTTCCAGGCAAAGACGGCGAAGAAGCGGGACTGTCCGCTCTTCCGGCCCGTCAATCAGGGTGACGGCACCCTTTGGTGCATAGTGTTTATAGCGCATACCGGGAGAGAGAGCCACTTCATTTTCGCCGAGGGGACGGAGAATGCTGCCTGCCAGAAGTACTTCCCGGCCGAGAACAGATTCCAGCATATCCTTTGTGACTCCGCCGGGGCGTAGAATTGTCGGCTGCTCATGACAAAGGTCGAGTACTGTGGATTCCAGACCCACATCACAGGCACCACCGTCGAGGATGAGCGGAATTCTATCGTTCATATCCTCCAGAACATGGGCCGCTGTGGTTGGACTGGGCCGCCCGGAACGGTTGGCGGATGGGGCGGCAACCGGCAGGCCGCATGCTTTCAGCATGGCGGCAGCAACAGGGTGGGAAGGCATCCGAATGGCAACGGTTGGCAGGCCCGCGGTTACTTCCGGCGGGACAGACGGCTTTCGTATAAATAGCATGGTTAAAGGACCGGGCCAGAAAGCATCCATCAGCGGTTCAGCCAGCGGGGGAATGGAGCAGAGTTCGTCCAGCTGAGACCGATCATGAATATGAACAATCAGCGGATTGTCCGCCGGGCGGCCTTTGGCTTCAAAAATAGAGAGAACGGCATTTTTGTTCAGCGCATCAGCGCCGAGACCGTATACGGTTTCAGTAGGAAAAGCAACGAGTTTTCCCTGCTTCAGCAGATCGGAAGCAAAAGCATAGGAAGACTCATCGGGAAGAAGAACTTTTGTATGCATGGGGTGCGACTCCTTCGATCCGGTTATTGGGCAGTCAGTTTTTCGGTCTTTTCAGCCAGACGAAGGGCGTCGATAAAAGGCGTCAATTCTCCGTTCATAACGTTGGCTGTGCGGTTTACTGTCAGACCGAGACGGTGGTCTACAACATAGTCATGGTTGAAGTAGTAGGTGCGGATTCTGTCACTGCGCTCACCCCAGCCGATCTGGCTTTTCCGGTCGGCCGCATGTGCATCTTCCTGTGCCTGGCGGGCTTTATCCAGGAGACGGGAGCGGAGAACACGAAGTGCCTTGGCTTTGTTTTCGAGCTGGCTTCGTTCGTCCTGGCAGGTAACAACAAGACCTGAGGGCATGTGTGTGATCCGGACGGCGCTGTCTGTTGTATTGACACCCTGCCCGCCATGTCCTGAAGCATGATAAACGTCAATCCGGAGGTCAGCAGGATCAATGGCGATCTCGACTTCTTCCGCCTCGGGGAAAACTGCTACGGTGACGGTGGACGTATGGATACGTCCGCCGCTTTCAGTTACCGGGACCCGCTTGACACAGTGAACACCGCTTTCAAACTTCATTCGGGCAAAGGCATTCGGGCCGGAAATCATCAAAAGAGCTTCATTAACACCGCCAAGATCCGTATCGCTGAGGGAAAGGATGGAAGCTGTAAGACCGTTACGGTCTGCATATTTCAGATACATCCGCAGCAAATCTCCTGCGAACAGGGCTGCTTCGTCTCCGCCGACTCCGGCACGAATCTCCATGATTACATTACGGCTGTCCAGGGGGTCCGGCGGAACCAGCATCAATTTCAGTTCATCGAGCAGCGTATCCCGTTCAGAAGATAAAATGCACAGTTCCTGATCAGCCTCAGCGGCCAGATCAGGATCGGAGAGAAGTTCACGGGCGTCCTCAATATGTTTTTCGACAGACTGAAGCTTTTCATAGTGCTGCGCGATAGGCTCCAGGGAAGAAAGCTCCTTCAGGCAACGCTGGTAACGAGGGAAATCCTTAATAACTTCCGGCTGGGCAATGGCTTCAGACAGTTCTTGGCGGCGCTCCATCAGCGACTGGATTTTCTCAATCATTGTTTTTCTCCGTCAGGCCGTATACCGAGGATCATCCGGTCAATGCCGGCCAGATCTTTCCGAATTTCGATATGGTGATATCCGGAAGCGGAAAGAAGTGCGGAAACCGCTTCGGATTCGTGAATGCCAAGCTCCATAAGCAGCGCTCCGCCGGGGGCCAGCACGGAAGCGGAGGACATCATCAGACGCCGGTAAAAGTCCAGACCATCCGTTCCGCCGTCCAGCGCAATCCGCGGTTCAAAAAGCACCTCCGGTTGCAGATCTTCGCAATCCGCAGAAGGAATATAAGGCGGATTGCAGATGATAAGTTCAAAAGAGGAAGGCCTGAAACCTTCCAGCAAATCACCCTGGTGCAGCTCAGCCTTCAGAGCGAGACGCCTGCTGTTCATCGCAGCAACATCCAATGCGTCTGCCGAGAGATCGGATAGCGTTACAACAGCATCAGGACGAGCTGCTTTCAGGGAAAGCCCGATGCATCCGCTGCCGCAGCACAAATCCAGGATTCGCGGCTGATTTATATCCTTCAGCAGATCCAGTGCCCAAAGACAAAGAAGTTCCGTTTCAGGACGGGGAATCAGCACACGGGCGTCCACAGTGAAAAGATTCCCGCAGAAAAGGACTTCTCCGAGAATGTATTGGAGGGGGAGTCGCGTCAGCCGCTTTTGAACAATCTGTTCATAACGGGACAGCAGGGAAGGCTCAAGAATCGTATCCATGTCCAGGCGCAGTGACAGAGGTGATCCTCCGGAAAGGGAGGCAAGCAGAAGGGCACTGTCGTTTTCCGGATCAGGAATGCCGGCGGAACGGAAACGGATGGCAGTTTGACGGATTAATTCGCAGGGAGTCATGCCTGCGAAGCCTCCGGTTCACCCTGTACAGGTTCATCAACAACAGGCTCTTTGGCCGGGGGAATTTCGATTTCAGATTCGGGACTTGCAGATTCTTCGGTTTTTTCGGACTCGATTTCTTCTGCAGGAGGTACGTATCCGGGTTCAGATTGACGGTAATCAGTGAAAACAGCCCAGCCTTCAGGCGTTTTTTTGCAGTGGTCCGGAATGCCGTTCAGCACAACATTAACGGAAACGATAGCGCATTCAAGCATGGAAGCGTCCGGTTCACGTGTCGTAAGACGCTGCATCTGCATTCCCGGCCATCGAAGTATGCAGGCTGCTTTGCTGTCAGAATGAGCCAGGCCCATCAGCACTTCATAGCTGACGCCGGCAACGATCGGCAGCATGGCCAGATGGAAAAGAAAACGCAGGAAGAAATTGCTGATCGGTACCAACACATTCAGCACCAGGAAGAGCAGGATGCTGATCATGAAGACGATCAGCAGGAAGGCGGTTCCGCAGCGGGGGTGCAGACGTGAAAAGGTCTGTGCATTCTCAGGCGTGAGCGGCAGATCCGACTCATGGCAGTGAACGGATTTATGTTCGGCGCCGTGATACTGGAATGTACGCCTGACATCCGGGACAAAACCGCAGAAGATCATATATCCTGTGAGCAGCAGGATCTTGACCAGACCGCCGATCAGGGTATAACCGATTGTGGACATTCCGGCACTGCGAAGAATGGATTCCACTCCGGCGGGGAGTGCTACGAACAGCGCAATAGAAAGAACAACCGCCAGAACGATCGCAACGCCCATGACGATCTTGTCTATGCCTTTGCCGAGCTTCTCTGAAAGCCATTTTTCAAACTTCGTCGGCTCCTCATCCATAATTCCGAGCATTTTGGTGGAATCCTCAAGAGTGTTCATCCCGTAATAAAGCATGGTTCCCATGTTAATGATTCCACGAATAAACGGCTTGCCCATCCAGGGATGTTTTTCTTTGAGCGGAACAAAGGGGGTCAGTTTGGTGACCATGGAGCCGTCCGGACGGCGTACAGTGACGGCAGTAGCCGTCGGAGATCGCATCATGACGCCTTCCATAACGGCCTGGCCGCCGACATCGAATTTTTTGATTGCTTCCTCTTCTTTATTCATAACAGAGTGTTCGTCCTTTCCTTTCCGGAGTATCGTTCCGGAATATATCTTTCTTTCGACAATAAAGCCCGGGTTCCCTTTGCTTCACTTAACTTTCACTGTGAGTTCATCCGCCGGTCAGGAACAGCCGGAATCTATTATACCACAGTTTCGGAAAAAAGAGAAAAAAACGGTTGCAAACAAAGTAAAACTGTGATATTATACCTCTTGCGGTTTGTCCGCCATTGCATACGCGAAAGAGGTGAAAAAAGCAATGAAGGAAAACATTCATCCCCAGTATGGAAAGTGCGTGGTTCGCTGCGTATGCGGTGAAACTTTTGAAACAGGCTCCACCAAGAAAGAGATGAAGGTTGATATCTGCTCCAAGTGCCATCCTTTCTATACCGGCAAGCAGAAGCTGGTTGACACCGGCGGCCGTGTGGATCGTTTCAAAAAGCGTTTCAACATGGAGTAAGTTTTCAGCGGACATGCCAAAGGCATGTCCGTTCTTTTATACACAAAATATAGGCGATCCGGCTGATTCCGGACCGCCTTTTGAGATCGGTGATTTTATTGAATGCTGTCTGAAGTAGCGAGATCGAAAAGCTCCTGAACATCCTTACCGGGTTCTTTATCGATCAGGGTAACAACAACGGCAGCAATCAGACCCGCGACGAAACCGGGCAGAAGCTCATAGATTCCGAGACCGATAAAGGCCAGCCAGCAGATATCTACCGCTGCGCCGACGAAGATCCCTGCCACGGCCCCCTTAAAGGTGAAGCGCTTCCAGAAGAGACTCAGAAGAATTGCGGGACCGAAGGCGGCACCGAAGATGCCCCAGGCGTTTTCAACCAGCCCCATGATGGATTTGCTGTTCGGATCGGAGGCAACCAGCACGGCAACCACAGCAATAATCAGCACCACGATACGGCCGGCCCAGAACATTTCCTTATCACTGGTCTTATTCTTCCGGATCACAGGCTTATACACGTCCGAAGCAAACGCGGAAGAGGCACAGAGCAACTGGGAATCGGCAGTGGACATGGAAGCTGCCAGGATTGCCGAAAGCAGAATGCCGGAGATGACCGCAGGGAAAATGGCGCGAACCATCTGGATGAAGACGGTGGAGCTGTCATCCACATGACCGAGGAAAAGATGACCGATGCAGCCGGCAGCCACGGAGAAAGCAATGATCAGCACATTCCAGGCAATACCGATCTTTGCACTCTTTTTCAGATCCTTATCGCTGCGGACGGACATAAAGCGGATAATAATATGAGGCATTCCGAAATATCCGAGACCCCAGGTCAAACCGGAAACAATGGATTTCCAGTCGGCAAACATATTCCAATAGTCAGGATTTTCGGCGGACAACTGTTCCATGGTCATATGACCGGGAGCGTTATTGATCATTCCCAACGCAAAGATCGGAGCGATCAGCAGGGCACCGAGCATCAGAAGCCCCTGGAAGAAGTCAGTCCAGCAGACAGCACTGAATCCGCCGAGGAACGTATATCCGACGATGATGGCTGCGGCGATATACATGGCCACGGTGGGATCAATGCCGATTACCGTATTGAATAGCGTACCGCAGGCTTTGACACTGGAAGCGGCATAGATCGTATAAGCAACCAGGAAGATCACGGCGCAAAGGATCTGCAGAACCTTACTGGAAGACTTAAATCGATTGGTCAGATACTGGGGCAAGGTAATGGAGTCATTGGCCGCAATGGAAAAACGGCGCAGACGGGGAGCCTCAAAGATCCAGCTCAATGCATATCCGATTGCCAGACCGATGGCAATCCAGGCCTGCCCGATGCCCGCGGCGTAGATCGAAGCGGGAAGGCCCATCAGCACCCACGCGCTCATATCGGAAGCGCCGGCAGAGAGGGCAGAAACCCAGGGCCCCATCTTCCTGCCGCCCAGGAAGTATTCCTTTTCACCGCTGCCACGGCCTTTGACGAAGAAATATACGCCAATCCCGAGCATGAAGACCAGATAGATAATGAAGACGATCAGTTCAGTATTTCCCATAAGAAATCACCACTTTCCGTACGCGAAGCCGCATACTGTATACAGTTATCCATTATAATAAGAAACAGTGTATCTTCAAGTGCTGTACGGTTTTTTTCATGTTCTTGCTTGTGCTGTACGACGAATTGCGGTAAAATATCTGTATATGAACAAGAAAGGATGGCAGTGAAGATGAAAAGAACCCTGTCTTTGCTTTTCGTTCTGATCTTGTTGATCAGCTGTTCCACAGCGTCCGCGGACCGGAAGGCAGTTGAAAAAGACCAGTTTTATCTCGGCGCCATGCGCGTTGTGAGGGCGAACAGCTATGTTTCCCTGAGAGAAGCTCCCGATAAAACAAGCAAACAGCTCGCGAAGCTTGAACCCGGGGAGATTGTTTTGTACTGCACACGGAACGAGAAAGAGTTTGCCTATTCTCCGTACCGGAAGCAGGTTCATATGTTTACCAAATGCGTCTATGAAGGCCAGGAGGGGTATATTTTATCCCGTTATCTGGAACGCGCGCCGGAATATGAACCGGTTGAAACCAAGTCTGAGAGCAAAAAGATGACACGGGAAGAGATCATCGGGAACGGAGAGATCGTTTTTGAGTGGTCGGAGTTCAATATCAGCGTCCTCGCCGCATACGAGGTTATCACGGAAAATGAGGGAGAAACTCCCTGGGAAACGCTGCGCGTGGGCTGCTTTATCGACGATGAACCGGAATGGGGTTACGTTGAACAAGCTCAGCAAACCGGACAATTCAGGAATCTGAAAGCATTTATCGGCGGAACGGAAGATGAACCGCAAGTGTATGTCTACAATGCTGAATACGGACTGATCATGCTGGATCTGATCGACGGATCAGAGCAGTGGGAACTATCCAAGGATGCTTGTTCTCTGGGCGACTGCGCGGTTGTTACCTCCGGGGCGAATACCGGCATCCTGTATGTTGCCGGGACAGACGGACCGGACCCGATTGCCATCTCAGCGGAAGGAAATGTGCTCTGGAGATCTGAGATCGACGATCCGGAAATTTACGGACCGACGGAGATTATCCTGAACCCGAACGATATTGAGATCCACTATGAATGCGGACAAGCCGTCAAACTCGAATATAACGGCGAACTGATCAGTATTTCCGACTTATAAAAGAAGATTTACCAATCAAATCCGATAAAGGCGTCCCCGGCGCCTTTGTCCACCGGATCCTTCAGGTAAAATATTTGGTGCGGAGCGCAATGGCTCCGCACCGTTTCTTGTCTTTGCACAGGTTTTATCCCCAAAGCTGGGAAAGGGCAGGAACAATCTGCAATTTCCGGGAAAGGACGCCGGGAAGGAAGACATGATGGTTATGAATATCTTCTACGGCGAACGCATTCCGGATCACTTCCTCATCCCCGACAAAGAGGAGCTCGGAACCTTCCTTCAGCACGTTGGTGATCATCATCAGGACGATGTCGTACTGCCTGTCGCTTTTAATCTTTTCAAGCACTTTGATAAAGTCCGCGCTTCTTGGCAGGAAGTGTTCCGAATAAACAGTGGTAATCTGAGAAATCGCCAGTGAATGAGAACCGAGATGGAACTCTTTCATATCAGCTTTCACCAGGTCCT
>Ga0265301_10002406_pt1 | contig 21592 bp, 36 predicted proteins | sample AusTroGonzalo_MG_2_FD_193488 | JGI IMG/M metagenome (GOLD analysis project Ga0265301, IMG submission 193488) | Bovine rumen microbial communities from tropical cattle in Woodstock, Queensland, Australia - Gonzalo_04 | ecosystem: Host-associated > Mammals > Digestive system > Stomach > Rumen ... | reverse complement strand
TTGGAATAGTAAGATAATTTAGTTTAGTAGAGCCATGCTTTTGTAATGCACGTTCCATAAAATCATTATCTTCTTGATACTGTATATTAGAGAAGCGTAAATCTTCTAAAAATTCTCGTCTAAAGAAATATTGCCATACCATTGAATAGTGTTGTATATTAAAGTAGTTACTAACAAACTTTAATTGAATGATAGGATCAGTTGTCTCATGCATAGCACCGACGAGTTGTTGAATAACCTCAGGATTAATAATCCAGTCGTCGCTATCGACAAACCAGATGAACTCGCCAGTTGCATTATCTAAACCGCAGTTGCGCGCCATGCCGACATAAGTTGTTTTACTATAAAGAATCTTATAGGACATATCTGACATATACTGTTCAATTACTTCTGCGGTTTTATCTTCTTCATTATCCATTACAAAGAGAATTTCGTACTCTATATTATCAAAATTTACCATGTGTAAAGTGGTTAGTAAAGGTTTGATATAGTCCTGTGTATCTTTACATGGCACAATAATTGAAACATCCATTATATTGAAGATACTCCTATTACATAATTATTAGTGAGTTTAATCAGCTTTACCCCTTGTGTTCCTCGTGAGATGATAGGGATGTCAGAGTATTTCACACGAATTTGCGTTGTGTTGGAAATAACTAACACATCAGAAGAATCATGCAGCGGCAAGAAGTCACAGAGCGCATCTGATTTTTGAATCTTTACTCCTTTAGTATTCGTACTTGTAATATTAAACTCACTTATTGCTGTACTTTTACCATATCCATCCGATGTGATGCTGAAAAGATATTTATCTTTACTGGATATGGCACGCGCGCTTACTATATAGTCGCTTGGACTAAGTTTCATACCGATTATTCCGCGCGCAATACGTCCGAGGGGGCGTATATTTTGGGAATCAACCATAATGAACTGGCCTTCGCGCGAAAGAATACCAATGCGTTCTGTTGTGAGGAAGAGAGTTGAAACAATCTCATCATCTGTATCCAGCTTCAATGCCTGGGCGCCAGTGGAGCGTTTGAGATTATATTCATCAAACTTACTTTTCTTTATGATGCCTTTCTTCGTGATGAATACGATACATTTCTCCGATGCTTTTGGATTCACAAGCGCGGCCGCGGTAACATCGCTGGTGATATTAAAGTTGGATAAATACTGTTTCTCATTAATGGTAAATGAGTTCATCTTCATATGATAGTACATCCCTTTCTTTGTAAAGAAAAGAATTGTATCTGTATTTTCTCCAACGAGATTATCAACTACAAATTCATCGGGTTCAAGCTTAAACTTGGTTCCAACGCCGTTTCGCCGCTGTGAATAAAGCGCCGAGGTCTCAGTTACAAACACAGCACCTTTATTCGTGAAAGAAAGTGAAAGTTGTTTCTTTTCAACAACATCATCATTATCAGCTTCGATGTTCATAATACGAGTACGGCGTTCATCACCAAACTTTTCTGCAGTTTCACGCCAATCTTTAATTAATTCTTGATTAAATAGGTCTTCATTAGTGAGAATCTCATGCAGATGGTCTGCTTCATTTATTAACTTTTCTTTTTCATCTTCAAGTTTCTTTACTTCCAGATTTGCAAGGCGTGAAAGCTTCATATCAAGCACTGCTTTAGCTTGTTCCGCATCCAGACAAAAACATTCTTGTAATGCTTTTGACGCGGCCGCTGTGTTCGTAGAGGTTTTGATGATTTTAATAACTGTTTCAATATGTGCAATACAAACTAGCAAGCCATTTAATATGTGGATTCGTCTCTGTATCTTTTCATAATCATATTCAAATCCACGTCGATAAACATTCTTTTCATGATCAATATGTGCTTGAAGCGCCGCCTTCCAGCCAAACACACGGGGGAAGCGCCCATTCTCAAGCATGGTCATGTTGATGCTAAAGTAAGATTGAAGTGAAGTGTTTTTGTAAAGATACTTCAATACTCTATCAGGATTCGCACGCTTAGTTAAATAAATTTTAATTAGCGGCTCGGTGTTAGTGAGATCGTTGAAACGTTCAATTCCTGGGTTGTTTGCATCATCGCTAAGAATTTCTTCCAACTCGCCGCAAATGGTGTTTGTGTAGACGGAATAGGGGATTTGTGTTACAATAAAACATCTATCCTTTGAATCCCATTCAACTACTGAGCGCAACTTACACGCTGAACCTTGTCCATCTTTAAGCGCTTGTCGTACTTCTTTCTCATTAAGGAGCAGCGCGCCTGTTGCAAAATCGGGAAGACAGACAATTTCATTGAAATCTGCGTCAGGGTTAAGAAGTAAAATTTCTAAAGCTTTATTTACTTCTTTAATATTGAATTGTGGGATAGAGGATGCAGCACCAACACCAATGCCCATGGTGCCATTAACAATGTTATAAAAGCCTTTGGACGGCAACACAGCAGGATATTGTTCTGTATCATCATAGTTGTCGCGCCACTCGGTGATTGTTTCTTTTTCTATAGAGTCAAATAGCTTGACAGAGAAATCACTTAGCCGCGAGGCTGTGTAACGAGGTGCCGCCCAGTTACCAGATGCCATCAAATTACCTTCATTACCTTCTACTTCTATAAGTGGGTAGCGCATTGCAAACGGTTGACCCGCGCGCATAATGACACCTTCACAAGACGAGTCGCCATGAATATACATGCGCGCCGCTGAGCCAATGGCTTTTAGCGTCTTTTTAAAGGGTTTAGAGGGAAGAAACTTATCAGTATAAAGACAATAAAAGATCTGGCGTGCGGATGGCTTCAAACAATCACGCACATCGACGAGAGCACGCGATTGTAAGACCGCTCCTGCATATTGGCTAAATCCTTCTTCAATTATATCTTTTAGACTTGCCATTATATCTCCTTAAAAGTTGTTGTTTCTAATAATAAATCTTTAAGAGTTATTTTACTAAGATAGGTATAAGGAATACGAATCAAAGGAATATTATTATCTTTACACCATTGAGTTTTTATTGAATCTCTAGTTTTCTATAACTATAATTGTTGTTCTCCACCAAAAAACTTAACAGCTTCAAAATGCTATTTACCATCGTATTCAATAATATATTGATTATTAACATAAAAATCAAATAATAATAAATTTTTATATTTACACGTTTTAAAACTTACCTAAGTTTTGAAAGGAATATTATTTTCTGTGAGAATCTTTTTTATTAATTGTTCACCTTTAGATTCAACAGAGCAACCACAAGAATACATTCGATGGGCATTTAATTCATTCGCAGGTATATAACAAATATTGCCACAATCACATTGGCATTCCCATAAAAAGCTACTTGAGCCATCTTCAGTTTGCCATGTATTACGTTTAGCTACTAATTTACCAAAACGTTTATTGGTTAAATCTAATGCTACTTTTTGTCTACGCTGGTCATCTCTATAACAACCGCAAGATTGGGTATGCTTTCTATTTAAATTGGCACTATTAACATAAGTAATATTACCGCAATCGCACAAACATTCCCAATACTAAGCACCCTCATTACCAATATAAGCACGTTTTATAACTGTTAATCTACCAATACGCTAATTAGTTAAATCTTTTGAAACTAAACATCCACAACTTTTTACGCTACCTCGTTTTAAGTGATAAGCACTTACTATTTTAGTATTTCCGCATTCACACTAACACAAATAAGCTTTATGATTTTTTTCTCTTGGTGGTGCTGATTCTAAAACTGTTAGTTTACCAAAAGTTTGACCGATCATTGTATCTATTACTTCAGTACTCATTCTCTCACTTCACTAAAATCAATTTTGTTAAAAATAAACTGTTTGCGAGGTTCTACGCTCTCACCCATCAACTGCTCAAGCAGAAATAAGCTATCCGCATCTGCTTCCAACACGTCCAGCCGCTGAAACTCAGGCGTGAACATCGACTTATGCGCTTGTTCCACCGACAGGGCGCCAAGACCTTTGGCTCGCGTGACTTCACCTTTAATTTTACTTCTTACTTTATTAAATTCTTCATCTGTAAAGTAAAAAGATTCAGTTTTACCATTCTTTACAATATAAAGTGGCGATCTAAGCCAACATAAGCGCCCTTCATTGATAAATTCCGGTGCCAAGTATCGAAGCGCCGCCATGATGAGTAATCCGATATGATAACCATCAGAGTCGGCATCAGTACAGATACCAATACGTCCATAACGAAGTTTGGATGCGTTATATTTCCCTGGCACGATGTTCATGGCGCTGAGAAGAAGTTTGATCTCTTCATTTTGAAAAATCTTCTCTTCGGGATGCGCCAAACAGTTCAAAATCTTACCACGGATTGCTAAAATGCCATAATGTTCATAGTCGCGCGCCTTAGCAATGCCGCCCGCTGCGGAGTCGCCTTCGACGATGAGAAGTGTTGCGTTCTGTCCGAGAAATTCAGCATCTTTTAACTTATCAGATGCAAAAACCTTTTTCTTTTGATTTTTCTCTATATCTTTAGTCGCTTCAAGCACTTGTTTGCGCGCACGCTCTGCCGCGGCCTCTGCTTTAGCGATTTTTTTCAGCAATTCGACGACTATATCAAATTCTTCTCTATATTTCAAGTTCATCTGCTTTAATCCATTTGTAAAGCAGTTAGAGGATAAAGTACGAAGATTTGCATTATTAATTTTTGATTTCGTCTGGTTTGCAAATGATGGATTAGCAACAGAGCAGTTGATAACATAGAATAAGCCGCCGCGAATAGAGTCACCATCAAAGTTTTGTTTTGATAATGAATTAAATGTACGTGTTATCGCGGTTTTCGCACCAGTTATGGGGCTGCCGCCCTCATTACAGAGTAAACCATTAACAAAAACATATGACTGCTCTTTTTTATTGCCCCATTGGAAAGCAATTTCCAGTTTGTCACCATTTGAATCAGTAATTGATTCGTGAATAATATGTTTATGAATTGGATGCTCAATATGGTCTTTTACAAAATCTACAATACCATTTTTAGCACAAAAAGTTTTCTTCTTTCCTTTTTCTCCCTGCACAACAAAAGTTATACCACTATAGAGATAAGATATATTATGAATATCATCAGCAATGCGGTCAAAGGTATATCCAATCTCGCCTTCTGAAAAAACTTCGGGATCAGGCTGGAAGAGAACAAATGTACCATTCTTTTCTTTTGTATTGCATTCTTCATATGATACTAAATCACCTTTCTTGAAACACGCCTCTGCCATGCGTCCATCTCGATAAGATTGTACTATAAAATTATCAGAACTCAAACATACACAACTGCCACCAACGCCATTTAAACCAGAAGAGTTTTTATAAACACCTTCATGAAACTTTCCACCTGTATGAGATTTAGAGTAGATAGAAACAAGAACATTTTCACCATCTTCTCTAATTCCAAACGGAACGCCGCGCCCGTAATCACGGACACTTATAGAATTGTCTGATTCATGAACATAGATTTCAATTCTATCACCGAAACCTGCAATTGCTTCATCTGTAGCATTATTAATAATTTCCTTAAAAGCTTGATATGTACCATCCAGGTCATTGGAACCGAGATACATTTGTATTCGAGTTCTTACACCTTCTTTAAAGGAAAGAGATTCTATATCATTAATTCCGTAACTCATTTATCCATTTTCGCTCCACAATTTGGACAATAATCTGAAGCATAGTTGCTTTCGAGTGGCGGCTCGCAATTACAAATAGAACAGTATATCCATCCTCCTTGTCCGGTTAGCCATTGACCTTTTTTAATTGCATGTGCTACTCCATCTTGAACACCTTTTTCATAAATATCTTTTATCGTCATGTTTTCCACTCCTCACAACTTATTCCATGTTGATTAAGCCATTCGGCAATCAAATGGCGATGGCAAAACCCATCTTTTTCAAAACAAACCAATACTGGTATTACATCTGGTCCTCGAGTGCGCGCGATGGATGTAATGGTTGTAGCAACCACGGCAGGACTATATTGATTCAACATAGCCATGTACTGCTGTTTATATTTCTCTTGTGCCTGCTCATCTTTATTGGACGCGCGCCACCAACGGAGCAATCTGTCCGAAGGCGCGAGTGCGATCATAACGCGGCCAGTATACCACTTAGGTTTCCATCTTGAAATACAAATAGGTTCAAAATTATCTGGAAAGTTTTTCATTTGACCAAAATACGATGTATAAATCATTTAATCACACCTTTCCTATTTTATATTTTATTATACCATGAATTAGCAAAAAAGTCAAGTTTTAATATAATTGCTCGACTTTATATTAGAGAATACCATAGGAGGTATTATAATGAGTAATATATTAAAGGTGAAGTTTGGTAAAGAAACTAAGATTGTCACTAAACCACTTTATCAATATGATTATGGTCAAGTTTTAAAATTTTTAGATTTACCACTGCCATCTGCATATGAAGTTCATTTTTCTAATTATGAACATGGCGAATCTACAACACAATTAGCAACTAGTAATGAAGTATCTATACCAGATGTTTATTTACAGAGCGGCCGCCCCGTATATGTTTGGGTATATATCCATACTGGACTAAATGATGGTGAAACAGAATATCAATTAACTATTCCAGTAAATGAAAGAGCAAGTATTGTTCCTGCTGAACCAAGTGAACAATAGATTTCAATTATTGAGCAAACTATCGCTGCACTTAATTCTGCGGCAAGTACAATTAATGCAAGTTCTTCCGCAGCAGCACAGGCCGCGCTTGATGCTGAAACATATCGTGGAACAACCCGTTATTATATGGAGCGCACTTAGGAATATAAAGAAGCTGCTGATTCTGCATATGCTCAAATTAGTACAGCAATTGGTAGTGGTTATATTACTTTAGGCTCTACATAGCTTACTGAAACTCAACTTATAGGATTATTAAGGTTAATAGAAGAGGACTGATTATCAGTCCTCTGTTTTATTATATTGAATTACAATTACTTCTTTACCAATCTTTTCCATATATTTTATCATATCTTTGGTTCCAGGCGACTTACCATTCCAGAAAGCAATAGCAATATCGGCATAATCACCCATGTCTCTATTTCTAATAAACCCCGCTTGTGAACCATACATTTGCCAGTTTGCTGGAAATGATTTAACTTTAATATTATTTTCTTCCGCCCAGGCGCGGCCGAATGTATCTGCACCTTTGGCCTCGCCGCAAACGACTTCACCGACAGTATCTTTAATCTTATTTAATTCCTCACGAAGTAAAACATAGTTCTGAAAACCACGTGAGCCGCAGACAATCACTTTCTTTTTTGGTACATAGTTAGGTGGCACATAATCATCAGCAGAGCGCCATGCCCATTTACTTCCAGCCCAAACCAAGAACCAGGTTTTGCCATAATCATCACAATAACTATCGAGAGCCTGAGAAATCTCCAGGGTCTCTTTATTTTTTATCTTGAACATCTAATAAGCCTTCCTTTACTATATATTCTTTAAATGCTTCTTGAAATAATTCTTTTGTCATGAATTGACGATATTCGACGGCTGTACCTTCATATGTAAATTCACGAGTAGGAACATAAATAGCATCTTCACCAACATATGGTTCGGTACGACGCCATTCACCAAAATCACTAACCATAACCAATCCTCCCATTGTTTTCTAATTATATAATACTACAATTTTTAAATTTTTGCAAATTTTTAGAGTCTCATGGACGAAACTACCACTTTTATTATGAGAGACAATTACCATTTTTGCGAGGTGAGGTATAAAAGTGGTATCTTATACTTAGGAAATAACTCTTGATATTAATACCAATACGGCTTACCAAGTGGTTTCAGCTAAATAGGGTGATACTGGTAGTAGATGGGTGTTAATTCATCTTACTAAAAACAATATTCCTTATCAAGCGACTGTTGGTAATAATGCGCAATTTAGATGCCGTAAACCAGATGGTCATGCTGTAATTAACCCCGCTGTTATTAACAATGATGGTACTATTACAGTTGAATTGACCGCACAAACTTTATCTGCGGCCGGCCGCGCCTATGCGGATGTCGTAGAATCTGATGGAGATGGCAATGTTTTGTCATCTGTTTCCTTTATTATTCTTATCATGGCTGCGCCAGATGTAGCAAGTACAGCGACGTCTTCGGATGAGTTTTAGAAGTTAAATGAACTTGTTTCTCGTTCGGATGAATTAATCGCTCAAGCAGAAGCATGGGCGCGTGGTACAAAGAATAATATGGATGTTGGGCCTGCAACTTATGAGCAGGATACTAATGTCACGGCTGCGAATTTTGAAGCAAAGAAGCCATTTTTATTTATTAAAGATGGTAATGATTACGTTCCACTTGATCCAAGTGCTACCTTTGATGCTACTGAAACATATTATGCGTTATCTGTTGGTAGTGATAATAATGCTAAATATTATTCAGAACAAGCGCAAATTGCTAAAGAAGGTATTGAGGACTTAACAGTTTCTAGTTAGACTTTGGCAGCTGGTTCATCTGCATCAGTAGAGAAGACCATTGACCAGTAGACTGGTATTGTTAATCTCGAATTTGGTATTCCGCAAGGTGCGCAAGGCATCCCTGGACAAGATGGTATTGATGGTGAACGTGGTCCAAGTACAGTATGGATTGGAACTGCGGAACCTAGTGATGAGGCGTATACAGTTTGGTTAAATCCTGAAGGAACTGAAACTCCTTTATTAGTAACAGCAGATCAAGTTAGTTATTATAGCGATGTGAGTTATGATACACATACTATTGGATCAGCCGTTGGTAATATTGAAGATAGTATGGAAAATATTCAAGCGATTGCTGTCATTGCCGAAGCTGCTGCTGAACGTGCTGAAGCCGCCGCGGAAGAAATGGAACAAGCACTTGAAGAGATTGATGGTAAAATCACAAGTCCAGCTTTGCCAACTAATACAGGTTTCCTCTCTGTTGTAGCAATTCAGCCTACAACTCCAGGTGAACCTGCAACTCCATCATATTATTGGACTGAAAAAATTTCGTATAATAATGATTTAAATACAGCTACTTTACCAAAGATTAATAATAGAACTTTACAAGGTAGTTTAACACTTTCTGATTTAGGTATTGCACCACGAACTGGTTCTACTGTATATTATACATTCCCAAGTAATGGTGTTCCTTCTACTGACTTAGCTGATGAGGTTAATAATTCATTAAATCGTGCTGATAGTGCTGTACAGACCATTCGTATGAATAATATTGATTTTGATCCGACTGATGGTGTGGTCAATCTTGGTACTGTTATTACAGCAAATGATAATACGAATGTTAATAAGAATTATTTAGATAACCCGTGGTTTACTGTTAATTAGAAAGGTATTGAATCATACAATGGCACTGCAGTAAATATTGCTTTGGCTGGAACATATATCTGCGATAGATGGAAAGTTTTAGAAGATGAAGGAATTGGTAATAGAAGTATTACAATTTCAAGTGGCTAGTTATATATTAGTGCTGCAGGTCTTTATGATGCAACTAAATCATTTAGTCTTGGTTAGATAATTGATGACGACGTTTGGAAGACGCTTGGTGGACATGGTGCGACAGCATCTGTGAATTTTAGTACCGATGGTAGTACATATACTACGGAAGCCTTTGATTTTAATTGTCCTGCTTATAATACGTTAATAACTACGCCTTTACGTTATCAAATCATTGATAATTGCGGTTGGGGTCTTTAGATTAGCACAACAACTGTAGAGGGTAAAAATTATTTAGTATTTTCCTTACTTTGGGCTGGTAACGCTTGGGGAACCACCATGCAAGATAGTCCTTTATATGTACGAAAAACTAAGTTAGAACTTGGTATTATCGGCACTTTAGATCTTGAAGGCGCACCAGTATATCATGAAGAATTAAAGAAATGTCAACGGTATTATAGATATTATGGTGGAAAGACTTCTGCTGATAGTGTAATTACTGTTCTTGGTTCTGGTATTGCGGCAACAGCGAATATATTAGAATGGACTGTTCCATTCCAGTACGATATGGCTGCGAATCCGAGTATTATTTCATCGGTTAATTTGGTAGTAAATCATGGTTTTGCTGCGGCGACCGCAACGGCTGGTGCAATTACATCTGCAGCATTAGCAAGTGCGACGTTTTTTGAAGGTATAGATGGTTTATATTTACAAACTGCGGCAACAGGGTTAACAATTAATACTCCGTATTATGTTGTATTACCTGCCACAGGGACTGTTTCAGAAGGCGATGAGGTTATTTCTTATCTTGCATTTAGTGCAGAGCCTTAATGGGGTGAAAATATGAGTGATACTTCAATAAATAGTATTTTAAAAGTTAAATATGATGACGATTGGATTGAAATTCCAGCTTTAAAAGGTTCAAGTGTCTATACTCTTCCAGCTGAACCTACATCACATACTGTACCTACTGAAACTACGACAATTGTTTAGACGGGTTATATCTTAAAAGTTGTAGATGAAAAGAAAAAGGCGGCCGATCCATCATATGTATGCGATGAATATACATTGTGGAACGGATTAGATGGTACTGGTTCTGTTAATAGTGTTGATAATTTAACCATTACTTAGGGTACAACCAATATTGATTTAAAGGCAGTATCATATGGCCGCGCGCAACCATCATTAACAAGTGCAGAGTAGTTACAAGCTCGTTCTAATATTAATGCTTAGGTTGCTGGTAATTATATTGCTTCTCCTTCTACTAAATTAACGAATCAGTTTTTACAATATTTAGGAAACGACCAATGGACAACATCTACTGTATAGGTTCTACCGGCAAGTCCAACGGTTGGAATGTTAATGAAATCATCCAGTTCTTTAGATGATTTAGTATGGGTTCCTGCATTATCAACTACTGAAATAGACAATATTTTGGCAGATTAATAGGGGGTAATGATATGTATAGAGCGACAACCCCTACACATAAATTTGTATTTAATGGACTTGACCCTTCTACTTTTAAAGAGTTAAATGTGTATTATGCACAGTAGGGAATTGAGCTATTAAAAAAGACAAAAGAAGATTGTATCTTTACCACTGAAGAGAATTTAGATTCTACTGATTATGTAGTGTATTTTACATTATCACAAGAAGAGACAAAATTATTTAAACCGCGGCAAATGGTAAAAATTCAACTAAGAGCATTAACTGCGGATGACCGCGCGCTTGCTACGTCAGAATATGAAGTACAAGTATGTGATGTAATAAATGATGAGGTCTTAGAATGAAACTTAAAGTTAAGTTTAATGAAGTAGAATCATTTTAGGTACGATTCGTTCATTAGGAATGTACTTTTAGACCTTCATTTGGTGAGATAGTAACTCTAAGAACAACTGATACTTATGAAGGGCCATATGATGTGATCCCGCGCGTGTATCAGTAGGTTTTAGAAACAAAAGATAAATTAATGTTAGACGATGTTACAGTGGAAGTTATTCCACGTACTTAGGTTATTAATTTAAAGAACGGATATACCGTTACAATAGGATGAGGTGTAAATATGCCTACTTATATTTCAAAGGTTGTTTACGGAAATGAAACTTTAATAGATTTAACTGATGATACCGTTGTGGCTGCAGCGTTATTAAGTGGTTATACTGCACATGGCGCGGATGGCGCACCAATTACTGGTTCTTGCTAGTATGATGCTGATACGAAAGATGCAACAGCGACTGCTAATGACATTCTTTCTGGAAAAACTGCTTATAAGAATGGTGCTAAGATTACTGGTAGTATGACAAATGTTGGTAAGTAGACAAGTGTTCTTGCTGATAAAAGTACCCCAGTTTCTATTACTGCTGGTTATCATGATGGTTCCGGTACAGTTGCATTAGATAGTACTTCCGCGGCGGCTTTAATTGCAGATAATGTACGTCAAGGAGTTACAATTTTAGGTGTTACGGGTACAATGAGTGGTTCAGAAGATGTTAAAGCAACATCACTTAGTGCTACACCTTATACCGCGGCCGCCACATATTTACCTAGTGATTTAGGTGATTATAACTATTTTTCTTAGGTAACTGTAAGTGCAATTGCTTACAGCACTGCTTCTAATCCTGGTGGCGGTGTTACTGCGACAATTGGTACAGTTAAATCTGTATGATAAAAAACCTCAAATAAGGAGGTTATATTATGGCAATTAGTAAAGTTGTATATGGAGATACAACTTTAATAGATATTTCTGAAGATACAATTACAGCTTAGGCTTTACTTTCTGGAATAACTGCACATGGTTCAAATGGTGAAAGTATTACTGGTACAATTGTAAGTTTATCATCTAATACATATACACCGTCTGCTTCAACTTAGACAATTGCTGCTGGAGTATATCTTACTGGTGAATAGATTATTGAACCAATTCCTATTGCAGTTGATAATCATCGACTTATTTTACCAGAAGGTTTAATAAGTATATGAGGGATAAAATATGAGTTATTTAGATCAAATTACAGTTGGTTCTATTACCTATGATTTAAAAGATTCTGCCGTTCCATCATGGGCGCGCGAATCTAATGCTCCAGTTCAAAGTGTTAATAGTTAGACTGGTGTTATAACTCTTGCTGCTGCAGATGTTGGAGCGATTGCCGCACCTTCATCTGCAACTACGGACGCAGTACTTGCATATAATGGGACAGCATGGGTAGCTGATAAACGTATGGTGATTTTATCATATGGTTCATCTACATGGACTGATTTTATTAATGCATATAATAATAATGCTGTAATATATTGTAGAGCTTCTAGTAACAGTAACCCTGGTACTGGCGCTTAGACGCGTATGGCGTTCATGGCATATGTCAATTCCGCTACACCGACAAGCGTGGAGTTTCAGTACTACCGTTCTGTCAGCAGCCATAGCGTGACATAGTAGGGTGATTAGGTTTTTATTTATAAATTAGATAAAACTTCTGGGTGGAGCGTTACTACGCGAGAAGCTTCTACAAAAATTAATGTTAGTACTGGACTATCTAGCAGTTATAATAATGGAGTTCTTACTATAACTAATGCATAGACTGGTTTACCGGCTGTTACATCTTCAGATGATGGGAAAATTTTAAGAGTTGTAAGCGGCGCTTGGGCTGCGGCAACTTTATCTAATGCGGCGGGGGTAAGTTTTTAATGGCAGAATATTTAACTACAGATATTGAACTCACTTTGGTCGCGGATGCAATTCGCGCAAAAGGTGGTACATCAGCTGCTTTAGCTTACCCCACCGAATTTGTGGCTGCAATTAGTGCAATTCCCACTGGCAGCGCGGCATATGATACAATGAATGCAGAAGAAATCTACGCGGCGGCCGCGTCTGGATGGGGAAGCACGACTCCTTCGCTTGTAGCTGCAATTTGGAGTTCTGTCGCGGCTGGTTGGTCTGTAAGTAGTACAATGACTGATAATTCAATTGAAGCCGCTGTATCGGCAGGATGGAGGTAAAAGGATGGCTTATGTTGATGAAAATGGTGTAACAACACTTACAAATGAAATTAAAGGTTACTTTGATAGTGAAATAAGTACTGGAATAAGTAGTTATATATCTAATAATTTACTAAATTTAGTATATCCGGTTGGTAGTATTTTTTTATCAGTTAATAGTACTAGCCCCGCTACATTATTCGGTGGCACATGGCTATAGATTGAAGATAAATTTTTATTGGCTGCCGGTTCTACTTATTTAGCAGGTGATACCGGTGGTGAGGCTACCCATACTCTTACAATAAATGAAATGCCTGCGCATAGGCATGGTGTTTATTATCGAGCGGTTGTTGGTAGTGGTAGTCAATGGACAATTGATCCTGGTACTAAAGGTACAGCAAATGATGGAGAATGGGCAATTTAGGATGCTGGTGGAAATGGAGCACATAACAATATGCCGCCATATCTTGTTGTATATGTATGGAAGCGTACTGCTTAAGGAGTAAATTATGTCAGAATTAGATTTAAATCAAATAGAAGAGCTTGCAAGTAATTTACGGGCGGTTTCTGATGCTACATATTCTGCAGCAGTTGCGGTTGCTGATGTGTATAATGCTACTTCTTCATATGATATTGGTGATTATTGTATAAAAAGTACTCTGCTTTATAAATGTAATACAGCTATTCCAAGTGGTGAAGTATGGGATAGTAGTCATTGGAATGAGATTTGTGTCAGCGATGAATTGAATGAATTACGTGGTAATCTTATTTATGTAGGTACATCTGCTCCAAGTAATCCTAAAGTACAATTGTGGTTTGATACTGATGAAGAAGGTGTCTCGGTTGTAAATTCTGTAAATAATAAGAGTGGGACAGTAGTTTTGGATGCTGATGATGTTGAAGCAATGCCAAAGTGGGAACTGCTATGGACAAATGCAAGTCCTGCAAGTTCATTTGCAGCACAAACAATATCAATTGATTTAAGTAATTATAATATGATATTAGTATAGATTTCAACTATTTCAAATACACCAACGGATAACGTATATGGTTTTATAACGTATTTAGCCAGTATTAATGACGGTAATCCAATAATTATGGTTTACGGTTCTTCTGGTACTAATCGACTTGGAACACGTAAATTTACAACTTCAACTACAGGAGTTTCGTTTCAAGATAATATATGGAATAATGCTACTACTAATGCTTATGGTGTTCCATATAAAATATACGGCATTAAGGGGGTGCAGACATCATGATATATGCATTAAATTTAAATGAAGAAAATCGGATTTTATCCGCAACATATGATCAATACGCACCGGCGTCACAGCCGCGTGTAAATTATCTTCCAGATGGCAATCTTTATGAATATCGTTATGAAAATGGAGATTATATATATGATCCTCTTCCAGTCCCGCCCGCGCCGGAACCTGAGCCGACTGCAGATGAAGTGCTAAATGTTCTTTTGGGGGTAGAAGAAGATGAGGAATAAATTATAGAATGCAGAGCAAATGCGCAAAGCTTTACAATTTTTCATTCGTTCTTTAAGTGATGAAGAAGCAATGATAGTTGCGACTGTTTATGAAGCATGGGCCGCGAATAAAGCATATATCGCGCAAGAGATTTGCTCATATGGTGAAAATGAGGTTGGTGATCCTCAACTTTATCGTTGTGTACAAGCGCATACTTCACAAGAAGATTGGACACCAGATATTTCTCCTTCTTTATGGAGTGCAATTGGTATTGCAGATGATGGCATTCCAGTTTGGTCACAGCCTACAGGAGCGCATGATGCGTATAATATTGGTGATAAAGTTCATTATCCAGATAAAGATGGGCCTGTGTATGAAAGTTTAATTGATGGAAATATTTATTCACCCGAAGTTTATCCACAAGGTTGGGGTGCAATTGAATGAGTCAATTAAAAGTAAAAGATGGTAATGAGTGGATTGGGCTGCCCGCGGGCGGTGTTGGTGTTCCGTCTGGCGGTAATGCCGGGAATGTTCTGGTAAAATCTTCGGCTGTTGATTACGCAACGGAATGGGCAGACTTGTCGGATCTTCTTGCTTGGACTTTGTGGGATAGCAAAGCTGGAAATGTTGATATAACGCTTCCAACCAATTATAACGAGATATTAATAGCGACACAATACACAAACGGAGAATGGGATTATTCTTTGACTGTTTATATCCCAAGACCAGAGGTTATGACATCCAACAATGTAGCGAGAAGATTTTTCACAGGATGGAATCCCGGCTCTCGTTGCGATGCTTTGTTCCTGTTTTCTTCGGATTTGACAAAGGTGAAGCTATCTGAGTTTTATGTCGATGGTAGCAGCCAAATTGGAAATGCTACAGTTAGACTTTATTATCGTTGAGGCATCACCATGATGACTGAAGAAGAATTTAAAATTTATAAGTGAGGTGATTTTATGCCAAATAATGAAACTAAAGTACTTGATGAAGATGGCGCAATACTTCTCACTTCTAATATAAAGACACTAGCAGATGCTACTTATCCAGCAAATGCTACAGTTGCTTCTCCTTATAATTCATCTATTTCATATATTGTTGGTTCTTATTGTTTACATAATGGCTTACTTTATAAATGCAATACTGCAATTCCTGTCGGTGGTGAACAATGGATTCCTGCGCATTGGGATCAAGTAAGTCTTGGTAACGAACTTGCTCTTGATCGAAAATTGTAGTTTACAGATGTGGTAGTTAATAATACAGCTTTTGTACCTGATACTACTTATATTGATTTTTCATTTCGCGCGGCAGTAACACTTACGGGAGTTACAGCTTCTATGTATCCAGAAGTTGTATTTGATACAGTAGATGCTGTGAGTGGATTATTTGCACCAACTGTATTAAGTTATAATGGTGGTATATATATTTATGCAAAAGAGCAACCTAGTACTAGTATAACAATACCATCTATTGTATGTTGGATACGTGGTGTTGCATTAGACTCTGCTGGAAGTTTGAATATTGCAGATGAAATTGCAAGTATTGAAGATCATATTGATAATATTGAAGATACTATTGATAGTATTGAAGATAATATTGATAGTATTGAAGATGATATTACAACTATTTAGAATTCTGCTTTTAAAATGACACTTGTATGGACTAATGCAAGTCCAACAACCGCATTTGCTGCATAGACCATATCTATTAATTTAAATGACTATGAAGCGGTTATAATTTTTGCGCGCTCTTTTCCAATTAGTGGTAATACTACCACTTGGTATTTATATGATTCAATAATATTAAAAAACACTCGAGGTGGTTTGTTTCCTGCTAGTGTTACTGCAAATAACATTGGTAACCGTTTGGCGACTGTATCAAATGATGGTATTAATTTCGAAGGTGGGTATTGGGCAGGTAATGCAAATAATGATTATGCAGTTCCATACTATATTTATGGTCTTAAAGGAGTAATAACAACATGAAAGGACATACAAATAGTGCCTCTGGCACAAAGGCAATAAGTAATATAAACACCTGTGCTATCACGATTGAATATCCTCAAGGATATTCTTGTATACTTCGACAAAATACACGAGAAATCACTGCGCCAAGCGGCGGAACTTCATATACATTTCATGTTGATTACGGCACATGGGAAGCTGTATGTTCTGATGGTATATTTGAATATAAAGATAGTGTAACAGTTGATTATGGGCAATCTACGAAACTTATTCTTGGCAAATTCTTGATTCTTGAAAGTCCTTCAACTTTTACCTTAACTCCTGGTGATGGAACAGTTGCGGGAAAAGATGGTACTCTTGAGTATTCTACTAATGGAGAAACATGGACAGAATGGGATGAATTAACGGTATTAACAGCCGGTGCATTTCATGATAAATATGTATTATATTTACGTGGTACTGGAAATACAACTCTTACAGGAACAAGTGGTTCAGTTGGAGAAAAAGGATGGCATCTTGCTGGTTCTAATATTAGTGTAAAAGGAAATATTGCTACACTTTTAGATTGGTAGACTATTGCTAATGGAGCACTACCTTCAATTTCTGCTGGTGCATTTTGTTATTTATTTGGCCATGATACAAATAATCACGGTACTGCTTTACAATATGCACATGAGCTTATCATTCCTTATACCACTTTACCTGGTCATGTTTGTCGATATATGTTTCGCGCGCAAGATTCATTAATGACTTCACCCAAATTACCGGCTACTTCAATTGGTGATTATACATATGGTTCGATGTTTAATAAGGTACCTAAATTAGTAGTCGCACCAGCTTTGCCTGCAACAAATTTGGGAAATAGTTGTTATAAAGCTATGTTTGAAGAATGTACGGGACTTTTGACATTACCCGAATTGCCTGCGATAACCTTGCCTACATCTTGTTATGAAAGAATGTTCAAGAGTGATACTGCGATTGCTTTATCTACAAGTAGAGAAGTATCTGAATATCAATATTTATACACAATTCCTGCTACAGGAAGTATTACTGAAGTTGGTACAAGTGCATTATATTCTATGTTTTCTGGTACTGGCGGAACTTTTACTGGAGAACCATCAGTTAATACAAAATATACCACAAAAAATAAAATTATTACAGTATAAGAGGTGAGAAAATGAAAGGATATACGAATTGTTCAAGTTCTACCTCCACATCTTTTGATGACGCTAAAATTAATGTAACCTATAGTAATGGAGGAACCTGTTCTATAACAAATGGAATAAATACAATAACTGCTCCTAACACTTCTGGTTTTTATACTTTTTCTGTTCCTGATGGTACATGGGAAATTGCTTGTACTAAAAATAGTTATACTGTAACTGAAACAGTACATATAGCTAGAGGATAGATATTAAATGTGTCAGTAACAATACCATTAATTTTTGGTATTACACGTGATTCGAATAATTCATCTCCAGTATGGACTCGTACAGATGATGCTGTTGGATATACTGCAACTGCTTCTTTAGGAGGGGTACCAGGTTATAGTAGTTTTGATAATAAACCTATTTATAAAGATATTGTAAGAGAAAATATTGGTAATGATGTAATGGTAAAAATTCCAAAATTTTGGTTTAAAAGAACTATTGACAATAATGGTATTGAAACAATAAAAATTACTGAACGAAAAGTCGAGGGTTTTTTATTACATCCCGCATTTTAGCATAATAACACTACATAGGATTATATTTATGTTGGTGCATATGAAACTAGTGCTGGAATGGCTTCATAGAGTGGCGTTTATCCTTTTGCTCCTAATGATTATATAAGTGGTACCAAATCATGGTCTGATTATAAACGTGCAACGTGGCGAACAAAAATTACAGCAAAAGGTACTGGTTGGGGCTTATTAGATATTACAACATATAGTGCTATTGCTATATTAATGCTTGTTGAATTTGCTACAAATTATTTAGCAGACGCTATTGGTGAGGGTAGTTATGATGAATCAGATTATACTGTGTTAACAGCATATCGTATGTGTGGAGCTTGTGATAGTATTCCCAATTTAACAGGCACTGAAAGTAATGATAAATTACATGCTGTAATATGGCGAGGGATTGAAAATCTATGGGGAAATACTATTATGTTCCTAGACGGTATTACCACTGGTAAGACCGTAATTGGTGAATATCGTATTTGTAATGTTCAATCTAATTATTCTGATAGTGACGTATCTAAATATACTACACTATCATATAATGCAAATGCACTTGCCCTTAGTGAAGGCGGCGCATTATTAATTACCGAGCTTGGGTATGATCCAATTAATCCAGCTATTTTCTTACCAACAAAAACAAGTGCAGAAATAACAGACAGAAGTCAATATTATTGTAGTGTTTCCGCATATTATTATACTTCAAATACATCAAATCAATATTATGATGTATGTTATGTAAGGACACCAGGCGTTTTTTCGTCAACTTTTTATAATGTGGCTTAGTCTTATATAAACTATGATGGTCGCTTACTTTATATTCCATCATAATAAATAAATGGAGAGATTAAACATGAGTTTTTTAGATCAAGCAGGTTTATCCTACTTTTATACAAAAATTAAAGAAAAATTCGTTCGCAGTGTTAACTCCATTGTTCCAGATGCAAGTGGTAATATTGCAATTACTAATGTAGCTACTGCAGATAATCTTACATCTCCCGATGAATAGACTTCTTATGGTACGTATATTTATCGTACATCTGGTGGCGATGTAAGTCTTGCCTCGGGTGAAGCACGATTATTATATATTGAAGGTAATATGGAAATTAGTGGTCGTCAACAAGAAATAATTTCTATATCTGCGACTAATGGATTAATTGCTTCTGTAGATGCTGCTACTTGGCGTGCGAGTGCGTATGGATCTGCATCTGGAACCTATAATTTTACATATACCGCAAGTACTGGCACATGGTCTCCATTATTAGATACATATGGAGTATCTGTAACTGGCGTACACGGAAGTACTGTATCAGCTTCTGTGAGCGGCGCGCTTACTTCGGCTACAGTAAATAAAGCTACTTGGGAAACAAATATTACTACTACTGGTACTTATATATTTGTTTATGATGGAGAAAAATGGACTTTAAATAGTACTGAAGTTATGTTACCCAATTATGGTATTGCTATAATAGGAACACCAGAAGAAAATGATACAGTAACAATTAGTTATAGTGCAGCAACGCCAAATAGTTCGATAACTGTAAATTATACAAAAGGTAATCTTGGGACTATTAGTATTCCTAAACCAACGTCTTTTAGTGCTACAGGTTTTAATCAATGTAATTCAAGTACAATGACACTTAGTAATATGACTGTTTCTAATGGATATATTACTAGTACTTAGGATACGAGTTATGTTTGTTATTGCAAAGCAGTTGGCGGCGTAACAAATGGTTATGTTGCTTATAGTTCTGGTGGTTATATTACAGATATCGGCTGGTGCGCAGAAATTCCACAGGAAACAAGTGAAGTTATATAGACGAATAAAAATGTTACATCTACTGTAGCATCTATACCTTTTGATGAAGATGGATATGTAGTTGTTGTTGTAAGTAATACAAGTAATATATGTATTCATCCTAAGTGGAGCGGTGTAGCTGATGAAAATTATGAAGCTTATACTGCACCTAGTACAATTACTTTTCCAACAAATGGTACACTTAATGGATCTACTGTTACATTGCCGCTGGCTTCATATGGCATGCCCGCGATTGGAAATGTAGCTGATAGATTAGATTTAGACGGTGGAAAATATATAAAACGTATTGGTAGATATAGTTATAGCGCCGCTAATTTAGAAATAGTTTAGGCTATGGATGTACCTTATGAATATGATAGTAATTATATTTATTATGTACTAGATACACCAGTAATTTATACTATAACAACAAGTCCAGTTTATATTGTAAATGATTGGGGAACAGAAGAATTTATTGGTACAACGGTACCAGTTGTAGCTCAAACATTATATGGACAAAATTTACGTGATAAATTACGCAATGATGTTGAAGCTAAAAAATTGAGTTTTTATGATGTACCAGTAGGCTCATATATTGCATCTGCAACTACTACGAGTTCCAACATTAGTAATATTGCTATTAATTAGACTTTATGGTCATCTTAGATTACAGCAGGTGGGACATATGTATTTATTTATAATGGTTCTTCTTGGGCATTAAATACTACTACTGTTGATTTAGAAGATTATGGAATTACATTTTCTGGTACAGCTGTAAATTCTGATACTATTACTGTAATTTATAGTTTTTCTGCAGGATTTGTTGCAGACACTACTTATACTAATTTTGGATATAAAAAAGCTTTAACACTTTCTGGTGTTACAAGTACAATGATTCCAGAGGTTATTTTTAATACTACATAGGCTATGGCTGGTGTATATGCTCCAACAGTTGATAGCTATAATGGTGGAATTTATTTATATGCAACTGAAGTTCCAATTGATATATTTACAATTCCAGTAATTATATGTTGGAGGTAATATTATGATTATAACAGCTTTTGATCCTAAAAATGCTGTTGTTGAAATTAGGGTTCCGGCTGGAGGAAGTATTAGTGTTTTTAAAAATAATACCATAATATCAGATTTAGCAACATCTATGGGTATTCTTGATTCACAAAATTTAGGATATGCGTATTATTATTATAGTATTGAACCAAAAGATTTTGGAACTTTTACTATAAAAATTA